>Ga0209909_100116_pt1 | contig 146566 bp, 149 predicted proteins | sample FECB22metaG_FD_188302 | JGI IMG/M metagenome (GOLD analysis project Ga0209909, IMG submission 188302) | Cyanobacterial communities from the Joint Genome Institute, California, USA - FECB-22 (SPAdes) (version 3) | ecosystem: Environmental > Aquatic > Thermal springs > Hot (42-90C) > Microbial...
ATACGGCTCGATCCGTCGCATCTGCTTGTCCGTCAGCCAGAACAGGTCACTCATGGCAGGCTCCTCCTGCCACGAATGAATCAGATCGACGCCGCCATGGGAATCCCTTTAATGGGTCCTGAGCCTAACCAGCCGAGGCCATAGGCGGCTGCGGCGATCTTCTCCGGCTCCTCGCCCTTCCAGAAGGCGAGCAGGATCACCAGCCCCGTGAAGACCGCCCCGACCTGGGAGTAGAGTGTGTCGAACATCAAAACGCCCCCGAGCCGAAGCCCGGGGGCGATGATGCATCGAGTCCGACGGAACCGGAATGCCCGGTCCCGTACATGACGTCGAATTTAGGAGGCGACGCGGAGGTGACCCTTGGTCGGCGGGGTGCCGCCCACCGGGGTTTCCCAATCGTCCGGCTTGTCGACCGGGCCCACGGCGTAGACGCCCCAGCCCATCTTGCGGTGGTCGCGCTGCAGCTCGGCGTGGCAGGCGACGATCGCCTCGCGCGCCGTGCCGAGGGCGGCGATGGTTTCCATGGCCTTGGCCTGGGAACCGGCGCCGGCGACCGGCGACACGGACAGGGCGGCGCGGGCGCCGATCATGGTCTGGACCAGGGCGGTGGCCTGGCTGATGGCGGCGTCGACCGCCTTTTCAGTGGCATGAAGATCGGCCGCCAGACCCGAAATGACCTGAGTTCTGTCCATGATCGCTTACCCCTTCGTTAACTGGTAAACAAATCCTTAACACGACCTCAGGCTGATTTCCATAGGCTTCGGCACGGCTCCGAACGAAGGCGCGACTTCAGGCACGGAGACCCGATTCGGGGACGTCGTGGCGGAGCGCGGGCACGCGCGCGACGGGCCGCGGTCGAGAGGCGGAGGGCGCGCCGACTCCGGCTCAGCGACCCCTCTGGCCACGATGTCGCAGCAGCGCGTCCGCCAGAACGCAGGCCGCCATGGCCTCTACCACCGGAACGCCGCGCAGGGCGACGCAGGGGTCATGGCGGCCGACGGTGCGCAAGTCGGTTTGGTGCCCGTCGCGCGTGATGCTGCGGCGGGGCGTCAGGATGGAGGATGTGGGCTTGAAGGCCACGCGGGCGGTGATCGGCTGACCGGTCGAGATGCCGCCCAGAATGCCGCCCGCCCGGTTCGACAGGAAGACCGGCCGCCCGTCCGGTCCGATCCGCATCTCATCGGCGTTGTCCTCGCCCGACAGCTCCGCGGCCGCGAAGCCCGCGCCGATCTCCACCCCCTTGACCGCGTTGATCGACGTCAGGCCGGCGGCCAGTTCGGCGTCCAGCTTGCCGTAGAGGGGCGCGCCCCAGCCGGCGGGCGCCCCGGTGACCTCCAGCGACACGACGGCGCCGATGGACGACCCGGCCTTGCGCACCCCGTCCAGATAGTCGGACCAGTCCGCCACGACGTCGGCCGAGGCGGCGAACAGGGGGTTGTCGTAAACCGCGCCGAAGTCGATCGCGTCTTCGGCGATGCGGTGCGGGCCCAGCTGGGTCACGCCCGCGCGGATCACGACGCCGCCGCCCAGCACCTTGCGCGCCACGGCGCCCGCGGCGACCCGCATGGCCGTCTCGCGGGCGGAGGACCGACCGCCGCCGCGCGGATCGCGCACGCCGTATTTGGCGTCATAGGTGAAGTCGGCGTGGCCGGGGCGGTACGATCGGGCGATCTCGCCATAGTCCTTGGACCGTGCGTCCTCGTTCTGGATCATCAGCGAGATCGGCGTGCCGGTGGTCACCGGGCCGGCGCCGTCGTCGAACGTGCCCGACAGGATGCGGACCGCGTCGCTCTCCCTGCGCTGGGTGACGAAGCGGCTGCCGCCGGGCTTGCGCCGGTCCAGCCACGGCTGAAGGTCCGCCTCGGTCAGCGGAAGGCCGGGCGGGCAGCCGTCCACCACGCAGCCGATCGCCGGCCCATGGCTTTCGCCCCAGGTGGTGACGCGGAACAGGTGGCCGAAGGTGTTGTGAGACATGTCAGTCCGTCGGATGGGCCGCGATGCCCAGCTCATCGGCGACGGCTTCAAGCTTCCGATCCCGCGTCCACAGGCGGGCGTTCCGGGTGAGCAGCACCGACGCGAGAAGCTGCACGTCGCCGTAGCCGATGCCCCGGCCCAAAAGCTCGTGACGGGTTATCAGCAACACGGATTCGTCATGCGTGGCCTGCTTGGCTCCTCGCAGTCGCCAGAGAAAAGGCAGGGTGTCCAGGCGATCAGGCAGCCCGCCGACCAGCAACTCGCCGATCACGACCGGATGCGTATAGAGAAGCCGCAACTTCAAAAGCTTCAACAGCTTGGGTTGCGGCGCCTTGAAGTGGTCGATCCAGACGGACGTGTCGACCAGGATCATCAGAAGCTGAATCGCCGACGAGGCGGCGCCTTGGCGTCCGGCATGGAGCCGCCCAGCAAGGCAAGCCGTTGTGCCGCCTCCCGCTCGACCAGAGCCTTCAGACCTTCGCGCAGCAGGACGGACACCTCACCGATCCCGGTGAGTTCCTTGGCGTCCTTCAACAGCTCGTCGTCGATCGTGACCGTCGTGCGCATGTGCATCTCCTGGCGCATCAAAACTTATGCTCAATGATGCAGAAGCGCAATCAGGCCGCGCGGCGCTCCGGCGTCCAATCGCGGGCGAAGCGGGCCCGCAGGTCGGAAGCCGCCGACGGGGCGTCCTCGACGGGGGACAGCGTCACGAACAGATGGCCGCGCCTGCGGTTTCCGCGTGGCGGCAAGCCAAGGTCGCGCAGACGCAGCCTCAGGGTCGGATGCTCGGGGACCAGCCAGGCCGAGCGCGGCCCGGCGTGGGTGGCGATCTCGATCCGGCCGCCGTCACGAAGCTGCTGGCGCGTGACGGGCGCGGTCATGTGCAGATCGTCGCCCACCGCCGACAGGGCGCCGCAGCCGCGGATGACCACGGCCAGATACAGGTCCGCGCCGTCGCGCCCCGCGCCCTTCAACCGCAGCCGATCGCCGGTGCGCAGGCCGGGGGCGTAGGTCGCCCGAAGACGTTTCCGTCCCGCGCGGATCAGGGCCCGGCCCCCGTTCAGCGCCTCGAGCGGAGAAATGGCGAGCGTCGCCGGCGCGGGCTGGCGTACGGCGGGGGAGGGCAAGGCGAGGGGGCCGTCCAGGCGCTTGAGCACCTCATTAGCGGCGATCGTCCTTCGGAAGGTCCATTCGTCGCCGCCCGGCAGGTCGGGTCGCGCCGCCTTGACCGCGCGCCGGAAGGCGGCGGTGAGATCCGCACCCTGAGCGGGGCCGTCCAGGCCCAGGACGGTCCGGGCCTCTGCGATGGTCAGGGAGGAGGCGGGGCCATGCATCCCCGACAAAGGCCCCGATCAGGGTCAATGCCGGGTTAACCGTGCCGCACTTCCGCCGCCCTGTCGCGCGCGCTATCGCAGAGGGCATGACCGCCCCCGTGATCCCGCCCAGTCCGTCGCGTGAGGAGTATGCGCGCGACTATGCCGCCGCGCTGGCGGCCAATGGGGACGAGACGATCTTCGACCGGGGCGAACCCATCGGCCTGTTCGTCGAGTGGCTGGCCGACGCCCGGGCGCATGAGGTCAACGATCCCAACGCCATGTGCCTGTCGACGGTCGATGCCGAGGGGGCCCCGGACAGTCGGATGGTCCTGCTGAAGGACGTCGACGACCGCGGCCTGACCTTCTACTCGAACGCCGAGAGCGCCAAGGGCGGCCAGCTGGCGTCACGGCCGGTCGCGGCGCTGCTGTTCCACTGGAAGTCGCTGCGTCGGCAGGTGCGGGTACGGGGGACCGTCGAGCCCGTCACGGCGGCGGAGGCGGACGCCTATTTCGCCAGTCGGGCGCGGGAGAGCCGCATCGGGGCATGGGCTTCCGACCAGTCGCGCCCCTTGGCGTCGCGGGCCGATCTGGAGGCCGCGGTGGCGCGCGAGACGGCGCGGTTCGGCGAGGGCGACGTTCCTCGCCCGCCGCGCTGGCTTGGATGGCGCGTTGTTCCGAGTTCGGTGGAGTTCTGGCGCGACCGACCGTTCCGCCTGCATGACCGGTTGCGCTTCGATCGCGCGGCGGAAGGTTGGACAAAGACCCGGCTGCAGCCTTGACCAATCAGCGGCGGACGACGCCGTAGCGCGCCATGAAGGTTTCGACCGCGTCGGCCGCGATCTGGTCGCAGGCGCGAACCGGCATGACCTCGTCGCCGGTGACCAGGGGCATGAAGAAGACCGGGTGTTCGATCATGCCGAACAGCTGACCCGCCGCCCAGGACGGGTGATCGCATCGGAGATCTCCGCGCTCGCACAAGTCGCGGATGACCTCGATGACGTGGGCGCCGAACTCGCTCTTGCCCTTCTCGAAGAACTTCACGGCCACGTCGCGAAAGCGCGGACGCTCGGCCATGACCAGGCGGAAGACCGACCGCACGAAGGGGTCGGCCATGAAGCGGGCGTAACGAACGGCGAAGTCGGTCAGTTGGTCCCGGGCCGGCCGCGGCTCGGCGAAGACCCGCATCATCTGGGCGGTGAAGTCGCAGGCCGCGTCGTCGATGACGGCGGCGAACAGGTCCGACTTGCCCGCGAACATGGCGTAGAGCGTGGCGGTGGAGATGCCCGCATCACGCGCCACGGCCTCCATCTTCGCGCCGGCGAAGCCCTCGGAAGTGAAGCGTCTTCGGGCCTGGCGCAGAATGGTCTGACGCTTGCGGTCGGGTTCGGTCAGGGCGCCGTGCATGGAGTCTTTTCGTCGATTCTGGCGCGTGGCGACCCGCGCGTGAGTCGGACTGCGCCGAACGACGTTACGGCGCGGATGCGTCCGCGAGAAGGGGGCGTATGCGCGGATCGACCAGAAGCGGCGCCGCCAGCCGGTCGACCGCCTGGCGATCTTCCAGCCTGACCGCCGCCGTCACGTCGGCCACCACGACGTCGGCGACCGCACGCGCGGGCTCGGTATGGCGCTCATGGCCGGGCCGTACGGTCTTCAGATATTGGGCGATGACCGAGGCGGCCGATCGCCCGCGCGTCTCCTGGTCGCGCAGCAGGCGGCGGATGAAGCGGATGTCGGCCGGGGTGTCGACGAAGACCTTGAGATCGAACAGCGCGGCCAGCGCGGGGGTGGAAAGCACGTGAACCCCCTCCACGACGACCGCCGGGGCGGCATCGACCCGGCGCGTGAAGGGCTCGCGGCCGTGGGTGGTCATGGAATAGACCGGCGCCTCGACCGCCCGCCCGGCCTTCAACTCGGAGAGGTGCCGGACCAGCAGGTCGTGATCGCGCGCGGCGACGTCGTCGAAGTCGAAGGCGGCGGGGTCGAAGCCGGGCAGGGCGGCGGCGTCGACGTACCAATCGTCCTCGCTCAGCAGGACGGCGGCGCCGGGCCGCATGGCCGCGACCAGCGCCTGCGCCAGGGTGGTCTTGCCGGAGCCGGAGCCGCCGGTGATGGCGATGAGCAGGGTCATGCGCCGCGCTTTAGGCGGCGCGGGCCGCGACCGGAAGTCCCGCGCCGCTTCCGTCGCGTCACATTGCCTCGCGCCGCCCGCGCCGATAGCGTGGCTCAGAGCATGATCGTTTTTGACGGAACCGCTGCGCGGTTCCGGCAGAAGCGTGAATCATGCTCTCGCATGATGCTGGAGCCTGATTCACCGCATCGGTGGAATCGCGAAGCGATTCCACCTCGACGGATCAGGCTCCGGACGCCGCGATCAGACGGAACGACACGGGGACGACGATGCTGGGATTGATGCAGGACTGGCCGCTGACGGTCGACAGGATCCTGGACCACGCCAAGAACTGGCATCCCCACCGCGAGGTGGTGACCCGCTCGGTCGAAGGGCCGATCGTCCGCACGACCTATTCGGAGATCCACGGCAGGGCCAAGAAGGTGTCCAAGGCGCTGCTGGACTGGGGCGTGAAGCCCGGCGACCGGGTCGCCACCCTGGCCTGGAACACCGCGCGGCACATCGAGGCCTGGTACGGGATCATGGGCATCGGCGCGGTGTGCCACACCCTGAACCCGCGCCTGTTCCCCGAACAGCTCGGCTACATCATCAATCACGCCGAAGACAAAATCATCTTCGTCGACCTGACCTTCATCCCCCTGCTGGAGGCGATCCTGCCGCACTGTCCGTCGGTGGAGCGGGTGGTGGTCATGACCGACGAATGGACCATGCCGGCGACCAAGCTGCCGCAGGCCGAATGCTATGAGCAGATCGTGGCCGGCGCCTCGGGCGAGGTCGCCTGGGGCGGCTTCGACGAACTGACGGCCTGCGGCCTGTGCTACACCTCGGGCACGACAGGGAACCCCAAGGGGGTGCTGTACTCGCACCGGTCGAACTTCATCCATACGCTGCTGGGCATGCAGTCCACCGTGCTGGGGCCGTCGCCGAAGGAGACGATCCTGCCGGTGGTGCCGATGTTCCATGCCAACGCCTGGGGCATCGCCTTCGCCGGACCCGCCGCCGGCGCCAAGCTGGTCATGCCCGGCGCGCGGATGGACGGCGCGGCGATCTATGAGCTGATCGAGAGCGAGGGCGTGACCTTCTCGGCCGCCGTGCCGACGGTCTGGCAAGGCCTTCTGGCCCATCTGCGCGAGCACAATCTGAAGATCCCCACGGTCAAGAAGGTGCTGATCGGCGGTTCGGCCGTGCCTGAGAGCCTGATCCGGGCCTTCAACGACGAGTTCGGCATCGAGGTGCTGCAGGGCTGGGGCATGACCGAGACCTCGCCGATCGGCACCCTGTCCAACCTGACGCCGGAACTGGCCGCCCTGCCTTACGACGAGCAGATGAAGTGGCGGGTCAAACAGGGCATGCCGCCGCTGGGCGTGGAGCTGAAGCTCAAGAACTACGCCGGTCAGGAGATGCCGCACGACGGACACACCTACGGCCGGTTGATGGTGCGCGGACCGACGATCGCAGGCGGCTATTTCAAGGGCGAGGGCGGGGAGATACTGGACAACGAAGGCTTCTTCGACACCGGCGACGTCTCGACCATCGACGAGCACGGCTTCATGCAGATCACCGACCGCGCCAAGGACGTCATCAAGTCGGGCGGCGAATGGATCAGTTCGATCGAGATCGAGAACATCGCCGTCGGCCATCCCAAGGTCGAACTGGCCGCCGTGATCGGCGCGGCGCATCCGAAATGGGACGAGCGGCCCGTGCTGGTCCTGAAGCTGAAGCCCGGCGAGAGCCAGGACAAGCAGGAGCACCTGGACTTCCTGCAGGGCAAGATCGCCAAGTGGTGGATGCCCGACGACGTGGTCTTCGTCGACGACATCCCGCTGGGGGCCACCGGCAAGATCGACAAGAAGGTCGTGCGTGAGCGGCTGAAGGACTATCGCTTGCCCACGGCCCAGGGCTGATCCGGTGGCGGGGGGCGGATCGCGATCGGGCTGGACGGCGTGGCTGGTCGCGGGCGCCCTGGCGGGACCGCTGTGCGTGTTCGTGGCGTCCATGGGCGCGCGAGGCGGCCTCTGGAGCCCCGACTTCGCGCTGGACGTCCTGACGTTCCGAGCCGCGGCGGGCCTGACGGCGCTCGGCGCGGCGTGCGCCCTGGCGCTGGCCTTCCAGTCGATGCGGCGCCCCCGCGCCGTGGGCCTGGCGGCGGCGGCGGCCGTGCTGGCCGTCGGCGCTATGGCGGCGGGGCTGGGCCTGCGGTGGTCCGTCTTCAACGACCTCCAGGCCTGGGACGTGACCAGCGACCGTGAAGACCCGCCGGGTTTTTCGGACGTGCTGGCGCGGCGGAGGACGGCCGAGGGCGCGGCGCGGGCGCCCTCTCCGGCCGGAACCCAGGCCTGCCCGGCGGCGGTTTCCGTGCCCAGCCAGCTGACGCCGGAGGCGGCCTCCGCCGCACTGGAGGACGCCGGCTTCACCGTCATCGGCGCCGCGCCCTTCCGCGCCGAGGGCGAGCGGCGCGGCTTCTGGTTCGGCCTGGCTCATGACGCGGTCGTGCGCATTCGCCCCGGCCGGACCGACCTGCGCGTCACGGCCCGCACCGCGCGGGCGCAGGGCGAGGAGACCTGCCGGCTCGCCTCGGCGCTTTCCCGCGCGCTGGCGGCGCGCGTCGAGTCTCAGCCGGGGGCGTAGCCCGCGTCGAGGACGGCGGCGGGCGCCGCCACGGCCCGGCCGTCGGCGACCATGGCGATCAGGTGCGCCCAGACCGACAGCGAGGCTGCGGGCCACAGGCGGCGGTCCACGGCGGCATAGAGATGCGGGACCATATCGGCGATGCGCGCGTCGCCCGCGTGCAGCCGCGCCAGGATTTGCGCGTCGCGGTCCAGTCTATGCGCGCGGTAGGCCGCCAGGAAGGGCGCGGGATCGTCGATCGCGGCGCCGTGGGTGGGCCAAAGGCGGTCGAAGCCGGCGGCCATCACCCGGTTCAAACTGGCCATGTAGGCCGCCATGTCGCCGTCCGGAGGGGCGACCACGGTGGTCGACCACCCCATCACGTGGTCGCCGCAGAACAGGGCGTTCTCCTCCTCCAGCGCGAAAGCCAGATGGTTCGAGGCATGGCCGGGGGTGGCCAGCGTCCGAAGGGTCCAGCCGTCGCCGCGCACGACCTCGCCGTCGGTCAGGAGCCGATCCGGTCTGAATTCCGCGTCCTCCTCGGCGTCCAGGGCTCCCGAGGCGTGAACGATCGACGGCGGAGGCGGCGCCGCCAGCACGGGCGCGCCGACCGCTTCGGCGAAGGGGCGGGCCAGGGGCGCGTGGTCGCGGTGCGTATGGGTCACCAGAACGTGGCTGACCCGCCGATCGGAGACGGCCGCCAGAAGGGCCTCCAGGTGGCGCGGATCGTCGGGACCGGGGTCGATGACGGCGACGGCCGCGCCCCGTCCCTCGCGCCCGACGAGGAAGGTGTTGGTGCCGGTGAAGGTGAACGGCCCGGGATTGTCGGCGGTCACGCGGGAGATCAGCGGCGTATGCCGGATGTGGCGACCATGATCGGGGACGAAGTCGCGGACGAAGGGGATCACGAACGCCTCCGCTGGCCCGGGCCTTGCCTTAACGAGACGTAAACGTCCTTCGGAGCCCGCAAAATGGCCGCCACGATCGCCCTCAACGTCTCAAATCGGCTCCTGACGGTCGCCGCCGCCCTGCTGTGTATCATGGCGGCGCAACTGGTCACGGCGTCCTGCACGCCGGAACCGGCGTCCTATGCCGCGCGGGCCATGATCCAACGCTGAGTCGGACCGCGGCCGACGCAGCTCAACCGGTAGGCGAAAACCGGCGTTCGTTGGGCGAAACGGCGCCGCCACGTCTTTCCTGAACGGCGCCCAGACACAGCAGACACTCAAAAAACCGCATATATGTCAATGCGTTGTCCGGGTGTGGCCTGATTGCGACAATGAGGCGACGAACAGGTTACGAGCCTGTAATTGTCATGTCGTCATACCCCGCCTTCGGATAGGGTGACGGCAATCTGCGTGCATTGGGGCTCGCGGATGCTCAACGTCGACGCCGCGAGGGGCCCGGAAACGGGAGGCTCGGCGCCGGCCCTAGGAGGACTGTCTCTTGAAGACCCACACGATCCGGCAGCGTCTGCTGCAATCGACCATGATCGGCGGAACGGCGCTGATGGCCCTTGTGGCCGTCCCCGCGGCCGCCGTCCTGCTGGCCCCGACACAGGCGGCCGCACAGAACATCGTGCAAGGCGCCGTGGCCGGCACCGTGGAAACCCAGACGGGCCAGCCCGTCTCCGGGGCCACCGTGACGCTGCAGTCGGTTTCCCAGGGCTTCACCCGCACCTACACCACCGGCGCGAACGGCGAATTCCGCGCCGTCGCCCTGCCGCAGGGTCAGTACGTCGCCACGGTCACCTCGGCGGGCAACGCCGCCCTGACCGAGACCGTTTCGGTCGGCGCCGGCGGCACCACCTCGCTGATCTTCACGGTCGGCTCGGCCTCGGGCGCGATCGACACCTCGGGCGCCACCGCCGTCGACGACATCGTGGTCGTCGGCGTGCGTCGCGCGGTGTCGGAATTCGACGCCACCACCACCGGCCTGACGGTCAACGTCGAAGAGCTGTCGCGGAACATCCCGATCGCCCGCGACGCCAACGCCGTTGCCCTGCTGGCCCCGGGCGTGACCGCCTCTGACGGCGCCTTCGGCAACATCCCGACCATCGGCGGCGCCTCGGCCGGTGAGAACACCTACTTCGTCAACGGCCTGAACATCACGAAATTCCGTGACTTCACCGGCTCGTCGATCGTCCCGTTCGAGTTCTATCAGACGCTGGAAACCAAGACCGGCGGCTATTCGTCGGAGTTCGGCCGCGGCACTGGCGGCGTGCTGAACGGCACGACCAAGTCGGGCGGCAATGAGTGGGAATTCGGCGTCACCGCCTATTGGGAGCCGGACTCGCTGCGCTCGCAGGCCCCGAACACCTATCTGGCGCTGAACCAGTTCGATGAGACGAACTCCAGCGACCTGATCTTCGACTTCGGCGGCCCGATCATCCGCGACCGCCTGTTCATCTTCGGTCTGTACAACTTCCGGGACCGGGAGTTCTACAACGCCGGCACCAACGGGACGGCCAACCGCACGACCAGCGACGATCCGTTCTACGGCGCCAAGATCGACTTCCTGGTCACCGACGACCACCGTCTGGAGTTCACCTACTTCAAGGACGAGCAGGAGCAGATCACCGAAGTCACCCAGATCAACACGACGACGGGCGACACGACCGCGCAGAACGGTTCCTCGACCTTCCGTTTCGGCGGTGAAAACTGGATCGCTCGTTACACCGGCATCTGGACTGACTGGCTGACGACCTCGATCTCCTACGGCGTCAACGAGTACAACGAGCAAAACTCCTCGCCGGGCGACGCCTTCGCCCTGATCACCGACCTGAACCCCGCGCGTCCGCGTCTGGGCCGCTGGCTGATCGGCCAGCCGTCGATCAACGAGGACCGTCGTGAGGTTCTGCGCGCCGACGTCGACATCTACGCCGACTTCTTCGGGGCGCACCACTTCCGCTTCGGCATCGACCAGGAGACCCTGGAAGCCTACCAGGAGCTCGACTACTCCGGTCAGGGCTACAACTACTGCCGTCCGGGCGGCCCGATCTCGACGGCGGTGAACTGCACCGGCGACCGGACCGGCGGGATCTGGTACCGCTATCAGACCTATGACGGCGCCGGTCTGCCCCAGCGCGTCCGCATCCGGGCCTACGACAACGACGGCGGCTGGGAATCCATCCAGAACGCCTACTACCTTCAGGACAGCTGGGAGGTCACAGACCGCCTGACGCTGAACCTGGGCATCCGGAACGAAGGCTTCGAGAACAAGAACATCGCGGGTGTGGCGTTCATCGACCTGCAGGACCAGTGGGCTCCGCGTCTTGGCGCGACCTATGACGTCTTCGGCGACGGCGACGCCAAGCTGTTCGGCTTCTACGGCCGCTACTTCCTGCCGGTCGCGGTGAACACCAACCAGCGTCTGGCCGGCGCCGAGTTCTTCATCCAGGACGTCTGGACGCTGAACCGGACCGGCGGCCCGAACGACACCAACGCCGACGGCATCAACGACACGACGGGCGAGCCGATCCTCGGCACCTTCGTCAGCGGCGGCAACTTCGCTTCCGGCGAGGTCCGTCCGATCTCGACCCAGGTCGATAAGGAAATCGACCCGATGTACGTCGATGAGTTCATCCTGGGCTATGAGGCCCGGGTGTTCGACGACTGGACGTTCAGCCTGAAGGGCACGTACCGCGAACTGGGCACGGCCATCGACGACGTCGCCATCGACGCCGCCGTTCTGGATTACTGCTCGGGCGCCGATCCGGACAACCTGACCTATGCCGAGTGCTACTCGGTCTGGTACGGCTTCCACCAGTACGTCCTGACCAACCCGGGCGAGGACATGGTGATCACCCTGTCGGGCGCCGACCTGTCGCGCGCCACCGGCGGCCGGGTCACGACCGACCGGGAAATCACCCTGACGGCCGCCCAGCTGAACTACCCGGTGCCCGAGCGCACTTACAAGGCGCTGGAACTGTCGATGGAGAAGGCCTTCGACGGCGTCTGGGCCGGCCGCTTCAGCTACGTCTGGTCGGAAAACAAGGGCAACTACGAAGGCGCCCTGAAGTCCGACAACGGCCAGACCGACCCCGGTCTGTCGCAGGACTTCGACCAGCCCGGCCTGACCGACAACTCGTTCGGCTTCCTGCCGAACCACCGCGAACACACGTTCAAGGCGTTCGGCAACTGGCAGGTGACCCCGGCGTTCAACGTCGGCGCCAACCTGCTGATCCAGTCGCCGCGCAAGTTCGGCTGTCAGGGCGTGCACCCGACGGACTTCTTCGCTTCGCTCTACGGCGCGGCGTCGTGGTTCTGCGGCGGCGTGGCCACGCCTCGCGGCGAGTCGTTCGAAAGCGACTGGCTGACGAACGTGGACATGACGTTCTCGTACGACCTGGCCCAGGTGTTCACCGTTCCGGGTGAATCGCTGGTCCTGCGCGCCGACGTGTTCAACCTGTTCGACGCGGACTCCGAGCAGGACTTCAATGAGTTCGGCGACCGCACCAGCCCGACCGATCCGGACCCGAACTACGGTCGCGTCACGGCTTACCAGCAGCCGCGTTCGGTTCGCTTCAGCCTGGCCTACCGCTTCTAAAGAGCGGGAAAGCCGAAAGAACGGGGCGGTGGGTCTTCGGGCCCGCCGCCTTTTTCTTGCCCGGCGGGCCGGGGGGCTCTATCCGGCCCGGATGATGTCGGAGCCGTCCATGCGTCCTCTCTTCGCCGTCCTGACGGGCGTCTTCCTGCTCGCCCTCGCCGCCCCGGCCGTGGCGCAGGACGAGGTCGTCCGCACAGGCGGCACCCGGTTCACCGCCGACGACGCCGAGCGCTCGCGCCGCACGCGCGAGGCCATGGCCTATGCGACGGCCTTGCCGCCCGGCGCGCCTGAGGCCGACTATTCGCTGGTGGCGTGGTGCGAGGCCCTGGTGTCCGGACACGTGGCGGTGGGGGAAAGCCTCGGCACGACCGATGAGCTGGATCTGCGCCTGATCGATCTGGGGCGCGCCGAGGCCGCTAAGTTCCGGGCCGCGCTGGACGCCGGTCGCGCCTTCCAGTCACCGGAGGCGGTCGCCGAGGCCGAGGCCGCCGCCGCCGGCGCTCGCCGCATGTGGGGGCCGGTGCTGGCCGGCGATCAGGCCCTGCGCGACGAGACCTTCGGCCTGTTCTTCGGCCTGCCCGGGCGGTGCGAACACGCCGCGCGGCGGGTGTCGTTGGGGATCACGGACGCGCCGCCGACACTCAAGGACGTGGGGCTGGAGTAGGATCCAGTGTTTCCCTCCCCTTCAGGGGAGGGTGGCCGATGCGCAGCATCGGGCGGGTGGGAGGGATGCGGCGAGCGACGGCGCGGGTCCGAGGGTCAGTCGCCCAGCCCCTCCCACCCGGTCGCTTCGCGACCTCCCTCCCCTGAAGGGGAGGGAAAGGGCTACGCCGCCTCGCCCCGCGCCACCTCTCCGGGCTCATAGTTCAGAATCGGGGCCAGCCAGCGCTCCGCCGTCTCCAGGCCCCAGCCCTTGCGCCGCGCATAGTCCTCGACCTGGTCGCGATCGATCTTGCCGACGCCGAAATAGTGGCTCTGCGGATGCCCGAAATAGAGGCCGCTGACCGACGCCGGCGGCGTCATGGCGTAGCTCTCGGTCAGGGCCATGCCGGCGTTCGCGCCCGCATCCAGCAGGCGGAACAGGGTCGCCTTTTCCGTATGGTCGGGCTGGGCCGGATAGCCGGGAGCGGGGCGGATGCCCTGGTATTTCTCCTCGATCAGATCCTGCACCGTCGTCGCCTCGTCGGGCGCATAGCCCCACAGCGTCGTTCTCACCTCCTTGTGCAGCCGCTCGGCGAAGGCCTCGGCCAGACGGTCGGCGAGGGCGGTGGCCATGATGGCGGAATAGTCGTCGCCCGCCGCCTTGAACTCGGCCGCCTTCTCCAGCTCGCCGTGGCCGGCCGTGATGGCGAAGGCGCCGATCCAGTCCTCGCCCGTCGGCGAGACGAAGTCCGACAGGGCCGCGTTCGGCTTGCCGTTCGACTTGGCGATCTGCTGGCGCAGGGTGTGAAAACGGGCGATCTCGATGGTCCGGGCCTCGTCCTCGAACACCACGATGTCGTCGCCCACCGCATTGGCGGGCCAGAAGCCGACGACGCCCTTGGCCGTGAACCAGCGCTCCTCGACGATCCGCTTCAGCATGGCCCGGGCGTCCTCGAACAGGTCCCTGGCCGCCTCGCCCACGATCTCGTCGTCCAGGATCAGGGGATGACGCCCGATCAGCTCCCAGCTGGCGAAGAAGGGCGTCCAGTCGATGTGATCGGCCAGATCGGCCAGGTCCCAGGCGTCGAACGCCCGCACGCCGGTGAAGCTCGGCGCGGCTGGGCGCGGCGCAGACCAGTCGATGGCCACCGGGTTCTTGCGGGCATCGGCGATCGAGGTCCGCGCCTTGACCTCCTGGCCCCGGGCGTACTGCTCGCGGATGCGGATGTATTCGTCGCGCGTGGCGGCCTCGTTCTTCGCTTTTTCGGTTTTGGAAAGCAGGCCCGAGACCACGCCGACGGCGCGGCTGGCGTCCACCACATAGGTCGTCGATCCCCGACGATAGGCCGGCTCGATCTTCACCGCCGTATGGGTCCGGCTGGTCGTCGCCCCGCCGATCAGCAGGGGAATGTCGAAGCCCCGCCGCTCCATCTCGCGCGCCACGAAGACCATCTCGTCCAGGCTGGGCGTGATCAGGCCGGACAGGCCGATGATGTCCACGTTATGCTCGACGGCGGCGTCCAGGATGCGGTCGGCGGGGACCATGACGCCCAGGTCGATGACTTCGTAATTGTTACATTGCAGGACCACGCCGACGATGTTCTTGCCGATGTCGTGCACGTCGCCCTTGACGGTCGCCATCAGGATGCGGCCCGCCTGTTCGCGGGGCTTGCCGGCCTTTTCGGCCTCCATGAAGGGCTCGAGCCAGGCCACGGCCTGTTTCATCACCCGCGCCGACTTCACCACCTGGGGCAGGAACATCTTGCCCGCGCCGAACAGGTCTCCGACCACGTTCATGCCGTCCATCAGGGGGCCTTCGATGACGTGGAGCGGCCGCTCGGAGCCCAGCCGCGCCTCCTCGGTGTCCGCCTCGATGAACTCGGTGATGCCGTGGACCAGGGCGTGTTCGATCCGCTTGCCGACGGGGGCCTCGCGCCAGGTCAGGTCCACGACCCGGCCCGCGCCCTTGTCGCCCTTGTAGTTGGGGGCGATGTCCACCAGCCGCTCGGTGTTGGAGACATTGGTCCGCTGCGGCCGGTTCAGGATCACGTCCTCGACCGCCTCGCGCAGGGTCGGGTCGATGTCGTCATAGACCGGCAGGTCGCCGGCGTTGACGATGCCCATGTCCATGCCCGCCTGGATGGCGTGGTACAGGAACACCGAGTGGATCGCCCGGCGCACCGGCTCGTTGCCGCGGAAGCTGAACGAGACGTTCGACACGCCGCCCGACACGCGGGCGTAGGGCAGGGTGGCCTTGATCGCCCGCGTCGCCTCGATGAAGTCGACGGCATAGTTGTCGTGCTCCTCGATCCCCGTCGCCACGGCGAAGATGTTGGGGTCGAAGATGATGTCCTCGGGCGGGAAGCCGACCTCGTCCACCAGGATGCGATAGGCGCGGGTGCAGATCTCGATCTTGCGGGCGGCCGTGTCGGCCTGGCCCACCTCGTCGAAGGCCATGACCACGACGGCGGCGCCGTAGCGCAGGCATTTCACCGCCTGTTCGCGGAACTCCGCCTCGCCCGCCTTCATCGAGATGGAGTTGACGATCGGCTTGCCCTGAACGCATTTCAGGCCCGCCTCGATGACTTCCCATTTGGAGGAATCGATCATCACCGGCACGCGGGCGATGTCGGGCTCGGCCGCGATCAGGTTGAGGAAGGTCCGCATGGCGACGGCGCCGTCCAGCAGCCCCTCGTCCATGTTGACGTCGATGATCTGGGCGCCGGCCTCGACCTGCTGGCGCGCGACGTCCAGCGCCGCGGAATAGTCGCCCTCGACGACCAGCTTCCTGAACTTGGCCGAGCCGGTGACGTTGGTCCGCTCGCCGACGTTGATGAAGGTGGGCCTCACTCAAGAACTCCGCTCATCCCGGCGAAAGCCGGGATCCAGTGCTTTTGTGAGGCACGGTGGCGTGGATCGCTGACGGAGCGCGCTCGGTTGGACCGATCGCCCAAAGCACTGGGTCCCGGCTTTCGCCGGGATGAGCGGGTGGGGAAAAACATCACGCCACCAGCTCGAACGGTTCCAGTCCCGACAGCCGCAAGGCCACCGGCCGCTCCGGGATCGCGCGCGGCGTCACCCCCGCGACTTCCTCGGCCACGTGCCGGATATGCTCCGGCGTGGTGCCGCAGCAGCCTCCGACGATGTTGACCAGGCCCGACGCGGCCCATTCCTCGATGAAATGGGCGGTCTCGTGCGGCTCCTCGTCGTACTGGCCCATGGCGTTGGGCAGGCCGGCGTTGGGATAGGCGGCGACCAGGGTGTCGGCGACGCGGCTCAGCTCGGCGATGAAGGGCCGCATCAGGTCGGCGCCCAAAGCGCAGTTGAAGCCCACCGCGAAGGGCTTGGCGTGACGCACGCTGTTCCAGAACGCCTCCGCCGTCTGGCCCGACAGGGTCCGGCCCGAGCGGTCGGTGATGGTGCCGCTGATCCAGATCGGCAGGGGCTCCAGACCCTCGTCCTCCAGATCCTTGATCGCCTTGATCGCGGCCTTGCCGTTCAGCGTGTCGAAGATCGTCTCGATCAGGAACAGGTCCACCCCCCCTTCATGAAGGGCCCGGGCCTGCTGTTTGTAGGCGTCGTGGACTTGGTCGAAGGCGACTGCGCGAAAGCCCGGGTCGTTCACGTCGGGGCTTAAGGACAGGGTGCGGTTGGTCGGGCCGATCGCGCCGGCTACGAAGCGGGGCTTGTGCGGTTCCTTCGCGGTCCATGCGTCCGCGACCCGGCGGGCGAGGCGGGCGCCCTCCAGGTTCAGGTCGTGGACGGCGTCCTCCAGCCCATAGTCGGCCTGGGCGATGGTGGTGGAGGAGAAGGTGTTGGTCTCGGTGATGTCCGCGCCGGCGGCCAGATAGAGGTCGTGGATGTCCGCGACGTCGTCGGGCCGGGTCAGGTTCAAAAGGTCGTTGTTGCCTTGCTGGGGTAAGGGGTGGTCGCGGAAGCGGTCGCCGCGAAACTGGGCCTCCGACAGGCCCAGCCGCTGGATCATGGTGCCCCAGCCGCCGTCCAGCACCAGAATCCGCTCGCGCGCGGCGGCGTGGAGGGCGGCGATCCGGTCCGCCCGCGTCACGTCCGCGCCTCGCGCACGCCCAAGACACGGCAGATGGCATAGACCAGGTCGGCGCGGTTCAGCGTGTAGAAGTGGAAGTCCTGGAAGCCCTCTTCCTGCAGCCGCGCGCAGGTCTCGGCCGCGACCGAGGCGGCCAGCAGCTTGCGCGTCTCGGGATCGCCGTCCAGACCGTCGAAATGGGTTTGAAGCCAGTCGGGCACCGAGGCGCCGCACGTCGCGCTCATGCGCTTCAGCCCGGCGAAGTTGGTGACCGGCATGATGCCGGGGATCAGGGGGATGCCGATCCCCGCCGCCCGCACGCGGTCGCGGAAGCGCAGGAAGGCGTCGATGTCGAAGAAGAATTGGGTGATCGCCCGAGTCGCCCCTGCGTCGATCTTGGCCTTAAGCACCTCCAGGTCGTGATCCAGCGACGGGCTTTCCGGATGCTTATCCGGATAGGCGCCCACGGTGATCTCGAAGCCGCCGACCCGCGCGATGGCGGCCGTCAGCTCGGTGGCGTTGGCATAGCCGTCGGCCCGCGGGACGTAGGCGCCGCCGATGCCCGCCGCGCCCGGAGGATCGCCGCGCAGGGCCACGATGTGGCGGACCCCGGCGGCCTTGTAGTCGAGAAGCACCGCGTCGATTTCCGCTCGGGTCGCCTCGACGCAAGTCAGATGGGCGGCGGGCTTGAGGTCGGTCTCCGCCAGGATGCGCGCGACGGTGCGGTGCGTCCGTTCCCGGGTGGAGCCGCCGGCGCCATAGGTCACGGACACGAAGTCAGGCTTCAGCGGCGCGAGACGCGAGACGGCCTTCCACAGGCCGGCCTCGGCTTCGTCGCTCTTGGGCGGAAAGAACTCGAATGAGACGCGAGGGCGGCTGGCGTCGCGGCCGGCGCGTGCCACGGGGCCCAGCGGCGACAGCAGAAGGGCGCGGGCGTCCGCCAGGCTGAGGGCCGGGGCGCTCATGCCGCCTTGACCTCATGCAAGGTCGCGCGCCGACCGGTCCAGATGCATACGGTCAGACCCTCGCGATCGGGCGGCAGAACCGCGTGCGCGTCGCACTCCAGCTCCGCCTCGGCCAGCCAGCGGCGGATCTCGTCGTCGTCGAAACCCAGGCGACGGTGCTGATGCTCGTCGCGCAGATGCTCCAGGGCGTGCGGGGCGAAGTCCACGATCAGCAGGCGACCGCCCGGCCGCACCAGCCGCGCCGCCTCGGCCACGGCTGCGGCGGGGTCGGTCAGGTAGTGAAGCACCTGATGCACCACGACCAGGTCGGCCGTCAGATCGGGCAGGCGCGTGGCGAAGACGTCGCCGTGCCTCAGCTCGATCTTGTCGATGCCCGCCTTCGCGACGTTGGCGCGGGCGATGTTCAGCATGTTCTGGCTCAGATCCAGCCCGATCGCCGTCTTCGCCTTCCTGCCGAGCAGGGTCAGCATGCGCCCCGAGCCGGTGCCGAGGTCCACCAGGCGCTCGAACGGACCGTCGCCGGCCGCCGTCAGAATGGCGTCCTCCACCGCGCTTTCGCGGACGTAGAGCGAGCGGATGCGGTCCCAACTGGGCGCGATCTGCTCGAAATAGGCTTCGGCGTCGGCCGCGCGTTCGCGGCGCACGGCGTCCAGGCGACGTTGATCGGCCTCGCCGTCGGCGTCGTCCAACAGGTCCAGCACGGCGTCCATCAGCCGGCGGGCGCAGGCCTCCGACGACAGACGGTAGTAGACGCGTGCGCCGTCCGGAAACCGCTCGATCAGGCCGGCGTCCGTCAGCAGCTTCAGATGCCGGCTGACGCGCGGCTGGCTCTGCTCCAGCACGCCGGACAGTTCCATGACCGACAATTCCTCCGTGGCGAGCAGCGCGAGGATGCGCAGACGGGTGGGCTCCCCCGCGCCCCGCAACGCTTCCACCAGTTGATTGGCTCGATAAGTCATGACAGACATATAAGGATATCCTTATATGATTATGCAAGCGCAAATCGGCGGGTGGGCTTGATCCGGACGCGCGCCGGGGCGACGGTCAGGCGTCGCCATACGGAGCCGACCATGTCCCGCCCCCTCGTCCTCGCCCTGACCTTCGCGCTCGCCGCCTGTTCCTCGCCGACTGCGGGGGATGCCGGCTCTGCGGAGGAGCCGTCGACCGCGGTCGCGCCGGGGGCCGCGCCTCCCGAGCCCGAGGGCGTCGTCGTCGCGGGCGGGGCGGCGCCTAGGGGACCCGGCGCAACTCCGCCGGAGCCGGCTCAGGATCCTGCTCCGAGGCCGCAGGGCATCCCCGCCGATCCCGACCGGCCCGTCGGGCCCGTCGTCGCCGAGACGCCCAAGGGCGGCCTCACGCTGGCGCAGTTCCAGGACTCGATGGTCGAGCGCGTGATGGGGCTGGACGCCGACGGAGACGGAGCCCTGAGCCGGGAGGAGGTCACGGCGGGAGGCGACGGCGCGCGGATGATCGGCATGGCGGATTCCGACCGCGACGGTCGCGTCACCCCGGCCGAGATCCGTGCCGGAGCCGGCTTCATGTTCCGGCAGATGGATCAGAACCGCGACGGCCGCGTCACCGAGGACGAGCGCCCCCAGCGCTGACCGATCACGGTCTAGGGCGCGGGCGTCACCGGGGGCCGGCAGTTCAGCACGGCGTCGAGGTTCTGCAGAAGCAGGACCAGCATGCCCTGCACCGCCTGGGTGGTGGCCCCGCCCGTATGCGGCGTCAGCACCGTGTTGGGCACGTCGGCCCAGCGCGCGGCGTCCGTCGGCTCGCTCTCGAACACGTCCAGCGCCGCCCCGGCCAGACGGCCCGACTTCAGCGCCGCGATCAGGGCGTCCTCGTCCACGACCTGTCCGCGCGCCACGTTGACCAGAAGGCCGTCAGGCCCCAGCGCCGCGATCACCTCGGCCGAGATCAGGCCGCGGTTCGTTTCGTCTGCGCGGCAGGCGATCACCAGAACGTCGCTGGCCTTGGCCAGATCGGCCAGGCTCTCGGCGCGGGGCCACGCCGCGTCCTTCGGGCGGGGGCCCCACCAAGATGGGATCATGCGCATCGCCTCGCCGCGCCGAGCCACCGCCTCGCCGATGGCGCCCAGGCCGACGATGCCCATCCTCAGCCCGCCCAGCGAACGGGTGATCGTCTTTGACTGCGGGGTCCAGCGCCCGGCGCGCACGTCGGCGTCGCCCGAGGCGATCCGGCGGTGCGCCGCCAGGATCAGGCCGATCGCATGATCCGCCACGTCCTCGTGGTTGACGCCGGGCGCATGGGTGACCTCCAGCCCGCGCGCGCGGCACCACGCCGGATCGATGCCGTCGTAGCCGGCGGTGAAGCAGGCGACGTGGCGCAGTTTGGGCAGGCGGTCGATCAGGGCGGGGTCCAGAGGGAACTCGCCCGCGACCACCACGGCTTCGATCAGGGCCTCGGCCTCGACCGGCGGCCCCTCCCAAAGGCGATGGACGTCGTAGGCGCCATCCAGAAAGGGCGCGATTGGGCCCAGGTGCGGCGGGACGATCAGGACGGCGGGGCGGCTGGACATGGGCGAATGATAGGCCCGTCGCGCGCGCGGCGTCAGCCCACCGCCTTGCCGAGGAAGGCGGCGCGGTCCGCGCGCACCGCCTCGACGATGATCGACATGACGGCGCGGATGCGGGCCAGGGCCTTCAGATCGGCGTGGACCACCAGCCACAGGCTGCGCTGCAGCCCGACGTCACGGGGCAGCACGCGACGCAGTCCCGGTTCGCGCCGGGCGATGAAGTCGGGCAGCACGCACAGGCCCGCGCCGGCCAGGGTCGCCTGCATCTGGGCGATCAGGTTGGAGCTTTGCAGCGCCACGTGGATGTCGACGTCCGGCGCCTGCATGTAGTCCAACTCGGGCGCATAGAGCAGGTCGCCGATGTAGCCGACGAACCGGTGCTTGGCCATGTCGGCCCGCGTGCGGATGGGCGGCAGCGCGTCGAGATAGGACGGGGCGGCGTAGAGGCCCAGGCCGTAGTCCGTCAGCTTGCGCGAAACCAGTCGGCCCTCGCGCGGCGGGCTGAGCGTGACGGCGACGTCGGCCTCGCGTTTGGACAGGCTGACCACGCCGGGGATGGCGACCAGCTGGATTTCCAGCTCCGGATGCCGCTCGGCCAGCTTCACCATCAGGGGCGCCAGGAAGTAGCTGCCGAACCCCTCCGGCGCGCCGATGCGGACGGCGCCGGTCAGCGCCTGATCCGCCTCGCCGACCTGACCGGCGGCGCGCAGGGTCAGGCTCTCGATCTGTTCGGCATGGGGCAGCAGGCGCTCGCCGTGCGGGGTCAGGGCGTAGCCCTGCGGGCTCCGGTCGAACAGGCGCGCGCCCAGCGACGCCTCCAGCGCCGCGATGCGCCGGGCCACGGTCGTGTGGTCCGCGCCCAGCCGCCCGGCCGCCGCCGTCAGTCGGCCTGTGCGGGCGACGGCCAGGAAGGCGCGCAGGTCGTTCCAGTTGAAGTCGTCGGCCACGGGGTGTTCCTGTGCAAAAATGCACAATGAAAGCGCATATACTGGCATCGCGTTGGCGAAAAAGCCATGACATAAGCCGGGCCAACAGAGTTCACCCAACCGGGATCGCCCTCATGGCCTTCGACGCCGCCGACTTCCGCCCTGCCTCGTCCCCGACCGCGCCTGTCGCGCTCGCGCCGTGCCCGGTCTGGACCGCGGCGAACCCCGATCGGGCGCTGGCGTTGCTTTTGGTGGCGCCGCAGGACTGCGACGCGGTGGACGTGCTGACCGCCCTGGAGGCCTGATCCGTGACCGACGCGCGCCGCGAGCCGCCGCTGATGATCCCGCCGGACCCCGAGGTCGTGGCCGAGGCCCTGACCGGCCTGATGTTCAGCGCCGCCGCCGCCGTGCGCGCGACGACGCAGAAGGCGCTGGCGGCCGAGCCGCTGCCCTATGATCCGACCACGATCGCCCGCGCCTGGTTCGACTTCAACACGGCGGTGATGACCAGCCCGGCGGCCCTGATGCAGGCCCAGATGCAGGGTTGGCAGGACTGGACCGCCCTGTGGCGCGGCCTGGGCGAGCGCATGATGGGCGGCAGCCCGGAGCCCGTGGCCGCCCCCGAGCGCGGCGACCGGCGCTTCTCCGATCCGGCCTGGACCGAGGAGCCGGTCTATGACTGGCTGAAGCAGGCCTATCTGCTGTCGGCCAGGCGGATGCAGGCGTTCGTCGCCGCCGCGCCCGTGGACGAGGCGACCCGCGCCCAGGTCGATTTCGCGGGGCGTCAGCTGATGAACGCCCTGTCGCCGACCAACTGGGCCCACACCAATCCGCAGGTCGTGCGCCGCACGATCGAGAGCGGGGGCCTCAGCCTGCTGACCGGCCTGTCGAACCTGCTGGACGACGTGGCCCGCGGCGACGGCCTGATCGCGCGCCGGGCGCCGAACGACTTCGAACTGGGCCGGAACATCGCCGCCACGCCGGGCGCCGTGGTGTTCCGCAACGCGCTGCTGGAGCTGATCCAGTACGCGCCGACGACCGACCAGGTGTTCCGTCGGCCCCTGCTGTTCATCCCGCCGCTGGTCAACAAATACTATCTCTTCGACCTGACGCCCAAGGCCAGCTATCTGAAATGGCTGGTGGATCAGGGGCACACCGTCTTCGTCGTGTCCTGGGCCAACCCGGACGAGACCCAGGCCGACAAGGGGCTGGAGGCCTATGTCCGGGACGGCGTCGTCGCCGCCATGGACGCGGTGCAGAAGGCGACGGGAGAGGCCGACGTCGATCTGGTGTCCTACTGCCTGGGCGGCACGCTGTCGGCCATGACGCTGGCCTGGCTGGCGCAGACGGGGCGGGGCGACCGCGTCGCCTCCGCCACGCTGATCGCCGCCCTGGTCGACTTCGGCGACATGGGCGAATGGTCGGTCTTCACCGGCCGGGGCGATCTGAACGCCTTCGACCGCTATCTGGACCGCAAGGGCTTCGTCGAGGCGCACGACCTGACCAAGCTGTTCGCCACGGTGCGGGCCAACGACCTGATCTGGTCGTCGGTCGTGACCCACTATCTGCTGGGCGACGAGGCGCGGGCCTCGGACCTGCTGTGGTGGTTCGACGACGGCGCCCGCATTCCGGCGCGGTTCCTCAAGGAATACGGCCGCGACGTCCTGGCCGGAAATCGGCTGAAGGACGCCGGCGGGATCACGATCGACGGCGTGGCGCTGGACCTGTCGAAGATCACGACGCCGGTCATGCTGATCGCGCTGAAGGACGACCACGTCTCGGCCTGGAAATCGACCTATGCCCAGCGCGCGCATTTCGGCGGGCCGACGCGGTTCCTGATGGGCGGCTCGGGCCACAACGCCGGCATGATCAACCCGCCTGCGGCCAACAAGCACGGCTACTGGACCAACGCCGACGCCCCCGCCGATCCCGAGGCCTGGCTGGCGGGCGCCACGAAGCACGACGGCTCTTGGTGGCCGGAATGGCAGGGGTGGCTGCGTGATCTCGCCGCCGACGACCAGGTCAAGGCGCGCAAGCCCGGAGCCGGCAAGCTGAAGTCCCTGGCGGCGGCGCCGGGCGACTATGTGCGGGTCCGGCACTGATCGGCACGCGGCCGGCTCAGGCGTCTTCGTCCGACGCCGCCGCCTCGGCGGAGGCCTCGGCCGAGGCCTCGCTCAGCGCGCCCGCGCCGGCCAGAACGTCCGCGTCCAGCGTCGCCCCGTCGACGATCCGGCCCAGCAAATCGGCCTGAGCGGGTTCCAGCGCCACCAGCCGGGTCAGGACGCGCAGCACGTTCAACAGTTCGGTCGTGTATTCGGCCAGCCAGTCGGTCGGCTGGATGGCGGACAGGGGCGAGGGCGGGCGCTTGTCGCCCATCGGCGGCTTGGAGCGGTCGGCGCGGCGATAGCTCCACCACTGGTCCAGCACGACCTTGCCCGACACCTCATAGGCGCGCACGGCGGGGCTGACGTTGTCGATCCGCCCGGTCGGCCCGAACCTCAGCGCCCGTTCGGCGGGGTCATAGGTCAGGTCGTGCGGCATCTCGGCCAGGGTCCGGGGCAGGGCCTTGGACACGGTCGGCTCGGCCTCGGGCGGCGTCACCCGCACCACCCCGCCCCGGTCGTCCTGGAACCGTTCGCCGAAGGTGTGCAGCCAGATCACCTCGCGCCCGAGCTTGACGGCCCGGGCGAACAGGTCGCCGTCGGCGGTGACGGGGATGCGCAGGCCCGGCTGGATTCACGATCGCGCCAGAACGATCGCGTCTGGATAATCATCGACGCGTTCGCGATACAGGATGATCTGATGCAAGAAAGACGTGGCCTGCCAACCAGGCGGAAGTTGTTTCACGAGAGCCACGATCACGCTTCGCGCGGTTTTTGCCTCTCGCGGCATCACGACCTGGGTCTCCATCAGGGTCAGGGCAGGTCGCCGTCCGCTCCCGAGCTCATACCGAAAAGTGTAAGGCAGAAGCTGTTTTAGCAGAACAACGACGTCGCTCGCGGCGTGGGCCTCTGAAAAATCCTGACCTAAGTCCCGGTCGAGATCGATCGGATAGACCGCGTCAAAGTTGGTCTGCCTAACTCGGGTCCAATCGCGGCGACGACCCGGATCGTTGGCGCCAAAACCGCGATTGTTCCACCGAGTGCCGCCCCGCGCGTAGTGCTTGATGAGCTGGGTCTCCAGATCGATCGCCGTGAACACGAAAATGCGCACCGCCTTGAACGAAATCTGCCCGGGATCGAGATTTCGCCGATGCTGGATCTTGAACGCGTGGCGTTCCAGTCGCTTGCGCAGGCCGGCCTCCGCGTCCGTCTTGCCGATGTAGACAAGCTCTCCGTCCAGAAAGAGCTGATAGACCCCCTGCGCGTCCGGAATGTCCGCGAGCCGCGCGGCGGTCAGCGGCGCGGTCTCCAGTCCATCTAGCACCCGGATCAGATGCGTCAGCAACGCGTCCGGCAGATCGAACTCGAAATCGGCATAGCCCGAGCTCACGCCGCCAGCCTCAACGCCCGCTCCACGTCCCGCCCGACGATCTCGGCCAGCCGCACCGGCACGGCGTTGCCCAGCTGCCGCATCGTCTCCGACCACGACCCGTGGAACACATAGTCGTCGGGAAAGGTCTGCAGCCGCGCGCTCTCGCGCACCGTGAAATATCGCACCGACCTGTCCGGCCGGCGCAGCATGTTCTCGCCCCCCGGCACCCCGTGCACCCCGGCCTTCAGCGTCTTGGCCGGTTCGTCCAGCGGACTGCCCGTGTGCCCCGGATAGCTGCGCGCCCCCGCCTGGAACCGATGATTGGCCACCGCTCGCGCCTTGGCCGATTGATGTTCCGGGTCCGGCAGGTCCGCGATCGCGTCCCGCACCGTCTTCCAGGCCAGGCCCGCCGGCCGCTCGCCCATCCGCTCGGCCCGCGCCTTCAGCACGGGATTGTCCGGCCGATCCTTGATCGCCACCCGATGCCGGTCCCAGTACGACCCGTCGCCATACTGGTCCCAGATCAGGGCCTCGGCGCTGAACAGCTCGCGCGGGAAATGCCATTCCTCGGCCAGATCGGCCCGAAAGCCCACGAAGATCACCCGCTCGCGCCGCTGCGGCACCCCGTGATTGGCCGCGTTCAACAGCCGCGTCACCAGATGATAGTTCAGTCCCTCGGTCGATCCCGACACATGATGCCGCTCCAGCCGGGCCAGATGGTCGGTCCAGTCCTCGTCCGCCCGCGCCACCACCTCCGGGTGCCGCATCTGCAGCTGGATGTATTCGAAATAGTTCTGGAAACCGGCCCGGGTAAGACCCTTCACGTTCTCGAACACGAAGGCCCGTGGCCGCGCCTCGCGCACCGCCCGGATCGCCTGGGGGAACATGTCGCGCGCGTCGTCATACGCCCGGTGCTTGCCGCCCATGCTGAAAGGCTGGCACGGCGGCCCGCCCGAGATCAGGTCCACCGACCCCGCGTGCGCGCTGAAATCGACATGCCGCACATCGCCTTGGTCCAGCGCCCAGTCCGCCACCACCGACCCCGGCCGCTTCTGATTCTCACGGATGGTGTCACAGCAATAGGCGTCGCGCTCCACCACCTTGATCGGATGGAACCCCGCCCGGTGCAGGCCGATACCCAGCCCCCCGGCCCCGGCGAACAGTTCGATTGACGTCATGGCGTGGCGGGTCATGCCGTGTCTCCCGGGGCGCGGATCATCGCGGGCCCAAGAATGTTCCAATTTTGTTCCGCAGGGAAGCCGAGTCGCGCAGTTCGCATTCCCACACCGTCAAAACTTCCCACCCCAAGGCCATCAGCGCCGCTTCCTTTGCCAGGTCGCGCGCGCGATTCCCCTCCAGCTTGGGCCCCCAGAACTCCTGCCGTGATTTGGGCATCCGCGCCAGCTTGCAGGCCGGATCGGGATGCCGATGCCAGAAACAGCCGTGGACGAAGATCACCTTGCGCCGTCTTGGGAAGACCAGGTCAGGGGTGCCCGGCAGGTCACGGCGATGTAGGCGAAAACGATGGCCGAGAGCGTGGACGAGGCGGCGAACGGCGAGCTCCGGCCGGGTGTCTTTGGCTCGAACCAACGCCATTTGCCGTGAGCGCTCTTCATTGGAGACACGATCACTGGTCAACGCGCGGCACCCCCGTCCCGCCACAGGCTGAACGTCTGGCCGTCGGTATAGATCAGGTTCGGCAGGGATTTCAGCTTCTCCCACTGGGTCTTGTCGTGGGACTTGTCGGCGAACTTTCTCGGGTCGGCACCCTTGCCGGGTGCCTTGACCTCGATGTGCCCGACCAGCGCGTTCTTCCGCGTCACCGCATAGTCGGGCCGGGTCATGAGTTCGGACAGGGCGCTTTCGCCGACCAGCACAACATCGTCCGCCGACGGTCCGATCAGGGCGCACAGGTCCTTGACCAGGCTTTCCAGCGGCGCGCGCAGCTGATCCTCGGGCTGGCCGGTCGCGCCGGGGTTGTTCAGCTTGTCCCTGGCCGACTTGCCGAACCGGGCCACGGCCTCCTCAAGCGTCGACGTCATCCACAGCCCCCTCAACAGCCCCTTGATCGCTTGGGGAGCGAACCGACGCAACCGTCATCGCCGCTGGACCCTGGCGCGAATCGGCGGATTCTCCCGCTCATGTCGCAACCCGACCTGTTCGGCGCCGTCGCCCAGCCCCTGCCGCAGCCCGATCCCGAGGCCGTGCGCGCCCGCATGACCGACCTGCTGCGTCGCCTGCGAGAGGCGGACGTCATGCCGCTGACGGAGAAGGAGCTGCGCGTCTGGCGCACCGTCGCGCCGCAGACGACCCGCTGGCTGCCGCCCGAGGAACGCGCGGCGATGCTGGCGGAGTTCGAGTCGGAAGTGGCCCGCCTCAGCCGCCGCGCCGCCTGAGCCGAGACCCGGGGGCGGCCTCGTCGGGGTCGTCGCCCACGATCCCCTCTTCGCCCAGCCACTTCATGTCCGCGTCAAAGCGACGGCGAAGCTCGGCATCGTCGGGCTTGGTCCATCTATCGTGCAGGGATTGCATGGCCAGGACCTCGGCCATCGCCTCGGCGCTTTGGGGGTTGTGCCTGGCCCAAATGCCGGCGCCCAGTTTTGTGGCGGCGCGGGCGTCCTGGATGTCCTGGCTCAGGATCACATACTCCCGCGCCGCCTTGATCAGGGCCGAGGCGTCGGAGCCCTTGCCCGCGACCAGCGCCTCGCGCGCGCGCTCCAGCACCCGGTTCAGCACCGCCGGCGGCGGGGCGTCGGGCCCTGGGTCGGGAGGGTGCGAGGTCGCGCCTCCGCGGCGCCGGCCCTTTGGCCGGGGCGCCGGCGGGTCGCCCGCCTGAACCGTCGCCTGGCGCGCCTCGGCATAGGCGCGCTTGCTCCAGCCCTCGTCGTGGATCTTGCGGCGCACATTGTGCACGCCCAGGCCGAACCTGTCGGCCACGGCCTGGGCCGTCATGCCGCCCAGATAGGCGGCCCGAACCAGTTCCCAGGTCGGTTGGGTCACCATGCGATAGGGCGTCTTGGCTCGCTTGGTCGGCGGCATGGTCGGGGGCTCCGTCAAATCTGACGGATCTGATCACACGCCGACGCCAGAAGCGGTCGTCATTGTGCAAAGGGCGCGCGGCCCGCGGGTCCGCGGCCGTCCGCGGCCTCTACCGCCCGAATTTCTGGAACTTGATCCGGTGCGGGATCAGGCTGTCGGCGCCCAGGCGCCGCTTCTTGTCCTCTTCATAGGCCTCGAAATTGCCCTCGAACCACTCGACGTGGCTGTCGCCCTCGAAGGCCAGGATGTGGGTGGCCAACCGGTCCAGGAACCAGCGGTCGTGGCTGATGACCACGGCGCAGCCGGCGAACTCCTCCAGCGCCTCCTCCAGGTTCTGCAGCGTCTCGATGTCCAGGTCGTTGGTCGGTTCGTCGAGCAGGATCAGGTTGCCTCCGGTGGCCAGGGTCTTGGCCAGGTGGACGCGATTGCGCTCTCCGCCCGACAGCTGCCCCACCTTCTTCTGCTGGTCGCCGCCCTTGAAGTTGAAGCTGCCGACATAGGCGCGGGTGTTGATCTCGCGCTTTCCGACCATCATCACGTCGGTACCGCCGCTGATCGCCTGCCAGATGGTCTCGTCGGGCTTCAGGTCGTCGCGCGACTGGTCGACGTAGGCCAGTTTGACCGTCTCGCCGACGCGGATCTTGCCGGCGTCGGGCTGTTCCTGGCCGGTGATCATGCGGAACAGGGTCGATTTGCCCGCGCCGTTGGGGCCGATCACGCCGACGATGCCGTTGGGCGGCAGTTTGAAGGTCAGATCCTTGAACAGCAGCTTGTCGCCATAGGACTTCTCCAGCCCCTCGACCTCCAGCACCACATTGCCCAGGCGCGGGCCGGGCGGGATCTGGATGACGGCGTGGGTCTGGGCCGCGCGGCTGTTCTCCTGCTCGGCGACCATGCGCTCATAGGCGGCCAGTCGGGCCTTGGACTTGGCCTGACGCGCCTTGGCGCCGGAGCGCACCCATTCAAGCTCGCGGGTCAGGGCGCGCTGACGGGCCTCTGATTCCGACTGTTCCTGCACCACCCGCTTGGTCTTGGCTTCCAGCCAGGACGAGTAGTTGCCCTCGTGCGGATGGCCCTTGCCGCGGTCCAGCTCCAGCGTCCATTTGGTCACCAGATCCAGGAAATAGCGGTCGTGGGTCACCAGGATGACGCAGCCGGGAAATGCCTCCAGATGATGCTGCAGCCAGGCCACGGACTCGGCGTCCAGGTGGTTGGTCGGCTCGTCCAGCAGCAGCATGTCGGGCTTCGACAGCAGCAGTCGCGCCAGCGCCACGCGGCGCTTCTCGCCGCCGGACAGGTTGGTCGTGGCCCAGTCGTCGGGGGGACAGCGCAGGGCGTCCATGGCCATTTCGATGCGGCTGTCGATGTCCCACACGTCGCCGGCGTCGATCTTCTCCTGGAGGGCGGTCATCTCCTCCATCAGCGCGTCGGTGTAGTTCTCGGCCATCTCGGCGGCGACGGCGTTGAAGCGGACGACCCACTGCTTCTCCTCGCACCAGGCCTCGACGTTCTCGCGGACGTTCAGGCTGTCGTCCAGGTGCGGCTCCTGCTCCAGATAGCCGCGCTTGATCCCGTCGGCGGCCTTGGCCTCGCCCTGGAACTCCTTGTCCAGCCCGGCCATGATCTTGAGCAAGGTCGATTTGCCCGAGCCGTTGACCCCCACGACCCCGATCTTGGCGTCGTTGTAGAAGCTCAGCCAGATGTTCTCGAAGATCTTCTTGCCGCCGGGAAAGGCCTTGGTCAGGCCCTGCATCTGAAAGATGTATTGCTGCGCCATGGGGAGCGTCGCGCCTTGTCGTCTGGAGTGTGTGGGAGGTCGGCGCGGGATGTAGCGGCTGGGGCGGCCAAGGGCAAATGAGGCGGGCAGGGGGCGGCGTGCATCCGTTTGCGGCCTCCACGGCCTCTTCCACCCACAGGGGGCGCCTATGCCGATCACGATCACTCTTCAGGCGACGGGGGCCGACCGCCTGGTCCTCAGTCACTATGCGGCGGGCGAGATATGTCGGGCGCACCGTCACGCGGGTCTCCAGACCTCGTGGATGATCGCCGGGGACTACGCCGAGGACAGCGAGGCCGGCCGGATCGAGGCGTCCGGCCCCACGCTCAGCGTCAAACCCGCCGGGTTCGAGCACGAGAACCTCTTCGGGCCGGCCGGGGCGCTGCTCCTGTCGTGGAACCGGGGCGGCGAAGACGGATCGTCCTACGGCGTGCGGGCCTGCTCGGGCGAGGAGGTCGGCGATCTGCGCCGGACGCACGACCCGTCGGCGATCGTGGCCGTCCGGCTCCCGGCCCGTCGTGCCCCACCCGCGTGGGTGCGCGAGGCCCGCGCCCGCCTGCTGACTTCGCCGGCCGGAACCGCCGCGCTGGCCCGGGGAGTCGGCGCCCATCCCGCCAGTCTGGCACGCGCTTTCCGTCGCGAGTTCGGGGCCACGCCGTCGCGCCTGCGCGACCGCCGCCGCCTCGCGGGCGCCCTCGGCGATCTGATCCGCACGGACCTGCCGCTGGCCGAGGTGGCGGCGGTCCACGGCTACAGCGATCAGGCGCACATGACCCGGCGGGTCGGGGCGGCCGCCGGCTGGTCGCCGGCAGCCCTGCGCCGCCTGTTCCGGACGGGTTGAATTCGTTCAAGACCCGCGGGCGCGGCCCGCGCAGAAGGGATGCCGACGCCAACCCGGAGCCTCCCATGCCCGCTCGCCTGACCGCACTCCTCCTCGCCGTTGCCCTCCTGTCCGCCACCGGCGTCCGCGCCCAGGACGTCGAGCCGCGCGCCGCCCGCGCCGAGGCCTTCATCGCCCGGAGTCTGGAGCGGCTGGGCGTCGTGCCCGGCGTGGCCGTAGGCGTCGTCGTGGGCGAGAGGGTGGTGCTGCTGACCGGGCACGGCGTCGGCGACGTCCGGACCGGCGCGCCGGTCGATGCCGACACGCGCTTCTACGTCGCCTCCGCCACCAAGCCGGTCACCGCCCTGGCGCTGGCGGCGATGGCCGGGCGCGGAGAACTGGCCATGGACGCCCCGGTCGCATCGTGGGCCGAGGGGCTCTTGCCGGCGGAGATCGCCGCCAGCACAAGCCTGCGCGACCTGCTGGCGCACCGGGCGGGGGTGGAGAACGGGCCGCTGACCTTCCGGCTCGCCTATTCCGGCGATCACGACGCGGCCAGCCGGCGCCGCTTGCTGGGCGTCACCCGGTGGGATCCGGAGGCCCCCCGGGGCCATTTCCGATACGGCAACGTCGGCTACAACCTCGCCACCGGCCTGCTGGAGGCGGAGCGGGGGCTCGACTGGCGCGACGCTGTGGCCGGCGAAGTGCTGGCCCCGCTGGGCATGACGTCGACCTCGGCCCATGTGACCCCGGCCGGCGCCGTCGGCCACCTCGGTCATCTGCCCGGCGGCCCCGTGCCCGCCCCGCTTCAGAAGACCGACGCGACGATGCATTCCGCCGGCGGTCTCATGTCCTCGGCGCGGGACATGGTGGCCTTCCTGGAGGTGCAGCTGACCGACGGCGTGCTCGACGGGCGGCGTGTCTTCCCTGAGGGGCTGGTCGCCTCGACCCATGTCACGTTGGTGGAGAAGACGGAGACCTTCGGCCCCTACCAGCGGGAAGGCTATGCCCTGGGCTGGCGCGTCGGTCGGTTCGGCGACGATCTGCTGCTGCACCACTTCGGCAATTTTGGCGGATCGCGCGCCCACGTCTCCTTCATGCCGGAGCGGGGCATAGGCGTGGTGGTGCTGATCAACGAGGACGCCGTGGCCGGTGGCTTCGCCGACCTGCTGGCCAACTACCTCTACGACCTCTACCGCGACGTGCCTGACGTCGACGCGACCTACGACGCCCAGGTGCTCGCCCTAGGTGAGCGTATCGACGGCCTGCGCCCGCGGATCGCCGCCGACCTCGAGGCCCGCCGCGCCCGGCCGTGGCTGATCAGCCGTCCCCTCGCCGACCTGGCCGGCGTCTATGAGAACCCGGACATGGGGCGGATGGAGATCGCCGTGCGCGAGAGCGAGGTGACCGTGAGCATCGGGATTCTGGCGGCGGTGGCCGAACCCTTCACCCAGCCGGAGACCCTGCGCGTCGAACTGATCCCCTTGCAGGGCCAGCTGATCACGTTCGACGGCCCGGACCGTCTGATCTACGACGGCCTCGAATTCGTCCGGGTGGCGCCCTGACCGCTCACAGCAGCGCCCGCGCCGTCCGCAGATCGTCGATGAACCGCGTCCGTTCCGCAGCCGCGGCGACCTTGTCGGGGATGCGCAGCAGATAGCTGGGGTGCACGGTCAGCAGGGCGGTCGATCCGTCCTCCAGCGCGATCGGGCGTCCGCGCTCCTTCGTCACCGCGACCTTGCGGCCCAGCACGGCATGGGCGGCGGTGGCGCCCAGGGTCACGATCAGCTTCGGCTTCACGATCGCCCGCTCGGCATCCAGCCACCAGCGGCAGGCCTGAACTTCTCCGGCGTCGGGCGTCCTGTGCAGGCGGCGCTTGCCGCGCGGCTCATGCTTGAAATGCTTCACGGCGTTGGTGACGAAGGCGTCGCCCCGGTCCACCTCCGCCTCGGCCATGGCGGCGTTCAGCACCTGGCCGGCGGGGCCGACGAAGGGTTCGCCCGACAGATCCTCCTGGTCGCCCGGCTGTTCGCCGACGATCATCAGCGCGGCGCGATGCGGCCCGCGCCCGCACACACCTTGGGTGGCGTCGCGCCACAGGGGGCAGCGGCGGCAGCCCTGCACGGCGTGCTCCAGCGCCTCCAGCGTCTCTGGCGGCGGCGCGTCCTGCACGGCGCGCTCGACCGCCGGGGCCACGGCGTGGATCAGCTTCGGGTTGGGCACGGTGGCGGGTGTGGCGACCATCTCGCTCTGCCGAACCTCCGCGCGGGCCACCAGTTCCGGGATCAGCGACGTCTCGGGCAGATTGGCCCAGTAGCGCTTGGGCATCTCGCCCTGCATGGTCCGGGTCTTCAGCCGCGCGGGGTTGAAGGTCGAGGCGTAGTAGGTCTTCCAGAATTCCTCGACCTCATCCTTCTGGGGGGCCATGTCGCGCGTGGCGGGCGGGCCGAACGACAGCTCGCCCGTCGTCATTCCCGCGCAGGCGGGAACCCAGTCGGCCGTGCCGTCGGGCGTCAGTATGATCCAGCGCATGGTGGTGAAGCGCCGCTGGAAGAAGGGCGCGGTCTTTTCCAGCACGCGGTGCGCCGGCTCGAACCAAGCGATCCAGCGCTCGCCGGCCCCATCCTCGACCTGCCGGAAACGGACGAAGGCCTTCATCTTGTGGCTGGCCCGACTGACGTTTTTGGCCCGCTCCAGGGCGTCGGCGACGTCGCGGTCCGAGGTGACCTTCAGCAGGCCGCGCTCGGTCTGCAGCCGCCACAGCAGGCGGTACAGCAGGTCGAACCGGTCGTCGGATCGGTGCAGCGCGACCTCGGCGCCGAGATCGAAGAAGGTGCGGGGGACAGTGATCACACTCTTCCGCTCATCCCCGCGAAGGCGGGGATCCAGTTGGAGAGCGGCCCCGCGTGCCGGCCTTCCGCTTTCACCCGGATCTTCTTGTCGATCACCTGACCACGACACTGGATCCCCGCCTTCGCGGGGATGAGCGGAGGGGAGAGGGTCGAACAGCGAGCCCTGGTTCGCCCCGACCCGGAATCGCACCGCCGCCGGATCGACCCCCGCCAGCACCAGACCCCGCGCGGCCTCGCGCCAAGCGGAAAAGTCGGTCTCAGAGGCCAGCGACACCGTCCGCATCAGAACAGGCTCAGCTGCTCCGGCGCGCGCACGGGGGCCAGGCGCGTCTTCAGATCGACCGCGTCGGTCAGCCCGCCGGGAGTCCAGTCCAGGGTGGTGATGAAGGGCCGCACCTTGTCCAGGCCGCGCGTCAGTCGCTGCACGTCCTCCAGCCTGAGCATGCGATGGCGGCGCACCTGCACGATGCGGTTCACCGACTTCACCCCCAGCCCCGGCACGCGCAGCAGCATCTCGCGGTCGGCGGTGTTCACGTCGACGGGAAACATGTCCCGGTTCGCCAAGGCCCAGGCCAGCTTGGGGTCGACCGCCAGATCCAGCATGCCGTCGGGCGACGCCGAAGCGATCTCGGGCGCGGAGAAACCGTAGAACCGCATCAGCCAGTCGGCCTGATACAGCCGGTGCTCGCGCAGCAGCGGCGGCCGCGACGGGGGCAGGGCGGACGAGGAATCGGGTATCGGGCTGAAGGCGGAATAGTAGACGCGGCGCAGGCCATAGCCGCCGTACAGCGACGCCGACCGGTCCAGGATCTCCGCGTCCGGCGCCCCGTCCGCGCCGATGATCAGCTGGGTCGACTGGCCGGCGGGGGCGAAGCGGGGCGGCTTGGCGCGATCCTTCCTGCCGCCCTTCGCCTCATCCACCTTGAGCCGCACCTGACCCATGGCCTTTTTGATGACGCCGGCGTCCTTCTGCGGGGCCAGCCTGGCCAGGGCTTCGTCGCGCGGCAGTTCGACGTTGGCCGACAGCCGGTCGGCATACAGCCCCGCCTGCTCCACCAGCGCCGGATCGGCCTCGGGGATCAGCTTCAGATGGATGTAGCCGCGGAAGTCATGGTCCTCGCGCAGCGACCGCGCCACGCGCACCATCTCCTCCATCGTATGATTGCCCGACCTCACGATGCCGGACGAGAGGAACAGACCCTCAATGTAGTTCCGGCGATAGAAGTTCAGCGTCAGATCCACGACCTCCTGCACGCTGAACCGCGCGCGCGGCACGTTCGAGCTGGTGCGGTTGATGCAGTAGGCGCAGTCGAAGATGCAGAAGTTGGTCAGCAGGATCTTCAGCAGCGACACGCACCGCCCGTCCGGCGTGTAGGCGTGGCAGATGCCCATCCCCTCAGTGGACCCCACGCCTTTGCCGCCCACCGAATTCCGCTTGCTCGTCCCCGACGAGGCGCACGACGCGTCGTACTTCGCCGCGTCCGCAAGAATTTCCAGCTTCTTCCGCAGATCGAGACGCGCCATGTGTTCTTGATATGTTCTGAAGGTGTGTTAGGCAAGCTGAGCGGTTCGACCTGCGACCTTCCTTCCTCCCTTGCGGAGGAAGGTGGCCCGCGGAGCGAGACGGATGGGGAGTGAAACGCCGCCTTTCGACATGGAGGCTCTTCAATGACTCTTCATCACGACCGCGCTCACACGACCGCCCGACGCTTGCGGAAGACGCCGACCATCCCCGAGCGCAATCTCTGGACCCTGGTCCGCAACCGCCAAGTCGCCAACCTGAGATTCCGCCGCCAGCACCCGATCGGACCCTACGTCGTGGACTTTTGCTGCCCCCAGGCGAAACTGATCGTCGAACTCGACGGCGGCGTCCACGATCTGCGCGAAGCGGAAGACGCCGCGCGCGACGACTGGCTTCGCGGGCTCGGTTTCTCCATTCTGCGATTCAGCAATGCGGTAGTTTCTTCGAGACCGCACGTCGTTCTGGATGCGATCAGAGATCATGCCGCCAACACCGGTGGAATCACCCCCCATCCGTCAGGCTCCGCCTGCCACCTTCCCCCGCAAGGGGGGAAGGAAGTTCGGAAAGGGGGGAAGGCCGTGACCGCCACGCCCGAAATCTGGTTCTACCACCTCGAACGGTCCAGTCTGGAGCAGGTGTTGCCCGGGCTGCTGGAGAAGACGCGCGAGCGGGGGTGGAAGGCGCTGGTGCGGGTCGGGTCGCCCGACCGATTGGACGCGGTCGATCGCGATCTGTGGACGTACAGGGACGACGCCTTTCTGGCCCACGGACGGGCCGACAAACCGCATGCGGAGCGCCAGCCCATCCTTCTGTCGCAGTCGGGAGAGAACCTGAACGGCGCTCAGGCGCTGTTCATCCTGGACGGCGCAGAGCTTGGCCGCACGGAAGGGTACGAAAGATGCTTCATCCTGTTCGACGGACGCGACGATCTGGCGGTCCAGGCCGAGCGCGACCGCTGGAAGGCGTTGAAGGGGCAGGGGGCCGCTCTGGCCTACTGGAAGCAGTCGCCGGAGGGCGCCTGGCAAAAGGCGGCCTGATCGCGCTGGGCCTCGCGCTTGCGGCCTGCGCCGGGGGCGACGCGCCGACTTCGAACAGCTTCCGCCCGGTGGGCGTCCAGCCGGCGATCGTCACTTCCGCCATCCCCGTGGACGACCTGACGCCCGCGTCCGCCGCGGCGGTGCCAGGGGCCGGAACGGATCAGTGCGGAGCGGGAGACCTGCAGTGGCTCGTGGGCCGCGACCGCAGCGAGATCCCCGTGCCGGTCAACCCCTATGCCCGCCGCGTCACCTGCACGACCTGCGCGGTGACAGAAGACTATTCGCCCACCCGGCTGAACATCTTCTTCGACCAGGACTCCGACAAGGTGCAGACGGTCCGCTGCGGCTGACCGCCCGTTTCAACGAAAGGAAACGCCATGACCCGTTTCGCGCTTCTGGCCCCGCTGGGGCTTCTGGCCCTGGCCGCCTGCGCTCCGATGGAGGGGACCGAGCCCGGCATGCCCCAGGCCGGGGGAACCTGCCCGGCCGCCAAGTACAAACCCTATGTCGGCCGCAACCAATCGACGCTGCCTGCGGCGACGCCGGGCGAGGTGCGCCGTGTGGTCTGCGACACCTGCGCGGTGACGATGGACTACAACGCCGATCGGGTGAACGTGGTCTTCGACACGCAGACCAACATCGTCGAGAAAGTTACCTGCGGATGAGAACGCTTGCCCTCACCGTTCTGGCCGGCTTGGCCGTCGCCTGCGCCCCGATGCCGGAGGGCGGCGTGGCCAGTCCGCAGCAGTGCGACGCCGACGCCGCCCGGTCGCTGATCGGCCAGAACGTCGCCGCCGTCAGTTTCCCGGCAGACGCCAACGTGCGCGTGGTCTGCACCACCTGCCCGACGACCAAGGATTTACGCCCAAATCGGCTGAACGTCCGCTTCGATCAGGAGACGGGCATCATCCAGCAGATCGACTGCGGGTGAGCCCCAGCCCCTGTCATCCCGGCCGAAGCGAAGCGGAGAGCCGGGACGACATTGCGCAGACATGACTTCTCCCGGAGATCGCGGGCCGCGATCGTCCGGGAGCCATGCGGTTCGTATCCGGCTGTGCCCCGGATAAGCGCATCGCGCTTTCCGGGACCGTTCACTTGTGAGTCTCGGCGTCCCGGACAGTCGCTGACGCGACTTCCGGGATGACAAGCGCGGTCACCCGCCCCCGCGCAGGATGGGCGCACCGATCGACCAGCAGTGGCCGAAGGGGTCCATGACGCGGCCGTAGCGGTCGCCCCAGAACTGGTCGGCCAGGGGCGTGGACGGCACGCAGCCGGCCTTCAGCGCCCGCTCCCACCAAAAGTCGGCGTCATCGACCTGCAGGTGCAGGGTCACCCCCTTCGGCTCCACGTCGCTGACGTGGCCGTATTCGGGAAACTCGTCCGACAACATGACCAGCCCGCCGTTGATCACCAGCCGGCTGTGCAGCAGCCGCTCGCCGTCGTCGGCCAGATTGCGGAACTGCTCCTCGGCCCCGAACGCCGCGCGATAGAACTCCACCGCCGCCTGCCCCCCGCGTGAGGGGATGGTCAGATAGGGCGTCACGCCCTGCGGCTGGATCAGGTTGGGGTCGGTCATGGCTCATATATGTGCCTTCCCCGCTCGCCGGGGAAGGTGGGCCGCAGCGCGGCTCGGATGGGGTGGCTGCCTCAACGGCCCTGGTGTTCAAAGATCATCGTCGCGCACCGGCGTTTCACCCCCCATTCGTCTCGCTCCGCGAGCCATATCGGTCGATCGCATGCGACCTCCCTCTACCCCCGCACGGGGGGAAAGGACTATCTCATGAAGATGTCCGACCTGTTCGAAGCCTCCGGCGTCCACCCGCCCGACGCGCCGCTCGCCGAGCGCCTGCGTCCGCGCACCCTCGAGGAGGTGGTGGGTCAGGATCATCTGCTGGGCGAGGGCGGGCCGATCCGCCGCATGGTCGAGGCGGGGCGGCTGGGTTCCATGATCCTGTGGGGACCGCCGGGCACCGGAAAGACCACCATCGCCCGGCTGTTGGCGCAGGCCGCGGGCTATCAGTTCCAGTCTCTCAGCGCCGTCTTCTCCGGCGTGGCCGATCTGCGCAAGGCGTTCGAGACCGCGCGCGGCCGCCGCGCCGCCGGCCAGTCGACCCTGCTGTTCGTCGACGAGATCCACCGCTTCAACCGCGCCCAGCAGGACGGCTTCCTGCCCTTCGTGGAGGAGGGGGTGGTCACCCTCGTCGGGGCCACGACCGAGAACCCCTCGTTCGAGCTGAACGGCGCGCTGCTGTCGCGCAGCCAGGTCTATGTGCTGAAAAGACTGGACGATCCGGCGCTGGATCAACTGTTGACTCGAGCTGAGGCGGCCGAGGGCCGCGCCCTGCCGCTGACGCCTGAGGCGCGTCAGGCGCTGCTGGCCCTGGCCGACGGCGACGGGCGCTATTTGCTGACCATGGCCGAGACCCTGTTCGCCCTGCCGGAGAGCGCGCCGCTGGACGTCCAGGCCCTGGCCGGGACCCTGCAACGCCGCGCCCCAGCCTACGACAAGAGTCGAGAAGAGCACTACAACCTCATATCCGCGCTGCATAAATCGGTTCGAGGTTCGGATCCCGACGCGGCCCTGTACTGGCTGGCGCGGATGCTGAACGGCGGCGAGGATCCGCTGTATCTGGCCCGCCGGATCGTGCGCATGGCGGTCGAGGACGTCGGTCAGGCCGACCCGCTGAGCCTGCTGGTCGCCAACGCGGCCAAGGACACCTACGATTTCCTGGGCAGCCCGGAGGGCGAGCTGGCCCTGGCCCAGGCGGTCGTCCACCTGGCCACCGCGCCCAAGTCGGTCGCCGTCTACAAGGCGTACAAGGCGGCGACGAAGGCGGCGCATGAAACCGGCTCGCTGATGCCGCCCGCCCACATCCGCAACGCGCCCACGAAGCTCCTCAAGGAGCTGGGCTACGGCAAGGGCTATCAGTACGACCCGGACGCCGAGGACGGCTTCTCCGGCGCCGACTACTTCCCCGACGGCATGGACCGCCGCACCTTCTACGACCCGCCCGGCGAGGGGCACGAGGCGAAGGTGAGGGAGCGGCTGGAACGCTGGGCGGAGCTGAGGAAGGCGAAGGGGTAACGCTCCGCGCGGGTGCTCACCGCAGCTCGATCTCCAGCGTCCGCCCCCCGCCGCCCAAGGGGCTGCGCCAACGCCCGCCTTCCACCGTGCGGAGATCGTAGACTCCCATGGGGGTGACCAATGCCGCGCGCCGCAGACCATCCCCGGCCTCCACGCCGATCACGGTCAGGGCATCGGCGTCGCTCTGCAGCAGTCCATTGGCGGCGACGCCGAAGGCATTGTTCGGCCCCACCTCCAGCTCTCCGATACAGATTCCGTCGCGCACGTCGAAATGCGCGTCGCCGGCGATGGCGTCTTCGCCGTAGGTCCCCTCATAGCTTGTCGCGCCGACCGGACAGGACACCTCGTCCGCGTCACCCTCGACGGGAAGGAAGGGCGCGGCCAGCATCTGTGCAGTCACGTCGATCGAGGATACCCACAGGGCGTTCGAAAGCACCGCCGTCGCGGCGTCGTGATCCGGGTAGATCACCAGCGAGCTGCGCGCGCCGATCGTCACCCCCGCATGGTGCGCCACGCGACGCCCGTCCGCGTCCCGCGCCGTGCGCCATCCGAAGCCGACCCGGTAGCCGTCGTCGCCCGCCGGCGTCCCGTCGTTGAGTAGAAAGGGCTCCAGCATCCATTCCAGCCGATCGCGGGCGACGATTCGACCCTCCAGGACCCGACCGCCCCATTCGGCAAGGGCGGGCGCCGTGGCCCCCAGTCCGCCTCCACCCCAAGTGTAGCTGTAGTCGTGCGCCGGAGCCCGCCGCACCCGTCCGTCAGGGCCGAACTCATAGGCCTTCGACGCGTGGGGATCGTCGCCGTCCGTCGCGTCAGGGCCGATCCTGAGGCCCGGCGTGATCTCGGTGGCGAGGTAGTCGAGATAGGATCGGCCCGCCCCCGCCTCGACCTGCGCGCTGAGCAGGGTGTAGCCCCAGGAGGAGTACCGATAGGCCTCGCCAGGCGGGGCCAGAAGGTCCCGATCCTCGAAAACTCCGACCGCGTCGCGCACCGTGGCGTAGCGGACGCCGCCGCGATCCGCGTCCACCGCCTGATAGTGCGGCAGGCCCGACGCGTGCGCCGCCAGATGCCGCGCGGTGAAGTCCGGCCAGCGTCCCTCGGGCAACCAGGGCAGGGTCGCCCGGACCGGCGCATCGGGGTCAAGGCGTCCCTGATCGACCAGTCGCCCGGCGGCGGTCACCGCGAACAGCTTGGAGACGCTGGCCAGGCGAAACACGGTGTCGCCGTCCACCGGCCGGCGCGCCTCCAGATCGGCGAAACCCGCCGAGCCGGTCCAGACCACCTCGCCGTCGCGCCAGACCGCGGCGCCCATGCCCGGCACGCCGTTGGTCCTGACCAGCGCCTCAAGGATCAGATCGGCCCGGCGGGCGGCGTCGGGATCGGCGCCCGTCTGCGCGGCGCAGCTTCCGGCCGCAACGAGCAGGGCGGCGGCGGCGGCGCAGGCGGCCGTTCGGGTCGATCTCATGACGGGCTCCGGGAAGAACATGGCCACGCTCCGCAAGCTTTGCGGCAACCGTTCGGCGCAGGCATTGCCTTTCCGTAAGGTTCGACCGCGCCCCGTCCTTGCCAGCCCCACCCGCCCTGCTTAAGCCTCCGGGACAGGGAGACACCACGCATGCAATCCATCCTCGAACAGCTCGAAGCCCGTCGCGCGGCGGCCCGTCTGGGCGGCGGAGAGGCGCGCATCGCGGCGCAGCACAAGAAGGGCAAGCTGACGGCGCGCGAGCGGATCGAGGTTCTGCTGGACGAGGGCTCGTTTGAAGAGACCGACATGTTCGTGGAGCATCGCTCCCACGACTTCGGCATGGACAAGCAGCGCATCCCCGGCGACGGCGTGGTCACCGGGCGCGGCACCATCGGCGGGCGGCTGGTCTACGTCTTCTCCAAGGACTTCACCGTGTTCGGCGGCTCCCTGTCGGGCGCCCACGCGGCCAAGATCGTCAAGATCCAGAAGATGGCCCTGACCAACGGCGCGCCCATCATCGGCATCTTCGACGCCGGCGGCGCCCGCATCCAGGAGGGGGTCGAGAGCCTGGCCGGCTATGCCGACATCTTCCTGCAGAACACCCTGGCCAGCGGCGTGATCCCCCAGATCAGCGTCATCATGGGCCCGTGCGCGGGCGGCGACGTCTATTCCCCGGCCCTGACCGACTTCATCTTCATGGTGAAGGACACGTCCTACATGTACGTGACCGGCCCGGACGTGGTGAAGACCGTCACCAACGAGGTGGTGACGCATGAGGAGCTGGGCGGCGCGCGCGTCCATGCGGGCAAGTCGGGCGTCGCCGACGGCGCCTTCGAGAACGACCTGGAGGCCCTGTCGGAGGTCCGCCGACTGATCGGCTTTCTGCCCCTGTCGAACCGCGAAAAGCCGCCGGTGCGCGACAGCTATGACGATCCGGAGCGGGACGAGGCGTCGCTGGACACCCTGGTCCCCGCCAATCCGAACCAGCCCTATGACATGAAGGAGCTGATCCTGAAGGCGATCGACGAGGCCGAGTTCTTCGAGATCGGCACGGATTACGCCCGGAACATCGTCACCGGATTCGGCCGTCTGGACGGGCAGTCGGTGGGCGTGGTGGCCAACCAGCCCCAGACCCTGGCCGGGGTTCTGGACATCGATTCCAGCCGCAAGGCCGCGCGCTTCGTGCGCTTCTGCGACGCCTTTTCCATTCCCCTGGTCACCTTCGTCGACGTGCCGGGCTTCATGCCGGGCACCAAGCAGGAGTACGGCGGCCTGATCAAACATGGCGCCAAACTGCTGTTCGCCTATGCCGAGGCCACGGTGCCGAAACTGACCGTGATCACGCGCAAGGCCTATGGCGGCGCCTATGACGTGATGAGCTCCAAACACCTGCGCGGCGACGTCAACTACGCCTGGCCCACCGCCGAGATCGCCGTCATGGGGGCGAAAGGCGCGGTGGAGATCATCTTCCGCAAGGAAGCCGGCGACCCCGAGGCCCTGGCCGCGCGGGAGGCCGAATACAAGGACCGCTTCGCCAACCCCTTCGTCGCCGCCAAACTCGGCTACATCGACGACGTCATCATGCCGCATGGGACGCGGCGGAGGCTGATCCGCGCGCTACGGACGCTGAAGGGGAAGGTGGCGGAGAACCCGTGGAAGAAGCACGATAATATTCCGCTTTAAAGCGGAGTGGGGCCGCGCCGAGGAGCTTCAACAGGGCGACGACCGATCGCTTGATCGCGTGCGTCTTCCAAAAGGCGATCGAATGACTGAGCTAGTCGGTCAGGTGCGGCCATTGCGGGAGCCTCCGACAGCCTGAACAGAGCGCGGTCGGGGATCGACAGAACCGCCACGTCGTCTATGTTTCCATCATCCTCATACAAGGGACGCACCAAGCGCAGCGCGCCATATACCAAGCGGGCGATGAGTGGGGGTTGTGCTGTGTTGAATAGGTGGACAGCTACGCGTGATCCGCCGATTTCAATCCCGAAGTTAGGTTCGTAACGGACCCGAAACGCACCGTTTAGACTTTCAAACGTCACCGGCACCACGTGGAAGATCTCGCCCGGGTTGGCCGCTCTCCACGCTTCAAGCCACTGCAGCCCTTCCACGACTGAGCGACGTTCAGACTCACGGCTGATGGATTGTGCGGATGCCACGAGATCGGCGAGCGGCTCGCGATCTACCAAAAGCCGGTGAGCATGGGTGCGAAGGCTACGGTGGTAGTCGTACCCGCCCGTGCTGACAGTGAAGCGAGACCTCAGCGCTGACATCTGAGGCTGTGCGTTTTGGCAGATTAGCTTGAGAAAGGCAGAAAAGCCGAAAGTCGGCATGGGTGTCCCCCGAAACTGAGGTGGGACTTGGGCTTGACACTGGGCCGCCGGAGACTAAATCGTCCCCCTCGCGAAGTGGGCCAGTCCTTGCCGCCCAAGTCTGTTGGATGGCAAGCGCCTAACTCCGGAAGCCGTTGGTGGCAGCCCGACGGCTTCTTTCGTTTCAGCGTCAGCGTTCGATATGTTTGATTTGTCGGAAACGCGCAATAGCAGTCGCGCACGCGGACTGCCAAAATCGCACATCATCTGGGGGCCAAGCTGTGGGCCGCGTCTAGATATAGTGGTTGTGTTCCGATTCTCAACGGCATGCAATCCCGCAATGTGTTGAAATATCTGCCGATTTTTTTGCCCAGCTGTTATCCACAGAATCATCCCCTGCGGTTCGAAAGTCCGGCGTTTTCAATGGGGACGGCGTCTGGCTCAACGCTTCCGACCAACCAACCTCTTCTTCCTCTGCGCCCGCAACCGCCTCCGCTCGCCTACGGCGGAGCGGCTGTTCGCCGACCGGCCGGGCGTGGAGACGGCGTCCGCCGGTCCCGGGTCAAGCCCGGGATGACGAAGCGCCCGACGCCGAGGTGCCGCTCGATCCCGAGATGCTGGCCAAGAAAACGTGGAGTGCCGCCGACCTGATCTTCGTCATGGAGGCGGCGCACAAGGCCAAGCTCCAGCGCCGCTTCGGCCCGCACCTGAAGCGCGCCCGGGTCGTCGTGCTGGGCATCCCCGACGATCCCGCCTTCATGCAGCCCGAGCTGGTGGCCTTGCTGCAGAACAAGGTGGCGCCGTTCCTGCGGTGATGGCGCTCCCAAGGCTTTGCGGATAATCTCAGCCCCATGAACGCCCAAGCCTCGCGCATGTTCGACGCCTCCACCCGCGCCCGGTTCACGGTCGACGACGTGGCGCGCATGGTCGAGGCGGGGCTGATCGAGCGTGATCAGTCGACCGAACTTCTGGACGGGGAGCTGCTGTTCATGCCTTCGGAGGGCGAACGTCATCTGTCTGCAAAGGCGCGTGTGGTCCGCGCCATCGTTCGGGGCCTGTCGGACGAATGGCTGGTCATTCCCGACGGCACCCTGCACCTCTCGCCCGAGGATGCGCCGGAGCCCGACGCCTACGTCCTGCCCGCCGATGCGTCGCTCAAACCCGTGGATCCCTCGACCGTCGCGCTGGTGATCGAGATCGCCGACACCTCCGCCGCCTACGATTTGGGCCGCAAGGCCGGGAAATATGCTCAATACGGATTGCCCGAATACTGGGTCGTCGATCTGGGCGCCCGCCGCACCCATGTGCTGACCCGGCCGGAGGGCGGAACCTATCATGAGATCATCGGCGTCGGCTTCGACCAGCCGCTGACGCCCGCCGCATTGAGGGGGCTGTCGCTGACGATGGACGACCTGGTCGCCCCGGCGTCCTGACCAACCTCCTCTTCCTCTGCGTCCGCAACCGGCTCCGATCGCCCCCGGCGGAGCGGGTGTTCGCCGACCGGCCGGGCGTGGAGGCGGCGTCCGCCGGTGGCGGGTCAAGCCCGGGATGACGAAGCGCCCGACGCCGACGTGCCGGTCGATCCCGAGATGCTTGAGTGGGCCGACGGCGCTCCGATTGTCATCCCGGCCGAGGCGAAGCCGAGAGCCGGGACGGGACGGCGCCCATTTCCCTCGCTTCCGGACAGACCGCCAGGGCTGAGCCGGAAGGCGGTCGACGGCAGGACAGGTTTCGACCGTCGCCCGGTTCAGCCCTGCGGGCCGACCGGGCGGTGAGGGGAGGGAGGCTTCGCCGTCCCCGATCTCCGCTTCGCTTCGTCGGGGATGACGATGCGCTCTCCGCTTCGCTTCGTCGGGGATGACAAGCGGATCTCCGCTTCGCCTCGGCCGGGATGACAATCAGCGCTCCGAGCGGCGAACGTCGGAACTCCCTCGCGCCCGCCTCATTGTCACCTGCGACCCTCAGCCCCTTCCAGGAGACCTCCCATGACCGACGCGACCCGTTTGGATGAGACCGACACGACCCTGATCCCCGTCGCCGAGGGCCAGTACGGGACGGTGGACGACGGCTTGCGGCTGGATCCGGAGGCGCCGGTCCGTCCTTCGCTGCGCCAGACGATGAAGGGCGACCTGTCGACCGCGCGCGATCAGGCCCGCCAGCGCGCGATCGCGGCGCGTCAGGCGGTGGTCGAGGATCCGCTGCGCTCGGCCTTCACCGCCCTGGGGATCGGCGTGATCATCGGCATGATCTTGCGTCGCTGATCGAGGCATGGGCCGTCAGCCGGGCGCGGCTCGGCCCTCTCCGGCCGGCGCGGCCAGGCGCGATGGACTGTCCGGCCCCTTGGCGCCGGGGCAAATCAGCGCCAGATGCGCGCCATGGCCTCCCTTCACATGATCAAGCTCTGCGTCGGCGTGGCCAAGGTCGAGACGTTGGAGCGTCGGATCGGCAAGGGCCAGTGGCTGACCGTCCACACCCGCATGACGCCCAAGCGGGCGACGGAGCTGGAGGAGGGCGGCTCGCTGTACTGGGTCATGAAGGGCTCGGTCACCTGCCGCGTGCCGATCGCCGACATCACGACGAAGGGCGAGGGGCGTGCCTCGATGTGTCACATCCGCCTGCATCCGGAGGTGATCCGCACCGCCCCGCAGGCGCGCCGCCCGTTTCAGGGCTGGCGCTATCTGGAGCCGAAGGACGCGCCGCCGGACCTGTCGCAGGTCGGCGACACCGATCTGCCCGACGATCTGGTGCGCGCGCTGCGCGAGATCGGGGCTTGGTGATGGGGGGTGTCGGGTATCGGGTGTGGGGTGTTGATCACAGGGCGCGCTCCGTGGTTCTGCGACCCACCCTTCCTTAATCCGCATCCCGCCGACCCCCCACGCCCGCCCCCCACACCCGACGCCCCAACCCATGCCCGCCCTCAGCCCCCAGACCCGGACCACGACGCGCGAGCTGCTGACGCTGGCCTGGCCCGTCGTGCTGGCGCGGATCGGCATCATGGTGATGGGGCTGACCGACGCCGTCGTGGTCGGCAACTATTCCAGCCGGGAACTGGCCTTTCACACCCAGGCCTGGACCCCGACCTCGGTCGTGATCACCACCGCCGTCGGCCTGCTGCTGGGGGTGCAGGTGATGACCGCGCGGCGCCTCGGGGAGGGCCGGCCCGACTTGGCCGGGGCGGTGCTGCGCCGCGGCGCGGCCTATGCGCTGACGATCGGCGTCGGCTCGATGATCGCCCTGATAACGCTGGGCCCGTGGGCCCTGTCGCGGCTGGGCTTGGAGGACGGCCTGGCCGAGGGCGCGGCGCCGGCGCTGACCGTCTTCGCTCTGTCGATGCCCTTCTATCTGGTCAGCGTGGCGGGGCAGTTCTTCCTCGAGGCGCTGAACCGGCCCAAGCCCGGCATGATCGCCATGTGGGCGGCCAATGCGGTGAACCTGGGCCTGAACCTGCTGCTGGTGCCCGACGTGCTGGGCCTCGGCGTCGACGGCGCCGTCGCCTCGGCCTGGGCCACCTTCGGCGCCCGCTTCGCCCTGGCGGCTTTCCTGGTCTGGTGGATTCTGCGCCTGCCGGACGCCCGGGCGCTGGGCGTCTTCACGCGCCCCGCGCCGGACCCCCAGGCCGCGCGCGAGCAGCGCAAGATCGGCCATGGCGCGGGCTCCAGCTATTTCATCGAGGTCGGCGCCTTCGCCCTGATGACCGTCATCGCCGGCCGTCTGGGCGCGGCGGAGACGGGCGCCTGGGCCGTGGTGCTGAACATCGCCGCCATCATCTTCATGGCGCCGATGGGGATTTCGTCGGCCACCGCCGTGCTGGTCGGGCGGGCCCACGGCGCGGGCGACGGGCGTGGGGTGCTGCGCGCCGGTCTGGTCGGCATCGCCGTGGTCGCCCTGCTGACGCTGGCGGTGTCGCTGCTGGTCTGGCCGACGGCCGAGCTGCTGGTCGGCGCCTACAGCCGCGAGCCCAGCCTCATGGCTCTGGCCGTGCCCGCCCTCGTCCTATCGACGCTCTTTTTCGTCGCCGACGGGATCCAGGTGGTGGCGGCCCAGGCCAATCGCGCCGCCGGCGACGTCTGGTGGCCCACGATCATGCACTTCGCCGCCTATGGCGCGATCATGATGCCGCTGGGCTGGGGACTGGCGCCCCGGCTGGGCGTCGACGGCCTGGTCTGGGCGGTCATCGTCGCCAGCCTGGTCTCGGCGACGCTGCTGACCGGGCGCTTCGTCAGGGTGGCGCGGCGGCTTGTGTAGGGAATAGGCGCCAGGGGTTAGGTTCTAGGGAAGAGGCGGGGGTTGCGATATCGCCCGACCCTCGCCACTAACCGTGCACCCTTGCCCCTAGACCCTAGCCCCTGATCCCTAATTTCATGTCCCGCATCCTCGTCACCTCGGCGCTGCCCTACATCAACGGCATCAAGCATCTGGGGAACCTGGCGGGGTCGATGCTGCCGGCCGACGTTTGGAGCCGGTTCAAGCGGGGACAGGGGCACGAGGTCCTCTACATCTGCGCCACCGACGAGCACGGCACCCCGGCCGAACTGGCCGCCGCCGCCGCCGGCCAGGACGTGCGCACCTATTGCGACGAGCAGCACCAAATCCAGAAGCGGGCGGGCGAGGCGTTCGGGCTGAGCTACGACTGGTTCGGGCGTTCGTCGAACGAACCCAACCGCCGCCTGACGCAGCACTTCGCCAAGGCGCTGGAGGAGAACGACTTCATCGAGGAGCGGGTGGATCGCATGATCTATTCGATCGACGACGCCCGCTTCCTGCCCGACCGCTATGTGGAGGGCACCTGTCCGCACTGCGGCCACGTGGGCGCGCGGGGAGACCAATGCGACAACTGCGGACGCCTGCTGGACCCGACCGACCTGATCGACCCGTATTCGGCGGTGTCCGGCAGCCGCAATCTCGAGGTGCGCGACACCCGCCACCTCTATCTGCTGCAGACGAAACTTGAAGGCGCCATCCGCGACTGGATCGGTTCGAAGTCGGGCTGGCAGACGCTGGCGAAGTCGATCGCGCTCAAGCACCTCGACGAGGGGCTGATCGACCGGGGCATCACCCGCGACCTGAAGTGGGGCGTGCCGGTGGTCGGCCCCGACGGCGCCCCGCGTCCGGGCATGGAGGGCAAGGTCTTCTACGTCTGGTTCGACGCACCCGTAGAATACATCGGAGCGACCGAGGAGTGGGCCGACGCGACCGGCCGCACGTGGCGCGACTGGTGGCGGCTGGACGAGGGCGCGGACGACGTGCGCTACGTCCAGTTCATGGGCAAGGACAACGTGGCCTTCCACACCGTCAGCTTCCCCGCGACGATCCTGGGCTCGGGCGAGCCGTGGAAGACGGTGGACCAGCTGAAGGCGTTCAACTGGCTGAACTGGTACGGCGGCAAGTTCTCGACCAGCCAGAAGCGCGGCGTGTTCATGGACCAGGCGCTGGAGCTGCTGCCCGCCGACTACTGGCGGTGGCATTTGACGGCCTATGCGCCCGAGCACTCCGACGCGGCCTTCACCTGGGAGCAGTTCCAGTCGACGACGAACAAGGATCTGGCCGACGTGCTGGGCAATTTCGTCAACCGCATCGTCAAGTTCACGGAGTCGAAGTTCGACGGCGTCGTGCCCGAGGGCGGCGAGGCCGGTCCGGTCGAGGCCAAGCTGGAGGCCGACCTGCGCGCCGCGATCGCCGAGGCCACAGAGCAGTTCGAAGCCCTGGAATTCCGCAAGGCCGCGCAGGCGATCCGCGCCGCCTGGGTGCTGGGCAACGAGTATCTGCAGGTCGCCGCGCCCTGGACCGCGCTGAAGACCGATCGCGACGCGGCGGCGGTGGGCGTGCGCACCGGCCTGAACCTGGTCGCCCTGTTCGCCCGCCTGGCCGCGCCGATCCTGCCGTTCTCGGCTCAGAAGATCGCGGCCTCCGTCGGCGCCGCCGAGCTGTCGTGGCCCGCCGCCGACGAGGCGTGGCTGGACGCCGTGCCCGCGGGCCGACCGGTGGCGCATCAAGGCGTCCTGTTCGCCAAGATCGAGGACGCCCAGGTGGCGGAGTGGTCCGAACGCTTCGGCGGCGCGGCCTGAGCCTTGAATGAAAAGGGCCCGGATCGCTCCGGGCCCTCTCGTCATGTCGCCGGAACCGGCACCGGCGCCGGCGCGTCCGACGGTCGGGTGGGCGTCGGCGGGGCGGGCAGGACGCTGTCTTCGCCGCGCACGCCCTTCAGGTGCTTGGCCACCTCGTCCTCGCCGATGTCGAGGAAGCCGGGGAGCGACGCGTTGTGGCTCTCCACATTGCCCGTCCGCACCACGACGGAGCGATAGCCGTCCCAGATCATGTGCAGGGCGACGTACAGCACCACGACCAGGCCGACGTAGCCGATCCAGCGGTACTTGGTCAGAAGCTTGGCGATGAAGGTCGCCGCCACGCCCATCAGGGCGATCGACAGCACCAGGCCGAAGACCATGATCCACGGATGGTCGTGCGCCGCGCCGGCCACGGCCAGAACGTTGTCCAGGCTCATGGTCACGTCGGCGATCATGATCTGCAGCAGGGCCGCGCCGAAGCTCTTGCGCTTCAGGCCCAGCTCCTCGGGCGTCGGCCCCTTGCCGTGCTCGATCTGCATGGCCAGTTCCAGCTCGGCCTCGGCCTCGGCCTGATCGTGCGTGGCCTGCTCGCGCAGCTCGCGCCACATCTTCCAGCACACCCACATCAGCAGCACGCCGCCCGCCAGCAGCAGGCCGACGATGGCCAGCAGCTGCACGGTGATCAGGGCGAAGCCGATGCGCAGCACGACCGCAGCGATCAGGCCGATCATGATGGCCTTGCGCCGCTGCTCGGGCGCCAGCGCCGCGGCGGCCAGGCCCACGGCCACGGCGTTGTCGCCGGCCAGGACCAGATCGATCATCAGAACCTGACCAAGGGCGGTCAGCGCTTCGGCGGAGAAGAGTTCTGCGAAATTCATGCGCGCGCTCTAGGCCACCCCGGGGGGCGGAGGCAAGCGTGGAGGCGACTTCAGCCGCCGCGACGCCGCGTCGCCTCGTACAGCGCCACGGCCGCCGCGTTCGACACGTTCAGGCTTTCGAACCCGCCCGGCATGGGAATGCGCGCCAACACGTCGCAATGCTCGGCCACCAGCCGGCGGATGCCGTCTCCCTCCGACCCCATCACCAGCACCGTCGGCGATCCGTCCAGGGCGTCGGCCAGGTCCACGTCCGTCCCGCCGTCCAGGCCCACGGCGCGCCATCCGGCCTCGGCCAAGGTCTCCAGCGCGCGGCTCAGATTGGTGACCCGGGCATGCGGCAGGCGTTCGGTCGCCCCGACCGCCGCCTTGGCCAGCGCGCCCGCCAGCGCCGGCGAATGCCGGTCCTGCACGACGATGCCGCGAGCGCCGAACGCCAGAGCCGAGCGGAAGATGGCGCCGACGTTCTGCGGGTCGGTGATCTGGTCCAGCATGACGATGACGTCCCCTTCTCCAGGTTTGGCCGCGGGCTCGGCCAGCTCGGCCAGAGGCACGCCTTCAAGCGGAGCGACTTTGAACATGAAGCCCTGATGCACGGCGCCGGGCGGCAGCAGGCGGGCCAGGTCGGCGCCGTCCACGACCTCCGGCCGGTGCCCGTGCGGCGCCAGGCCGCCGTCCTCGATCTCCGTCGCGCGGTCCATCGTCACGATCAGACGGCCCATGCCTTTGCGCGCCGGGTTCGCCAGAGCCGCCAGAACCGCATGCCGGCCCCAGATCAGATGGTCGGGATCGACCCGGTTCCGCGCCGCCTTGGGCGCCTCCGACCGGGGCGGAGCGGCGCCGTCGCGCCCCTTGCCGACGGGCTTTTCGGCCGCGCGCGAGGGGCCTTTCGGACGGCCCGAAAAGGCCCTGTTCCGGTCGTTGCGTTCGCGTTTCGACGACACTATAAGACGCGCTCCGATTTGGGGCCCCTAGGGTTTTCCGGGTCCGGCGCCCCTCTAAACCAGGCGTCGCGGGATGCCGAGGCCTTTCGTCCGACGTCGCTTCCGGTCACCGGAAACGTGCCGGACGCCCGATGAGGTTTCGAAACGCGCTGGGGGAATGTCCCGAGCGGCAAAGGGGGGGGACTGTAAATCCCCTGCGTAAGCTTCGCAGGTTCGAGTCCTGCTTCCCCCACCACGCGTTACGAAGGCTCATCTGGCGGCGCTCCGAAGCGAACGCGGGTATAGCACAATGGTAGTGCAGCAGCCTTCCAAGCTGAGGATGTCGGTTCGATCCCGTCTACCCGCTCCAGATTTTGAACGCTGACAGCGCCCACCTTGGGCCACAGGAGTTTTGGCCATGGCCAAGGAAAAGTTCGAACGCACGAAGCCGCACTGCAACATCGGCACGATCGGTCACGTGGATCACGGCAAGACGACGCTGACGGCGGCGATCACGATGACGCTGGCGAAGTCGGGCGGGGCGACGGCGAAGAAGTACGAGGACATCGACGCGGCGCCGGAGGAGAAGGCGCGCGGCATCACGATCAACACGGCGCACGTGGAATATGAGACGGCCAACCGTCACTATGCCCACGTCGACTGCCCCGGCCACGCCGACTATGTGAAGAACATGATCACCGGCGCGGCCCAGATGGACGGCGCGATCCTGGTGGTGTCGGCGGCCGACGGCCCGATGCCGCAGACCCGCGAGCACATTCTTCTGGCCCGTCAGGTCGGCGTGCCGGCGCTGGTGGTGTTCATGAACAAGGTGGACCTGGTCGACGACGAGGAACTGCTGGAGCTGGTGGAGATGGAGGTGCGCGAGCTTCTGTCGTCCTACCAGTTCCCGGGCGACGACATCCCGATCACCAAGGGCTCGGCCAAGGCCGCGACCGACGGCGTGAACCCGGAGATCGGCGAGCAGCGCGTGCTGGAGCTGATGCAGACGGTCGACGACTACATCCCGCAGCCGGAGCGTCCGATCGACCAGCCGTTCCTGATGCCGGTGGAAGACGTGTTCTCGATCTCGGGCCGCGGCACCGTGGTGACGGGCCGGGTCGAGCGCGGCATCGTCAAGGTCGGCGAGGAAGTGGAGATCGTCGGCATCCGTCCGGTCCAGAAGACGACCTGCACGGGCGTGGAGATGTTCCGCAAGCTGCTGGACCAGGGCCAGGCGGGCGACAACGTCGGCGTGCTGCTGCGCGGCACCAAGCGCGAGGACGTCGAGCGCGGCCAGGTGCTGTGCAAGCCGGGCTCGATCACCCCGCACACCAAGTTCCTGGCGGAAGCGTACATCCTGACCAAGGAAGAGGGCGGCCGTCACACGCCGTTCTTCACCAACTACCGTCCGCAGTTCTACTTCCGCACGACCGACGTGACCGGCATCGTCAACCTGAAGGAAGGCGTGGAGATGATCATGCCCGGCGACAACGCCGAGCTGACCGTGGAACTGATCACCCCGATCGCCATGGAAGAGAAGCTGCGCTTCGCCATCCGCGAAGGCGGCCGCACGGTGGGCGCCGGCGTCGTGTCCAAGATCCTGGCGTAAGCCACGGCTAAAGACCGGTCTGAATGCGAACCCCCGTCGGAGCGATCCGGCGGGGGTTTTCGCTTTGGGCGCGCGCGCTCTTCTCAACTCCGACGCGTCCGGCTTATGAAGGATCGAACGGGGGAGTGCGTCGCGTGGTGAATGGGACGGAAGAGCCGCGTCGCGGAGCAGTGGAATTCGGCCCCGCGCCGGCGACGTTCGACATGTCGCCGTTTGTGCAGGGCGACCGCGATCCACGAGCGCTCAGCGCCCGCGGCGTGTGTCACTGGTTGAATTATGCGCAGTCGGATCAGACGGGGCCGCAGCCGGTGCACACGAATCGGTCCGTCGTTCAGGTGACCGGAAGCGACGGACTGCAAACCGCGGCACGGATCGACGTGGTCTTCGATCCCCACCACGAGCGCCTGATCGTTCATGCGGTGCGGGTCCATCGAAACGGGGAAACCCGGAACGCCTGCGCGCCGGAGGCCTTCCAGTTGATCCAGCGCGAGCTGAATCTGGAGCGCGCGGTCTACGACGGCCGGATGACCGCTCACATGTCGATACCGGACGTCCGCGAGGGGGACTTGGTCGAGACGGCCTATTCCATCGTGGGCGCCAATCCGGTTCTGCGCGGCCTTTTCTCCTGGTGGTTCGTTCTCCAGTGGTCGGACCCGGTGGTGGAGACGCGCTGCACCCTGCGAGTGGCCCCGGAGCGTCCGCTGACCGTCCGCAGGTTCGGCGGCGCGAAGGATCCGGTGGAAACCCGCGACGGAGACGTGCGCGTGCTGGACTGGCGCGCTGTGGACCTTCCGCCCTACGTGCCGGAACCGAGGTCGCCGCCCTCCTACGTCGGCTACGCCGGCGTCCAGGTGGCGGAAAGGCTGACTTGGGGTCAGGTGGCCGACGTCTTTCACGATCTGTACCAGCCCGCGACGGAACTGCCCGCCGACCTCGCCGAAGCGGTGACCCGGATATCGGCGTCGCAAGCCGATCCGTCGGCCCGCGCGGTTGAGGGGCTTCGGCTGGTGCAGGAATCTCTGCGCTATCACTCGGTCAGCGTAGGGGACGGCGGATATCGTCCCCGCCCTGTGGAGACCATCTGGCGCGCGCGTTACGGGGACTGCAAGGACGCCTCCGTGACGCTGACGGCGGTGTTGCGGGCGCTGGGCCTGCAGGCCGACTGCGCGCTGGTCAATACGGCGATTGGGGACGACCTTCCGCATGCGCCGCCCAATGTGACGGCCTTCGACCATTGCATCGTGCGGGTCCGGATCGGCGATCGGTCTTTCTGGCTGGACCCGACGTCGCCGCCCCAGGCGGGGGATATGGCGCACCTGACCCAGGCCGACTTTCACCATGCGCTGCCGCTCGTACGCGGGGCCGGGTTGGAGGCCATGCCGCGCCCGCGGATGGAAACCGTGTGCGAGACCGAGGAGGTCTGGACCTTTCCGCGTCGGGAGACCCTTCCGGCGGACCTGGTCCTGACGACCACCTATCGCGGCTGGCGCGCGGACGGCATGCGCCGCTGGATCGCCAACGAGGGTGAGGACGGCGTCCGCCGAAAGCTGCGGGAAGGTCTGGAAGGCGAGTTGCGCTCGCCGCTGCGGGAACTCAGTCCGTTCGAGCGGCGAGACGATCCGCGCGCCAACGTGTTGACGCTGACGGAGCGGTATGAGGTGGAGCGCCCTTACGTCCGCCATGACGGGGCGCAAGGGCTGTTCTTTCAATCGCGGGATGACGTGGTCGGACCGACCCTGCCGCCGATCGGTCCCGACCGTCGCCGTGAACCTCTGGCGCTGGGAACGCCGCGCCGGGTGGAAACGGTGCGGGTTCTGAACTTTCCCGTCCCGATGAAGAGCGTCGCATGGCGCAAGACCCTCGACGGGCCCGTCGGCCTTCGCGTCCAGTCCAGCTTCGCGTGGCCGACGCGGACGCAGGGGCGTCACGTGCTCTCGGTCGAGGCCCCGGAAAGCGTGCTGCCGGTGACCCGGGCCGAGGACTATCGCGACTTCGAGACCCGGGCGATGGGCCTGAACGGCGTCAGCTTCGCCGTCCATTTCCGAAACGGGAAGATGGTCAAGTCGAGCCGGAACGGTGCGGGGAACCTCAACTGGTTCGTCTGGTTCGCCATCGTCGGCGGCCTCGCCCTCTTGCGCTGGCTCACGACGGGGTGACCGGCCCAAAGGAACGTGCGCGCGGCACGTCACGTTGACGTTCAGACGAAGCTCTGGAGGACCGACGATGCGCAGCCTTTTGACCGGACTGGCCCTGTGCTCACCCCTGCTGCTGGCGGCCTGCGCCTCCACCGGGGACGACTACGCCTCGCAGTGCGAGCGGGATTATTGGGAGAACCGCCAATACGCCACGGCGTCGGGCGCGGCGCTGGGCGCGATCGCGGGCGCTGCCATCGCGGGCGAGGGCAACCGGGAGGAGGGCGCGGCCATCGGCGCGATCGCCGGCGGCCTGATCGGCAATCAGCTGTCGGAGCGGGACGACCCCTGCGGCTACGGCTTCGGGGGCTACAATCGCGACGGCCGATACGGCTATGAGCGCGTCCCGCGCCGGGGCGACTACGGCTACCGGTACTGACGGCGCGGGCTAGCTGAACTCCACCACCGCCCCCGGCTTCACCGCCGCCGCCAGCTGTTCGGCGTCCCAGTTGGTCAGGCGGACGCAGCCGTTGGACGCCGTCTTGGCGATCCTTGACGGGTCGGGCGTGCCGTGGATGCCGTAGCTTTCGGCCGAGAGGTCGATCCAGACCGTGCCGACCGGATTGTTCGGCCCGGCGGGCACCACGACCTTTCGGTCCCCGCGGTCGTAGCTGAGCCTGGCGGGATCGTAGGTGTAGTCCGGCTCGGGCGCGACGCCGAGGACGCGCAGGGTTCCGGACGGCGCGGGCCGTTCGGTCGAGCCGATCGTCGACGGGTAGAAGGCCACCAGCCGGCCTTGGGCGTCGAAGGCGCGCAGCGAGGTTTCGGCCTTGTCCACCACGATCCGGGCGACGGAGGGCAGGGCGGCGTCGGAGACCGCCGGCACGACGATCTCCGCCCCCGCGCGGCGGAAGTCGACGTCGGGGTTCAGGGCCTGAAGCAGGCCCTCGGCCACGTGAAACCGCTCCGCCACCCGCTCGCGCGCGCTGGTGAATCCGGCGCCGTTGCGGGCGGTTTCGGCGAGGCTTTCCGAGGCCGGCGGGTCGAAGGGGCCCGACACGTCGGCCTGGGTCAGGGAGACGCGCCGCAAGACGGGGCCCGCATGGGCGCGCGTCAGCGTCTCGATCATGGCGGCGTCCGGCGCCTCGCCCGCCATCCCGTTCGCCGCGCGCCAGGCGGCGACGGCGCGGCGCGTGTTGTCGCCGGGCAGGCCGTCGATGACGCCCGGCGAGAAGGCCGAACGGTCGAGCAGAACCTGAAGGCGGATCAGGCCGGGATCGGGACGGGCGGCTCCGGCTTCGGCCGGATCCGAGACCGTCGAGGTCCAGGCGTCGGCGGCGGGCAGGGCGGTCTCGACGGAGGCCATGTCGAGCGTCGGCGGGGCGGTGGACGCCGTTTCGGGGGACGGGGACTGGGCCGCCCCCGGCTCTTGGGCGCCGCAGGCGGCAAGGATGAGGGCGAGGGCGGCGGGACAGGCGAAGCGGAACATGCCGCCCCTAACCCGCCGATGCGGCCCGATGTTCCCCCGCGGCGCGAGGGACGCGGTTAATCGGCGTCCCGCGCGGCGTGCGCGCTTGCCAGGAACCCGGCGGAAGCGCCTAGCGTTCGGCTTCGGTTCGTTAGGATTTCGGAAACCATGATGAAGGCGCTGCGCCTCGGCCTGTTCATCGGCACCCTGATCGGCGCCAGCGCCTGCGCCGTGGCGCCGACGGCCGAAGGCCAGGGGGGCTGGTACGGCTCCGGCGACGCGGGGCATTCGGACCGCGACTGACGAATCCATGGCGCGACGTCGGCCTTGGCCTTATAGATGACCGTGCGGACGCCGACCGTCGCGCCGCGCCGGGTTCTTCCCCCTAGATGTTAGCCGTCGCCATCGTCGTCGTTCTGCTCCTCGTGGTGCTCAACGGCCTGTTCGCCATGACCGAGCTGGCGGTCGTCTCCTCGCGCAGGTCCAAACTGCAGAGCCGGGCCGAAAAGGGCGACCGGGGCGCCCGCGCGGCGCTCAAGCTGGCGGAGGAGCCCACGCATTTCCTGTCGGCGGTCCAGGTGGGCATCACCCTGATCGGCATCCTGGCCGGCGCCTATGGGCAGGCGGCGATCGCCGGCGAGCTGAACCGCATGATCGAAGCCGCCTTCCCGGCCGTGGCGTCGTGGTCGGAGATCGCCTCGACCGCCGTGGTCGTGGTGCTGATCACCTACGTCTCGCTGATCGTGGGCGAGCTGGTGCCCAAACGGCTGGCGCTCATCTTCCCGGAATCGATCGCGGCCAAGATGGCGGCGCCGATCTCGACTTTGGCCATCGTGCTGCATCCGTTCGTGGTGCTGCTGACGGCCTCCACCTCCGGCATTCTCAAGATCCTGGGCGTCAAGGACCGCGACGGGTCGGACGTGACCCAGGAGGAGGTGGAGACGATGATCGCCGAAGGCACCTCCGCCGGCCTGATCGAGCCGGAGGAACAGGAGATGATCGAGGAAATCCTGACGCTGGGCGACCGCCCGATCCGCGTGGCCATGACCCCTCGCCATGAGGTCTTTTGGGTCGCGCTGGACGACACCGAGGAACAGCTGAGGGACGAGGTCCGCACCTGTCCCTATTCCCGCATCGTGGTGGCCAAGGAGAACGACGTCGACAACCCGCTGGGGGTGGTCCACAAAAAGGATCTGCTGGACAGCCTGTTGGACAACGGCGAGTTCAACATCGAGAAACACGTCCAGACCCCCGCCTTCATTCCCCAATCGACCAGCGTGCTGAAAGCGCTGGAGATCATGAAGTCGTCCAAGGTCCATATGGCCTTTCTGGTGGACGAGTTCGGCGCCTTCGAGGGCGTGGTGACGGCGACCGACCTGCTGGAGATGATCGCCGGCGACTTCGATGAGGGGCACGACGAGGAGCACGCCTACATCCGTCGGCGCGAGGACGGCACGTGGCTTGTCGACGGCCAGACCGATCTGGAGGAACTGTCCGACGAACTGGGCGAGGATTTCGGCGACGCCGAGGGCTTCCACACCGTCGCCGGCCTGGTGCTGCACGAACTGTCGCGCGTGCCGAACGAGGGTGAAGTGCTGCAACTGGGCCGGTTCGAAGTCGAGGTCGTCGACATGGACGACCGCCGCATCGACAAGCTGTTGTTCCGCCAGGTCGTGAAGGCGGAGGACGAGGCGAAGGCCGTCGCCGAACAAAACAGCTGAGCATCGGCAAAGGCTCAGCTTAAGTCGGAGTAACGGTTAATTTAATACAGCCAAGGTGAACCATACTCCGGACTGGGGCTTCTGAGTGTCGGACGACATCAGCGTTCGACGAAATCATTCACCAAAATCAGGAGGAAACCTTGGCCATTCTCAACAACATCTTCAGCGAGGACAGCGAGTCGGAGAACCAGTCCGTCGCCACGGCGCAGTCGGACGGCGCGGTCAATCTGGGCATCGACCGTGAAAGCTCGGACACCGACGAGGACGGCGAGACCGAGACTTCGTCCGACTCCACCGACATCGGCGGCGACTTCAACACCGACACACTTCTGGGCTCGGCCAACCGCAGCGAGTCGGACAGCGACGACGGCGGCCTGTTGGGCTGATCGATCACACCTGAACCGGCGGGGCCCGCGCCATGGCGCGGGCCTTTCGTCGTTCGGGCCTCGGCGCTTGAAATCACGGGCAGGGTGGGGCATAGCCCCCGGTCTGGCGAAGACCCCGCCGCCGATGCGTCGGCGCGGCGTGATTTGTCTAGGAGTTTAGCTCAGCTGGTAGAGCACCGGTCTCCAAAACCGGGGGTCGTGGGTTCGAGTCCCCCAACTCCTGCCATTCCTCCCCTGTTCCCGCAGCCTGGGCCTCCCCATCTGCGGGGACAGGATCAAGCGTTCGAAAGAGACCCTGAGCACAGATGGCCAAGTCCAAGTTCCCCGGTCGCCGCCCCGGCGCCAAAGCCCAGGGCGCGTCCGCGTCCGGCGGCACGGTGACGGTGGAGCCGACCGAGCCCAAGGTCCGCACCTCGCCCATGCAGTTCCTCAGCCAGGTCCGCGCCGAAGGGCGCAAGATCGTGTGGCCCAGCCGCAAGGAGACCTGGATCACCTCGGTGATGGTCTTCATCATGGTGCTGATCGCCGCGGTGTTCTTCTGGATCGTCGATCTGGGGCTGGGGTGGAGCATCGAAAAAATCATCTCCATCGGCTCATAAGAAGGAGCGCGCCATGACCGACGCAGCGCCCGAAGCCGCCGCCAATCCGCGGCACAAGTGGTACATCGTCCACGCCTATTCGAACTTCGAGAAGAAGGTCGCCGAGCAGCTGCGCGAGCAGGCGGCCCGTCAGGGCCTGGCCGGGAACTTCTCCGAAATCCTGGTCCCGACCGAGGACGTCGTGGAGGTCCGCCGCGGCCGCAAGGTGAACTCCGAGCGGAAATTCTTCCCCGGCTACGTGCTGGTGAAGATGGAGATGACGGACGACGCCTATCACCTGGTCAAGAACACGCCGAAGGTCACCGGCTTCCTGGGCGCGGCGGGCGGCACCAAGCCCCTGCCGGTGTCCGAGCGAGAGGTCCAGAACATCATCGGTGCGGTGGAGGAGGGCGTGGAGCGTCCCAAGCCCACGATCCGCTTCGACATCGGCGAGACGGTCAAGGTCGTCGACGGCCCCTTCGCCAGCTTCGACGGCCAGGTGGAGAGCGTGGACGAAGACGCCGCCCGCCTGCGCGTCGCGGTGTCCATCTTCGGCCGCCCGACGCCGGTCGATCTGGAATACGGCCAGGTGGAGAAGGTCGCGGGGTAGGACGTCACCTCTCCGCGCGCGACGGCGCGTGGGGAGGACAGATCGCGGAGCGATCAGGAGGGGGCGTCTCGGTCGCCCCCTTTTCGTGCTTGAATTTTCGAACGCCGGCGCCGCTCCCTCCTGCGCGCCGACGGCGCGCTGTCCTCCCCATTCGCCTTCGCGAACGGGGAGGTGACACGGCTCTCCCCTTCCGCTATACGCCCGCCTCCCTCGGCGCTCGCGCCGGGGCAAATCCGTGGGAGGCCGCCATGCCGCACCACGGCTCATCCGTGGCGATTGAGTTCGCCGCTTCATAGGAGAGACCGATGGCCAAGAAGATTCTCGGCTACATCAAGCTGCAGGTGCCCGCGGGCTCCGCGACGCCCTCGCCGCCCATCGGCCCGGCCCTGGGTCAGCGCGGCGTGAACATCATGGGCTTCTGCAAGGAGTTCAACGCGCGCACCGAGAAGGAAGCCAAGGGCACCCCGCTTCCGACCGTCATCACCGTCTATCAGGACAAGTCGTTCACCTTCATCACCAAGACGCCGCCGGCGACCTGGTACCTGAAGCAGGCCACCGGCCTGAAGTCGGGGTCAAAGCTGACCGGCCGCGAGACCGTCGGCAAGGTCACCCGCGCCCAGCTGCGCGAGATCGCCGAGAAGAAGATGAAGGATCTGAACGCCAACGACCTGGATCAGGCCGCCAAGATCATCGAAGGCTCGGCGCGCGCCATGGGCCTGAACGTGGTGGAGAAGTAAGTCATGGCCAAGCAAGCCAAGCGCATCCAGGCCTGGACCGGCGACCGTGACGCCCTCCTGCCGTTCGCCGACGCCATCAAGGCCGTCAAGGACAACGCCAAGGCCAAGTTCGACGAGTCGATCGAGATCGCCGTCAACCTGGGCGTCGATCCGCGTCACGCCGACCAGCAGGTCCGCGGCGTGGTCAACCTGCCGTCGGGCACGGGCCGCGACGTCCGCGTCGCCGTCTTCGCCAAGGACGCCAAGGCCGCCGAGGCCACCGCGGCCGGCGCCGACGTCGTGGGCGCCGAGGATCTGTTCGAGAAGATCAACGGCGGCTTCATGGACTTCGACCGCGTCATCGCCACGCCGGACCTGATGGGTCTGGTCGGGCGTCTGGGCAAGGTGCTGGGCCCGCGCGGCCTGATGCCGAACCCCAAGGTCGGCACCGTGACCCCGAACGTCGGCCAGGCGGTCAAGGACGCCAAGGGCGGCGCCGTCGAGTTCCGCGTCGAGAAGGCGGGCATCGTCCACGCCGGCATCGGCAAGGCCTCGTTCGACCAGGCCGCCCTGGAAGCCAACGTCAAGGCGATCGTCGACGCCCTGGTCAAGGCCAAGCCGTCGGGGGCCAAGGGCACCTATGTGAAGCGCATCAGCCTGTCGTCCACGATGGGTCCGGGCGTGAAGGTGGATCCGGCTTCGCTGGGCGCCTGATGGCCACGCGGCGCTGAGGATTGAAGGGCGGCGGTCGCGGGATCGCCGCCCTTTTTCTTGCGGGTTTGGATAGCCGATGCTAACGTTCGGATAGCCGGAGTTCGAACATGGCCTTCCACATCAGAGACGAGCAGACGGATGCTCTGGCTCGCGAACTGTCCCGTCAGACCGGCAAGGGATTGACGGAGGCTGTGAAGCTGGCGCTCGACGGTGAACTCAAGCGTCGCGCAGCAGACATCGCCAGACGGCGCGCTGCGATCGATGCTCTGGTGTCCGAGCTGGCCGCCTTACCCAAGACCGGGGAAAAGGCGGACAAGGCCTTTTTCGACGAGATTTCAGGCGACTGATGTTCGCGGATGCCTCGGCGCTGTGCGCCGTTCTTCTTGATGAGCCGGAGAAGGACGCCGCCCTTGATTATCTGCTTGGCGAGAATCGAATTTTCGTCTCGGCGGTCGTCGGGTGGGAATGCATGAGAGCAATCGCCAAGGAAGTCTCGATCGACCGTGCGCTGGCGGCCCGTCGGGTCTCGGATTTGCTGTCGCAGATTGGCGCGATGACGCTGAACATCGGCGAAGCTGAGCAGCGCTTCGCTATCGAAGCCTACGCTCGATACGGAAAGGGCCAGCATGCCGCCAAGCTGAATATGGGCGATTGCTTCGCCTACGCTTGCGCCAAGTCCAACGATCTTCCTCTCCTGTTCAAAGGAAATGACTTTGGTCAGACGGACCTGGCGACGGTTCGGTTGGGGTGACGCCTTGATTCTAGCCTGCCTTCCTGTATAGAGCGCCGCTTCCCGTCGTGACCCCGGTCGCGGCGGACCTGTCCGAGAACTTCGGGGCGAGGGGGCCACCCTCGCCGTAAATGCTGGAGAGCCCTCCAGCGCCGTGGGGAGATGGGGACGCAGACGACGATGGTCCATCCGCATCCGGGATGGAGCATCGTCAGAGCATCCTTCGGACATCGCTACCCGGCCTGAACGTTTCGCAGCGATGCGCGGCGCTTTGGCCACACGTCGCCGGGGCTCGTCCCGGCGGCGAACGACTGACTGGAGACCGCAATGGACCGCGCACAAAAGGCCGAGTCGATCGAGACGCTGAAGGGCGTCTTCGCCGACGCCGGCGCCGTGGTCGTGACCCACAACCTGGGTCTGACCGTTGCGGAAATGGAAGACCTGCGTGGCCGGCTGCGTACCGCCGGCGGCGCGTTCAAGGTGGTCAAGAACCGCCTGGCGCTGAAGGCGCTCGAAGCCGACGAGGGCAGCGACTACCACCCCCTGTTCAAGGGTCCGGTGGGCATCGCCTTCGCCCCCGACGCGGTGACGGCCGCCAAGGTGACCGCCGAATTCGCCAAGGCCAACGACAAGTTCGTCGTCCAGGGCGGGTTCATGGGCGACAAGGTGCTGGACGCCAAGGGTGTCGAAACCCTGTCCAAGCTGCCGTCGTTGGACCAGATCCGCGCCTCGCTGCTGGGTCTGCTGAACGCCCCCGCGACCAAGATCGCCGGCGTCGTTCAGGCCCCGGCCGGTCAGCTGGCCCGGGTGTTCAACGCCTACGCCACCAAGGACGCGGCGTAAGCCGCTTCTCCATCTCCGCATCTCCTCAAACCAACATCCTCCGAAGGAACTGAAAACATGGCCGATCTCGCCAAAATCGTCGAAGACCTGTCCAAGCTGACCGTGCTGGAAGCCGCCGAACTGTCCAAGCTGCTGGAAGAAAAGTGGGGCGTCAGCGCCGCCGCTCCGGTCGCCATGGCCATGCCGCAGGGCGGCGCCGGCGGCGGCGCCCCGGCCGAAGCCGCTGAAGAGCAGACCGAGTTCACCGTCGTCCTGATCGACGGCGGCGACAAGAAGATCAACGTGATCAAAGAAGTCCGCGGCGTGCGTTCGGACCTGGGTCTGAAGGAAGCCAAGGACCTGGTCGAAGGCGCTCCCCAGAACGTCGTCGAGAACGTCTCCAAGCAGGCCGCCGACGAAGTCGCCAAGAAGCTGACCGAGGCCGGCGCCAAGGTCCAGATCAAGTAAGATCGGGTTTCACGCCTGACTGCGACGGGCCGGGGAGCGATCCCCGGCCCGTTTCGTTTGCGCGGCGTCTCGGCCCTGCGTAGCCTCGGCTCAGGAGGGCTTTTCATGATCCGTTCGCTGTTCGCGGCGTCCGCCGTGTCGATCCTGCTCGCCGCATGCGACCAGGGCGTGGAAATTCCGGATCCCGAGACCGTCACTCCGCCCAAGCGGGCTCCGCTGCCCGAGCCGCCCATGACCTCGGCCAAGGCCATCCAAGTGCTGGACGGCCTGCCGCTGCAGTGCAAGTCGATGGCCGTCGTCCTGTTCGACATGAGCCGGTGCCTGAACCCGACGCCCGAGGGGCTGCCGGACGACGACAAGCTGCTGGCCGACCTGATCGCCCTGCGCGCGGAACTGGAAGCCCTGGACCCCGACGTCGTGGAAACGACCTGTTCGACGCGCTACGCCGAACTGGAGTCCACGCCCATGCCGCGGGAGTGCTGGGCGCGCTGAAAGTCACTCGTCCAGAGGCGCCAGGATCTCGCTCAGGCGGTCGCGCGTGCCGGGGATGCGCTCAAGACGCGGGTAGCGCAGGCCGTCGTGATAGTCGAACTGGACCGTCCGCTCGCGCGATCCGCTGCGGATGACCACGCCGATGGGCCGGTCGTTCCCCTTTGAGGCGGTGATGGCGGCGGCCAGGTTGGCGGCGTTGCCGGGCTGTCCGTCGATGCTGACCAGCGACCAGCCCGTGCCGATGCCGGCTTCATAGGCCGGGCCGCCCCAGCGCACGTTGGTGATGCGCGCGCCCGACAGGCTGAAGCCCAGCGAGTATTGGAAGTCGCCGCCGCCCGAGCCGTTGACGTACTGCTCCACCTCCGTCGGCTGATCGACGTAGATCAGCCGCCAGCCGGACCGCTCCAACCCCTCCAGAGGCGCCTTGGCTTCGGGCCCAACGGCGTCGAGCCGCGCGCGCAGGAAGCCGTCCCAATCGTAGGGCGCCACCGCGTTCAGCGCCTCGATCACGCCGTTGTAGGTATAGGGCGTCGCCTCCCACACCCCGTCCTGGATGCCGTGGAAGCCGCGGGCGAAGTCGTCCAGCGAGCGGCGATCGCCGGTCAGTTCGCGGATCTTGGAGTCCACGTCCAGCCAGACGAGCAGAGCCTCGCGGTAATAGTCGCCCGTGCCGCGCATCCACGACGACCAAGGCGTGACGGTGCGGTATCCCAAAAGGTTGTGGTTGGTGGTGTCCTGGAGCGCTCGCCACTCCCGCCCGGGCTGGTTTTCGTAGAAGGCGGCCTGGCCGGCGATGTTGACGATCGCCTCTTCCGACGTGGTCAGGCCGGCGCGCGTGGCCAGGACCTCACCCCAGTACTCGGTCAGTCCCTCATAGACCCACAGCAGGGTGTTCTGAACGGGCGTGTTCAGGTTCGGCGTGATCTGGTCGGCGGGGCGGCGGAACTTGCCGTTCCAGGTGTGCACGTACTCGTGCGGCAGCAGGGTGCGGGCCCCGTGATAGAGGGTCCACTCCTGGAAGAAGTTGGCGGGCACCGCGTTCTCGCTGGACCGGTGATGTTCCAGCCCGATGCCGCCCAGCTGGTTGGAGTTGGCCAGCAGGAACTCATATTTGTCGAACGGCCGCGTGCCGAATAGGCGGTCGCCCTGGACCACCATGTTGCGGAATCCGGCCAATTGGTCGTCGGTGATCGCGATCGCCTCCGGCGTGTCGCCCATGATGTGCAGCCGCACCGGCGAGCGACCGCCCGGATCCAGGTCGACGACGCGGTAATGCCGACCGGCGAACATCGGGCTGTCGGCCAGCATCTCCAGATCGATGGGTTCGAAGATCGCCAGACCGTCCTCGAACGAGCGGGCGTCCAGCGCGACGCCGTAGTTCCAGCCCTCCGGAAGCTGGACCGAGGTCTGCACCATGATGCCGGAGTGGCGGTATCCTGCGGGATAGAGAATGGCCTTCTCGAACTGCAGGTTCGACACGTCGGGCGTCATGACGACGCGCCAGGTGCTGTTCTCCGGCTGGGTCAGCCACTGGAACGACACCTCGATCTCGCGCACGCCTGCGGGCACGTCGAGGTGAAAGGCGTAAGGATCGATGGTGTCGCGCAGCCACTCGATCCGCTGGCCGTTTCCGGTCACCGTCAGCCCGGCGATCAACTGGATCGGGCCGGTCGGCGCGTGATTGCCGGGCAGGAATTTCGGATAGAGCAGCGTCATCGGCCCGGCGGCGGGCACGGGAATGGTCTGGCGCACGCGCACGACTTTGCGGTCCAGGTCGGTGGCGTCGACCTCATGCCGGATCACGCCGGGAAAGCGCTCGGCCGTCGGGGCCGGAATGGCCGGGATGTCGCGCGGCAGGCTTTGCAGGCCGGCCTGAGCCTGGGCCAGCGCCGAACCGGCGGCGCCGGCCGTCAGCAGCGCCGCGACGCAGGCGGCCACGAGAAGGGAGGGGCGGGCGCGCGTCATCGGGTCACTCTCTCGGCAACGGAAGGGTCAGGCGGCGACCTTCGCCATGCCCGTCCGGAGCGTCAAGCTTGGCCGGACCGATCAGTCCGGGCGGACGACCTGGCAGGTGACATTGCGCGCCGACAGGGCCTCGCAGGCGGCGCGGGCGGCCTCTTCCGTCATGCCGGTGAAGCGTGACCGCCACCAGCCCGAGGCGCTCATGACCCGACGCTCGGCGCCGGAGAACTGGCCGCGGAAGCGGCGGTTGACCTCGTCCAGCCAGTCGCGGGCCACCGTCTCGTCGCGGAAGGCGCCGACCTGGACGGACCAACGCCCTTCGGGCGCTGCCGCGCGGGAAGTCGTTCGACGCGTGGACAAAGGCGGCGCCGGAGTGGGCTGACGGTTCAGGTCCGCCGTGCGGTCGGATCGGGGCGCCGGCGCGGACACCAGGCGGACGTCGGAATCCTCAGGCTCGGCCCGGCTGCCGGCGGCGGCATCGCCGGGCAGGGAGGCGTAGAGCACGCCGCCCTCCGTCGTCTCCGGCCCGATGCCGAAGCCGCGCTGTTCGAAAAAGGTCTGGGCCACCTCGATCCGCTCTCCGCCGCGACGCCGGGACGCGACCTCGAAGCCGGTGGCGGTCAGCTCGGCCACATGCTCGTTCCGGCTGGCCGTGGAGCGCCCGCCCAGAACGATGGTGATGATGCGCCGACCGTCGCGGACCGAAGAAGCCGCCAGATTGTAGCCGGAGGCGTTGGTGAACCCGGTCTTGATCCCGTCATAGCCCTGGCCGGCGTTCAACAGGCCGTTGGTGTTGCGGTACTCGCGCCCGCCGTAGAACCAGCTGTTCACGCCGAAGAAGCGGTAATGCTGGGGGAAGTCGCGCAGCAGGGACCGGCACAGGATGGCCAAATCGCGCGCGCTGGTCAGCTGGCGGCTGTCGGGCAGGCCGTTGGCGTTGGCGTAGCGGGTCTGGGTCATGCCCAGCTCCTCGGCCTTGAGCGTCATCATGGAGGCGAAGCGGGTGTGCGAGCCGGCGACGTGCTCGGCCAAGGCGACGGCCATGTCGTTGGCCGAGCGGATGGCGGTGGCCAGGATGGCGTCCTCGACCGTGATCGTCTGGCCGGCGGCCAACCCCAGTTTCGACGGCGGTTGCCCGGAGGCGTGGGGCGAGACCCGGATCACGTCGTCCAGTTTGATCTTGCCCTGCTCCAGCGCCTCGAACACCAGATAGAGGGTCATCACCTTGGTTATGGAGGCGGGATAGCGTCGCGCGTCGGCGTGGCGCGCGAACATGACCTCGCCCGACTCGGCGTCGATCACGATGGCGGCGTATCGCAAATTCTCCTGGGCGACGACCGGCGTCGCCGCCGGCGCCGCGGTCAGCGACAGGGTCAACAGGATGGAAAAGACCGCCAGCGTTCGACGCAGGATCAAGGCCATCGCTCACTCACTTCCGCTGCTTCCGGTCGCCCGGACGCCCCCCGGCCACGCAAGGGCTAACATGACCGGCTTCAGTTTCGTGGTCCTTAACGCCGCGTCAACGGAGATTTGAACGGCTTCGCCGCCCGCGCGATGCTGCAACGCACAATAATCCCTTGACCCGCGTTCGCACTTGCACCATATGACCCTCGCGAGCGGGTCCGTCCCGCCGAAGACCTTGATCGGCGACCCAACGCCGCAACGAAGTTCAGGAGATATCCCATGGCCGATTCCGCCGAAACCATCACCGTCGCCGCCAAGAAGAACGTCGAAACCGCCACCGCCCAGGTGAAGGCCTCGACCCAGCAGGCTCAAGCGCAGGCCGAGAAGTTCCAGGCCGCCGGCGCCCAGGCCTTCCGTGAAGGCGTCGACAAGTCGGTCGCCTCGATGACCGAGCTGAACGCCCACGGCAAGAAGAACCTGGAAGCCCTGGTCGAGTCGGCCACTGCCGCCCAGAAGGGCGTCGAGGCCCTGTCGCAGCACGCCCTGGCCTATTCCAAGAAGACCTGGGAGCAGAACGTCGCCGCCGCCCAGTCCTTCTCGCAGGCCCGCTCGGTGCAGGAGCTGATCGAGCTGCAGACGACCTGGGCCAAGTCGGCCACCGAAGCCTATCTGTCGGAAGTCACCAAGGCGACCGACCTGGTCACCGCCTCGGTGAAGGACACCTTCAAGCCGATCAACGAGCGCGTCACCGCCTCGGTCGAGAAGTTCCAGGCCGCCCGCTGATCCTCAGCGCCGCCTGAAGACGACGAAGGCCCCGGCGGAAACGCCGGGGCCTTTTTCGTTTGCGTGCAAAAACCTGTGACTTGCCGTCGCTTCAATTCACGCCATCATTCCCCATCTAGTCCATCGACTCCCCACCGGACGACGAATGCCCACCAGACGTACAGGAGAGACGGGAGGCGGCCAAGGCGTCGCCACCGTCACCGAGACGAAGCCTAAGCTTCAGAAGCCCTCGCTGTATCGAGTGCTGATCCTGAACGACGACTACACGCCCATGGAGTTCGTCGTCTACGTGCTGGAGCGGTTCTTCCAGAAGGACCGCGAGGCCGCGACCCGCATCATGCTGCATGTGCACCAGCATGGCGTGGGCGTCTGCGGCGTCTTCACCTACGAGGTGGCCGAAACCAAGGTCGCCCAGGTGATAGAGACCGCCCGCCGCCACCAGCACCCCCTGCAATGCACGATGGAAAAGGACTGAGAGGAACCTCCCCATGCCCTCATTTTCCCGTCCTCTCGAAGAGACCCTGCACCGCGCCGTGCACTATGCGAACGCGCGCCGGCATGAGTACGCCACGCTGGAGCACCTGCTGCTGGCCCTGATCGATGACCCCGACGCGACCAACGTCATGGCCGCCTGCAACGTCGATCTTCAGGCCTTGAAGGCCGCGCTGACGCTGTACGTCGACAACGATCTGGCCGCCCTGGCCACCGCCGACGGCGACGACGCCAAGCCGACCGCCGGCTTCCAGCGCGTGATCCAGCGCGCGGTGATCCACGTGCAGTCGTCGGGCCGCGAGGAGGTGTCTGGCGCCAACGTCCTGGTCGCCATCTTCTCCGAGCGCGAGAGCCACGCAGCCTATTTCCTGCAGGAGCAGGACATGACGCGCTACGACGCGGTCAACTTCATCGCGCACGGCATCGCCAAGAAGGCGGGCTCGGGCGAGACGCGGCCCGCGCGCGCCGCCGGCCAGTCGCCGGAGGACGCCGAGGACGCCGCCGCCGCCAAGACGGGGGGCGAAGCGCTTGAGGCCTATTGCGTCGATCTGAACGCCAAGGCGACCAAGGGCAAGATCGATCCCCTGATCGGTCGTCACGCCGAGGTCGAGCGCTCGATCCAGATCCTGTGCCGCCGCACCAAGAACAACCCCCTGCTGGTCGGCGACCCGGGCGTCGGCAAGACGGCCATCGCCGAGGGCCTGGCGCGCAAGATCGTCAAGGGCGAGGTGCCGGACGTGCTGAAGGGCGCGACCATCTACAGCCTGGACATGGGCGCCTTGCTGGCCGGCACCCGCTATCGCGGCGACTTCGAGGAGCGGCTGAAGCAGGTGGTCAAGGAGCTGGAGACGCACGACGACGCCATCCTGTTCATCGACGAGATCCACACGGTGATCGGCGCGGGCGCGACCTCGGGCGGGGCCATGGACGCGTCCAATCTGCTCAAGCCCGCGTTGGCCTCGGGCACCCTGCGCTGCATGGGCTCCACGACCTATAAGGAGTACCGCCAGCACTTCGAGAAGGACCGCGCCCTGGTGCGGCGGTTCCAGAAGATCGACGTCAACGAGCCGACGGTCGAGGACACGGTGAAGATACTGAAGGGCCTGAAGACCAGCTACGAAGGGCACCACAAGCTGCGCTACACCGACGCCGCCATCCGCACGGCGGTGGAACTGTCGGCCCGCTACATGACCGACCGCAAGCTGCCGGACAAGGCCATCGACGTGATCGACGAGGCGGGGGCGTCGCAGATGCTGCTGCCCGAATCGAAGCGCAAGAAGGTCATCGGCCAGAAGGAGGTCGAGGCCGTCATCGCCAAGATGGCGCGCATTCCGGCCAAGTCGGTGTCCAAGTCGGACACCGAAAGCCTGAAGGAGCTGGAGACCGATCTGAACCGCGTGGTGTTCGGCCAGTCGGCGGCGATCGAACAGGTCTCGGCGGCGATGAAGCTGGCCCGCGCGGGCCTGCGCGATCCCTCGAAGCCGATCGGCTGCTTCCTGTTTTCGGGCCCGACCGGCGTGGGCAAGACCGAGGTGGCGAAACAGCTGGCGTCCACCCTGGGCATAGAGATGCAGCGCTTCGACATGTCGGAATACATGGAGCGCCACACCGTCAGCCGCCTGATCGGCGCGCCCCCCGGCTATGTCGGCCATGACCAGGGCGGCCTGCTGACCGACGCGGTGGATCAGCATCCGCACGCCGTCGTCCTGCTGGACGAGATCGAAAAGGCGCATCCGGACGTCTACAACATCCTGCTCCAGGTGATGGACAACGGCATGCTGACCGACGCGGTCGGCAAGAAGGTGGATTTCAGGAACGTCATCCTGATCATGACCACCAATGCGGGCGCCGCCGACAACGCCCGCGCCTCCATCGGCTTCGGCCGCGGCAAGGTCGAGGGTGAGGACGACAAGGCCATCCAGCGGCTGTTCGCGCCGGAGTTCCGCAACCGCCTGGACGCCATCGTGGCCTTCAAGGCGCTGGACGCCGAGACCATCAAGTCGGTGGTGACCAAGTTCGTGCTGCAACTCGAAGCCCAGCTGGCGGATCGCAACATCACCATCGAACTGACGGACGAGGCGGCCGACTGGCTGGCCAAGAACGGCTTCGACGAGCTGTACGGCGCGCGGCCTCTCGCCCGCGTCATTCAGGAGAACATCAAGAAGCCCCTGGCCGACGACATCCTGTTCGGACGGCTGACCAAGGGCGGTCACGTGAAGGTCGAGCTGAAGGACGGCAAGATCGCCTTCGACGTCACCCCCCTGACCGGCGCGGCGGCCAAGGCGGCGGAAAGGGCCGACGAAGCGGCGGACTGATCCCTCGTGTTCAGTGTTGGTGGGTTTTCTTCTTTCGTCATTCCGGGCGCAGCGAAGCGGAGACCCGGAACCCGGCGGCGCGCGAGAGCGCGAACCTGTCGGGAGCGCAGGCGTTCGCCAAAATGGGCGGAAGCGGGTCGTCGGTGTTTCGCCGCCGTCGCGGCGCCACTGGGTTCCGGGTCTTCGAGGCTTCGCCTCTTCGCCCGGAATGACGAAAGAAGAGAAGCCACCGATTCCTGACGGGAATGCAGGCAAGGAAAAGCCCCGGACGGCGACGTCCGGGGCTTCGTCGTTTCAATCGCCGAAGATGATCAGCGACGGCGGCCCAGGCCGCCCAGCACGATGGCCAGACCGGCGACGATGCCGGTGGTCAGCAGCGGTTTGCGGCGGGCGAAGTCGATGCCCTTGCGGCCGTACTCGCGGTATTCCGCCGGGGCCTTGGCCACCAGGCCGTCCAGTCCGTCGACGACGCGGCCATAGGCGTCGCGGGCCTTGCCCTTCACGTCGTCGAAGCGGCCGTCCAGCTGCAGCTTGGCGTCGCCCGTCAGCTTGCCGAGGCCCGTCTTGGCCTTGCCGCCGAACTGCTCGGCCGCGCCCTGGATGCGTTGATCGGTCATGCGAAATCTCCTGATGCGAGGGGATTGGGGGAGGAGCCCCTGAAGCGCTCATGCCCTGGTCAAGGTTCCCGCGGCAAATCGACTTGGGATAAGGATGCGGCATGACCGACACGCCGCCCCGGATCGGACTGGCGCCGCTCTTCCTGAAGTTCCTCGGCTTCGGCTGCTTGGCCTTCGGCGGGCCGGTGGCGCAGATCGCCATGATCCGCCGCGAACTGGTGGAGCGCGAGGGCTGGATCACCGGCGCGCGGTTCAACCGGCTGCTGGCCGTGATGCAGGTCCTGCCGGGGCCCGAGGCGCACGAGCTGTGCGTCCACCTGGGCGTCGGCGCGCGCGGGCGGGTCGGCGGCCTGCTGGCCGGGCTGGGCTTCATGCTGCCCGGCACGCTGCTGATGCTGGCGACGGCGTGGCTGTACGTCCGCTTCGGCGTGGGCCAGGCCTGGGCGCCGGCCTTTCTGGGCGTGCAGATCGTCGTCCTGGCCCTGATCGCACGCGGGGCGGAGCGGATCGGGCGGCACCTGCTGGAAACCCGCCTGCTGCTGGCGGTCGGCGCGACGGGCTTCGTCGCGTCGGTCGTCGGCGTGCCCTTCTGGATCGTCCTGCCCGTCGCGGGTCTTTTCGTCGCGCTGCGGGCGACCCGCAGGCGCTTGGCCTGGGTCGCGCTGGCCGCCGGGGCCGTGATTGCGCTCGCTCATCAGGCTTGGGGCGCGCCACAGGTCGCCCTTGCCCCATCCTCGGCGCCCTCGGGCGCGGCCGACTGGCCGCTGTTGCTTCTCGCCGGGCTGAAGGCCGGGTTGCTGACCTTCGGCGGCGCCTATGCCGCCATTCCGTTCGCGCGCCAGGATCTGGTGGGGCGAGGCTGGGTGGACGACGGCGCGTTTCTGGACGGCGTGGCCTTCGCCGGTATGCTGCCCGCGCCTCTGATCGTCTTCTGCACCTTCACCGGCTATGTGGCGGGCGGCTTTCCCGGGGCCCTGGCGATCACCGTCGGCGTCTTCCTGCCCGCCTTCGCCTTTTCCCTGCTGTTCTACGAGCGTCTGGAACGATGGGTCGAAGCCCCAGGCCTGCACGCCCTGCTGGCCGGCGTCGGCGCCGCCGTCGTGGGCCTGATCGGCGCTGCGCTGATCGAGCTGGGACGCGCCGTGGCGGGATCGGTCGAGGCCGGAGATCGCATCGTCGCCCTGCTGCTCCTGGCGGCGGCCCTTGCCTTCGCCTGGACGGTCAAGGGGAGGTGGGTCGCGCCCGCCGCAGTGGTCCTGGGCGGACTGGCCGGATGGCTGGCCTTCGGCTAGCTTTGTGGCATGACCTCGCCCGTCCTGACCGAACGCCAGAGCAAATGGTTCGCCTCGGTTCAGGCGAGCCTGGAAAAGAACACCGGCAAGTCTCTGGACCAATGGCGCGAAGTCATGAAGTCCTGTCCCGCCTCGGCGCATCGCGCGCGGCTGGCCTGGCTGAAGGCTCAGCACGGCGTCGGCGTGAACTACGGATCGACCATCCTCCACGCCTGCGCGCCACAGGAAGGTCCGGGCTGGGATGAGCCCGACGCCCTGCGCGCCGCGCTGTGGAGCGATCCGGCGTCGCGGGCGATCCTGGAGGCCCTGGAGTCGGCGACGACGGGCGTCGCCGGCGTCGTGCCGACCCAGCGCAAGGGCTACACGGCCTTTTCGCGCGCCGTGCAGTTCGCGGCGATGCGGCCGCTGAAGGGCGGCAAGGCCCTGCTGGGGCTCAAGCTCGATCCGGAGGCATCGCCGCGCCTGTCGCCGTCGGTGCGGCGCGAGAGCTGGTCCGAGCGTCTGACGGCCGTCGTCGAACTGGCCGAGCCCGCCGACGCCGATGCGGAGATCGCGCGCCTGTTCGCCGAAGCCGCAAAGAACGGCTAGGTCTTTGAGCCGGCGATCAGCGCCGCGCGCTCGTCCGCCGTCAGCAACCGCCACCGTCCCTCGGGCATGTTGTCCAGTTTCAGCGGCCCGATGCGGATCCGGATCAGGTCCGTCACGTCCAGCCCGACCATGTCGCACATGCGCCGTATCTGGCGGTTGCGGCCCTCCTTCAGCACGAAGCGCAGCCGGTTCTGCTCCATCCGCGTGACCCGCGCGGGCTTCAGCACCCGGCCGTCGAGCATCAGGCCGTGGCGCAGCATGGCCAGCTTCTTTTCGGTGACGTCGCCGCTCACGCGCACCAGATATTCCTTGTCAAGGTCGCTGTCCGGGCCGATCACCGCCTTGGCCACCACGCCGTCCGACGACAGCAGCAGCAGGCCGCGGGAATCCTCGTCCAGCCTGCCGATGGGCGGCAGGGAGGCGTCGCGTGCCGGAACCTCGCCCTCACCGACCCGGTTCGCCGCGGTCAGCAGCCGGACCGCCGGCGTCTTGCCCGGTTCGGGCTGGCCGGAGACATGGCCGACCGGCTTGTTCATCACGATGGTCACGCCCTCGGCCAATACGGCCTCCGCCCTGTCGGCCAGGGTCAGGGTCTGGCCCGGCTGGATCTTCCGCCCCGCGTCGGTGACGGTTTCGCCGTCCAGGAAGACCAGGCCCTCGGCGATCAGGGCGTCCGCCTCGCGCCGCGAGCACAGGCCGGACTGGCCCATGAATTTGTTCAGGCGGACGGGTTCGGCGCCATCATGGGTACGGGACACTCTCACGGCCACGCCCTGAACAGAAGCGTGAGATTGTTCGCCGGCATCGCCTTGCGCAGGGTGAAGGCCAACCCGTGCGCGCTGGCCGCTGCGACGACGGCGCCGCTGTCGCGCAGGCCCCAGCCCGGATCGCGGGCCTTGAGGCTGTCGTCGAAGGCCAGATTGCTGGGCGCCGTCTCGACGTCGGCTTCCCGGAACGGCCCATAGAGGACCAGAAGCCCGCCGGGTCGCGTCAGAACCCTGCCGGCCAGACGCATCAAGGCCTCCGTCGCGGCCGCCCGGGCGATGTGGATCATGTTGGCGCAGAACACCGCTTTGAACGCCGCGTCGGGCCAGGTCGCCTCGTCCAGCACGTCGATCGGCAGGCAGGCGCGCAGGTTCGGCGGTCCGCCCTCGCGCCAGGCCTCGACGCTGGCGCGCGCCTCGGCCGACGGGTCGCTGGGCGTCCAGTCGACGTCGGGCAGGGCGGCGGCGAAGGCGGCGGCGTGCTGGCCTGTGCCCGACGCGATCTCCAGCACCGGACCCGACGCGGGCAGGTGCGCGCGCAGGACGCGCAGGATCGGCTCCGCGTTCCGGCTCGCGGCCGAGGACATGCGGGCGCCGTCGGGACTCGGCGGGGCGGGATCGAGGGTCTGCACAGGGGTGAGATAGCGCGCCCGGCGGCGCGCGGCGACGGGCGAATTGCACGTCCGATCCGCGACCTGCCTCGCGCAGGGTTGAAACGTGCGACGGTTGACGCGGCGTCCGCTTGGGTGTCTTTCCCGCTGAAACAATGCGTGACCGCGCTGAGGAAAGACGCTTGAGGCGGCTTCAAGACCGCCCGGGCCGTTCAGGAGAGAGTAAGCATGACATCGACTGTTCCCGGCCTCCACCCGGCCCCGACCGCGCACGCCGGCCTGATCGCCTGGGTCGAGCAGATCGCGGCCCTGACGAAGCCCGCCCGCGTCCACTGGTGCGACGGGTCCGAGGCCGAGAAGCAGGCCATCGTCGCCGACCTGACCGCCAAGGGCACCCTGCGCGCCCTGGACCCCGTCAAGCGCCCCGGCAGCTTCTACGCCGCCTCGGACCCCAAGGACGTGGCCCGCGTGGAAAGCCGCACCTTCATCTGCTCGGCCAATGAGATCGACGCCGGCCCGACCAACAACTGGGCCGATCCGGTCGAGATGCGCGCCCGCATGAATGGCCTGTTCGACGGCTGCATGGCCGGCCGGACGATGTACGTCGTGCCCTTCTCGATGGGTCCGCTGGGCTCCAAGATCAGCGCGCTGGGCGTCGAGATCACCGACAGCGGCTACGTCGCCGTGTCGATGGGAATCATGACCCGCATGGGCAAGGCGGCGCTGGACGTGCTGGGCGCCGACGGCGAGTTCGTGCCCTGCGTCCACACCCTGGGCGCGCCGCTGGCGCCGGGAGCCGAAGACGCGCCATGGCCGTGCAACGAGGAGAAGTGGATCGTCCACTATCCCGAGACGCGCGAAATCTGGTCCTACGGCTCCGGCTACGGCGGCAACGCGCTGTTGGGCAAGAAGTGCTACGCCCTGCGCATCGCATCTGTGATGGCCCGCGACGAGGGCTGGCTGGCCGAGCACATGCTGATCCTTAAGCTGACGTCGCCGGAAGGGTCGCCGAAGTATGTCGCCGCGGCCTTCCCGAGTGCCTGCGGCAAGACCAACCTCGCCATGCTGCAGCCCACCCTGCCCGGCTGGAAGGCCGAGACGGTCGGGGACGACATCGCCTGGATGCGCTTCGGCGACGACGGGCGGCTGTATGCGGTCAACCCCGAGGCCGGCTTCTTCGGCGTGGCGCCGGGCACCAGCCGCAACACCAACCTGAACGCGCTGGAGACGCTGGCCAAGAACACCGTCTTCACCAACGTGGCCCTGACCGCCGACGGCGACGTCTGGTGGGAGGGCCTGACCAAGGAAGCGCCCGCCGGTCTGACCAACTGGAAGGGTCAGCCGCACGATCAGGCCTCCGGCCAGCCCGCGGCCCATCCCAACGCCCGCTTCGCCGCCCCGGCGCACCAGTGCCCGACCATCGCGCCGGAGTGGGAAGATCCGAAGGGCGTGCCGATCGACGCCATCCTGTTCGGCGGCCGCCGCGCCTCGGCCGTGCCGCTGGTGACGGAAGCGTTCGACTGGGAGCACGGGGTCTTCATGGGTTCGACCGTGGCGTCGGAAGGCACCGCCGCCGCCGAGAACAAGGTCGGCGAGCTGCGCCGCGACCCGTTCGCCATGCTGCCCTTCTGCGGCTACAACATGGGCGACTACTTCGCCCACTGGCTGCGCATGGGCGAGGGCCGCGACGCGTCCAAGCTGCCGCGCCTGTACTTCGTCAACTGGTTCCGCAAGGACCGCGACGGCAGGTTCATCTGGCCGGGTTTCGGCGACAACGCCCGCGTCCTGAAGTGGATCGTGGGGCGTCTTGAAGGCCATGCCGTCGCCGTGGACACGCCTGTCGGGCGGGTTCCCACCGCCGCGGCGCTGGACCTGGCGGGGCTGTCGCTGACCGACGAGCAGCTGTCGACCCTGCTGGACGTCGATGCCGACGTCTGGGCAGAGGAGGCGTCGCTGATCCCGGACTTCTTCGCGCAATTCGGCGACCGCCTGCCGAAGGCGCTGTGGGACCAGCATGCGGCCCTGACCGCCCGCTTGAGCGACGAACGCGCCGCCGCCGTCGCGGCGGAGTAGGGCGCCCTGCGCTTGCAAAAAGGCCGCGGGCGGTCGATCTGACCGCCCGTGACTGCTTCCCTCGACGTGATCGTGATCGGCGCAGGCGTGCTGGGCCTGGCGTCGGCGGCCGAACTTGCGGCGCGCGGCCACGCCGTGTCCGTGATCGACCCGGGCGAAGCGAACGCCTCCAGCGTGGCCGCCGGCATGATCGCGCCGGCGATGGAATCGGCGCTGGACGACCTTCTCCCCGACGTCGTCGCCGTGTTGAAAGCCGCGCGCGCGCTGTGGCCGGACTTCGCGCGTCGCCACGGCTTGCGGCTGATCGAAGACGGCGCGGAGTGGCGGGGTCCGGGCGCCGAGGAGGTGGCCCGCCGTCTGCGAAAGGCCGGCTTCGACGCGCAAATCTTCGCGGACCGCGTCGCCACGCCCCGTGACGCCCGGATCGAGCCGCGAAAAGCTCTGGCGCGTCTCGCGTCGCGGACGCGGGTCGTCACCGGGCGCGCGGTGGAGGCGCGGCGGACCCCAGCCGGCTGGTCGGTCGTTTTTAAAAACGGTCGGATTTTCTCGGCCGATCGCCTGGTCGTCGCCACGGGCGTGGGCCCCGCGCTGGAGGGACTGCCGCCCGAGGTGGCCACCCTGCTGGACCGGATCCAGCCCATTCGCGGACAGCTGGCGCAAGTGGCCGGCGCGACCTTGCCCCGCACCGTCCGCACGGCCGCCGGCTACGCCGTGCCTTCGGCCAAGGGGATCATCGTCGGCGCCAGCATGGAGCCGGGCGTGCGCGACCTGACCCCCGATCCGGAGGCGGCCGCCGTTCAGGTGCGCGCCGTATGCGACTCGGCGGACCTGGCCGACGGCCCGATCCATGTCCGCGTCGGGGTTCGCGGCGCCCTGCCGGACGGCCTGCCCGCCGCCGGGGTGCTGGACGGCGTGGCGGTGGCCTTGGCGCCCCGCCGCAACGGGTGGCTGTTGGCGCCGCTGGTGGCGGGCGTCGTCGCCGACGCCGTCGAAGGGCGGCCGCCCGGACCCTGGACGGCCGCCCTCGCGCCCGATCGGCCAGAGCTCAGTCTTCCGGCAGATTGAACCGCAGGGTCACGTTTACGCGCGCGCCCTCGACCGCCCGCCCGTCGACCGTGCGCGGCGACATGCGGAAGTCGCGCGAAAGCCTCAGCGCCGCCCGTCCGAAGCCCCGGCCGGCCGGCGTCTCATCGGCCACGACGCAGCCGGTCAGCGTGCCGTTCACCCGAACCGTGCAGGTCAGCTGGGCCGAGCCGGTGATTCCGTCCTCCAGCGCCCGGTCCGGATAGGCCTCCATCAGCGCCCGGCCGGTCGGCCGCCTGACCCAGTCCGGATTGCTGACCAGGCCCAGGGGCGCAGGCTCGGTCACGGCGGTCGTCGCCGTGCCGTCCGTCGTGGCCGTGGGTTCCGGCGTCAGATCGATCGGACCCGCCGGCGCCTCGGTGGCGTCGCTGGGCGTGAAGGGAATCGTTTCGGTGGGCGTCAGAGGGATCGGCGTCTCGTTCAGCGGCGTCGCCGGCGCGGGCCTGGCCTGGGTGCGCTCGATCGGTTTCGGCTCCGGCGGCTTGCGCGGCTTGAAGGTGACGTCGATGACGTCGGGGTCCGGATCCTGAATCACCACCGGCGCCGTCCAGCGCTGGTTCAGCAACCAGACCCCGGCGCCGACGTGCGCCGCCACCGAGAGCGCCGCCCCCGCCCACATCCAGGCCGGAAGCCGCGTCCTGCAGGCCTCTCGGGTCCACACGGGCGCCTGGGGGCCTCCCGCCGTCCGCATCATCATCATGGCCGTCACTCCCTGTCAGAAGCGCCCCCGGCCTTTCCCCAGAAATCAGTGCGCGCTCACCTTGCGGCAAGTTTGCGGCGGGCCGGATCGCCCCGGCCGGATTCGTCATGTGCCGTCAGATGCTTGTGGCGGCCCCGCCACAACCCCGATGCGAGAGGCGACGTCGAAGTGTGAATTTCGTTCAAAGGTGCGGCCTGGCGATTAAGGTCTCGTTAACCGCGTTCTTCGACCGTGAACTCGTGACCCTGTCCGCGATTCGAGCATCCGGAGGCGTGGAGGCGGCGATCCGCCGCGCGTCGGATTCGACCGGCGTCGATTTCGATTTCCTGATGCGGACGGCGCGCCGCGAAAGCGGCATGAACCCGTCGGCCAAGGCCCCGACGTCGTCGGCGTCCGGCCTGTTCCAGTTCATCGAACAGACCTGGCTGGGCACGCTGAAGGAGCATGGTCGCAAGCACGGCTATGGCCAGTATGCCGACCTGATCTTTCGCGGGAACGACGGCCGCTGGCAGGTCAGCGGTTCGGCCCGCAACGTGGTGCTGGACCTCCGGTTCGATCCCGTCGCGGCCTCGACCATGGCGGCCGAGCTGACGGCCTCCAACGCCGCCTACCTGCGCGGCCGCACCGGGCGCGAACCCACGGCGACGGATCTTTACGCCGCCCATTTCCTGGGCCCGGCGGGGGCCGCTTCGCTGATGCAGGCGCTGGATCGGCGGCCAGGGTCCAGCGCGGTGGCCCTGTTCCCCCAGGCGGCGGCGGCAAACCGCTCGATCTTCTACCGCGATGGCCGCGCGGCGACGGTGGAGGAGCTTTACGCCAACCTGGGTCGTCATGCGGGCGGCGGCGCCCCGGCCTCGGGCGCCGGGACATCCGGCGGCTACATCCGCGACGCACGCGGCGATCTGGACGCCCTCGCACAAGGCCGACTGGATCAGAACCGCGCGTTGCTGGCGCTGCTGCTGGGTCAAGGCGAGGACGACGGGGCAGGGGCCTTCCGCGGGGCTTTCGGCGACCCGGGCCGCGCCGCCTGACGATCGAGGTAAACCGGACGTTAAGCCTGTCGGCGCACCTTCGGCACATGACCGCCCTTCGCTCCCGCCTCACCGAAGCCGACGTCCGCCGCTTGGTGAAGTCCACCGATGAGGACGAGCGCGCCGCCGCCGCGCACAAGCTGTGCCGCAGCATGGATCAGGCCGAGTTGTCGGACGAGGATCGCGCCGCCGCCCACAAGATTTTGCGCCTGATGGCCCAGGACGCCGCCGAACTGGTGCGGCGTGCCATGGCCGTGACGTTGAAGGCGTCCGATCTGATCCCGCACGACGTCGCACGCCGTCTGGCCGCCGACGTCGACAGCGTCGCCCTGCCTATCATCGGCTTCTCGCCCGCCTTCACCGACGAGGATCTGATCGAGATCGTCCGGGCAGGCTCGGCCGTGCGGCAGGTCGCCGTCGCCGCGCGCCCCTTCGTCTCCCGCGACGTGTCCGACGCTGTGGCCGAGGTGGCCTGTCCGGAGGCCGCCCGCACCCTCGCGGCCAACGACAACGCCGACGTGTCGGAAAGGGCGTTGAACCGCCTCGTCGACCGCTTCGGCGACGGGCCCGAAATGGTCGCCGCCGTCGCTTATCGTCAGGCTCTCCCGCTGTCCGTGACCGAGCGCCTGGTCGAACTCGCATCGGAGGCCGTGCGCGAACATCTGATCTCACGCCATGCCGTCGCGCCGGAGACCGCCATCAGGCTGGCCGCGCATGCGCGCGAGCGCGCCACGGTCGATCTGATCGATCAGGCGGAGGGAGAGCCCGATCTCGGCGCCTTCTGTGCGCGTCTGAACGGCCGCAAGGCGCTGACCGCGTCGGTTCTGCTGAGGGGCCTGGCGAGGGGGCAGATCGCCTTTCTTGAGCACGGTCTCGCCGAGTTGGCCGGGACGCCGCATTCCCGCGCCGCGTTGATGGTCCATGACGCCGGTCCCCTGGGGCTCAAGGCCATTTATGACCGCGCCGGACTGCCGCCGCGTCTGTTCGCGGCTTTCCGTGCCGGCGTCGACACCTTCAAGGGGATGCAGGCCGAAGGCCATGACACCACGGGTGAAGATTTCCGCCAGCGCATGCTGGAGCGATTCCTCACCCAGCGTCCGGGCGCCCCGCGCGAGGATCTGGCCTGGCTGATGGAGCGGCTCGACAAGGCGCCGGAGCCGATGCGGGCGCAGGCGGCCTGACGCGAGAGGAGCGCGGACCTCCAGGTCCGCATCCACTTTATGATCGCAAGAGCGGACCTGGAAGGTCCGCGCTCCAGAAGCCTCAGGCCAAGTGTTCGGCCGTGCGGACTTCGAGAGCCTCGACCAGCGCCTTGCCGACCGGATGCTCGTCCGTCTGGATGCGGTCGCGGACCACCGCCTTGATGGCGTCGATGTGGGCGTCGACCAGCATCATCGGCGCGCTCAGACGCTTGTTCGCGTCGTCCAGCAGCTTGCACAGCGATCCGGAGATCCGGGTCACCAGCGGATACTGGTAGGTGCCGCCCAGACCCTTGAGGTCATGGGCGCGGAAATAGAGCTGCTCCGCCGTCTCCACGGTCAGCCCCTGCGCCTTGATTGCGGCACGCGCCGCCTCCAGCTTGTCCAGCTCGTCCTGAAGCCACTGGCTGAACTGGCCGGCCATGGCGGCCAGCGCCTCTTCGGCCTTGGCGATGGCCCGGGCGTCGATCGCGCCGAAGCCGCCGCCCACCTTCAGACGGAGGGTGTTCGGCGGATTGATGACCTGGGCCGGATTGCTCACGAGGACGCTCCTGAAGACACTTGTCCTCAGCTTCCCGCGTCGGCGTTAAGAAGCGGTATGCAAGCCCGCTGCGGGCTCAGGCCGCGAACTGTTCTGCCAGCACGCGCTCGTCGAACGACCGGCCGGCGTCGAACAGCATGGTCAAGGCGACGTCGCGCCGTTCACGGACCTCGACGCGTGTGACGCGACGCACCTCGAAGCCATCGGCCGTGGCGCTGACCGGACGCTTGTCGGCCTCCAGAATTTCGAAAGCGACGATCGACTGGTGTGGGAGCAGGGCCCCCCGCCAGCGTCGGGGTCGAAACGCGCTGATCGGCGTCAGCGCCATCACCTTGGCGTCCAGCGGCACGATGGGCCCGTGAGCGGACAGATTATAGGCCGTCGAACCCGCCGGCGTGGCCACCAAACAGCCGTCGCAGGCCAGCTCTTCCATCCGCACGCGGTCGTCGACCTGGATGCGCAGCTTGGCGCTCTGCCGCGTCTGGCGCAGCAGCGAGACCTCGTTGATGGCCAAGCCGGAATGCACCCGCCCATCCTCCGTCCAGGCGTCCATCTGCAACGGATGGATCACCGTCGGCACGGCCTCTGCCACGCGTCGCGGCAGATCGTCCTCGTCATAGTCGTTCAGCAGAAACCCGACCGAGCCCCGGTTCATCCCATAGACGGGGGTCCGCCGCTCGAGATTGCGGTGCAAGGTCTCCAGCATCGACCCATCGCCGCCCAGGGCCACGATCACGTCGGCTTTCGCTTCCTGAACTTGACCATAGCGGGCCGTCAGCCGCGCCAGCGCCGCCTGGGCCTCGGGGCGGTCGCCGGCGACGAAGGCGAGTGTGGAAAGCGAAGCATGGGTCACGCCTCAGGCAAGCCGCAGGCGGCGCCGCTTGTCAAACCGCCTGGATGCGCGGGCCCGTGATCAGCGCGCGGAACGCCCTCAATGCCGACGCGGGAGACAGGACGCCGCGGTTCCAGACGTCGCCGCCCGACTGGCCAGGGCGCCCGCCGTTCATCTGGCGCAGTTCGTGAAGCAAGGCGGGGAAGACCGCGCGGTCGATGCCTACGGCGGCGCAGGCATAGTACAGCGGCTCGGCCGTCTCGTGAGCCATCGCCGCATCGACCTCATCGACCGTGAACCCTCCGAGCGTGGCCAGGCTGTGCCGGAACAGCGCCAGGCGCTTCTCCCGCGCCGCCCGCACCAGGAAACCGGCGCGCAGCTGGCCTGACGCATGCAGCTTGTCGACCAGGCGCCGTTCCATCTCGTCGCGTTCGGCCGAGACGGGCGTCGCTTCGCCGGGAACGCGCGGACGGCCAGGAATCACCTCGTGCACCGTCTCGTCCACGACGCGCGCCAGTCGCGCCTCGTCGATCTCGAAGCGCTCGCCGATGGCCTGGCGCAGGGCGGCTCCTACCCACAGATACATCTGAGCGGCCAGGGTCTCGGTCATGCGGGGATGACGCGTCAGCGGCAGGCGCAGGGCCGCCACGCGTCTCGAATGCTCGACCAGCCGTCGCATGCCCTCCACGCTGACGTCGGCCGTGGCGTTTCCGGCGAGCGCCGTCAGGGTCGCGGGCTCGCCGCGGTCGATGATGACGTCCGTCATCCGTCCGCTAAGTCGTGGACGGCGGGCCACCTCCACCTGATGGTCGAGGCTGGCCTCCAGCAGCAGGCGGATCAGGGCCTCGTCCTTCAGCAGGGGGCTGGCGGAAATGACCGGCCGCGCGATCTCGATCTCGTCCAGGGCCAGCATGTTGACCAGGGCGGGAGGCGCCCAATCGGCGTCTGCCAGGCGATTGGACAGGATTTGGCGCATGTCGCGCTCGGCCTGCCGCGCCAGGGTCAGGAAGATGTCCTCCAGAACCGGCGTCAGCCCGGCGCCCACCGGCGCCGCCTCGCACAGCGACAGGACGCCCATCAACAGACGCTCTCGATCGTCCGGAGCGCGGCTGTGGGCCAGCGCCATCAGTTCCGCGACGGGCGGCGGGGAGGGGGCGATCCGGGCGACGGCGGTCACGGCGAACTCCGCAGCAGGCCAAAGCTTGGCCGGTGTGAATCCCCTTGCCGGATTCACGGTGAAGACCGGGTTAACCAGATGTTGCCGCCGCTTGACGGCCCGGACGCGTGGAGCGACGGTCGGCGCCCCAATTCGAGGAGGTAGACATGGCCGACGGTCATGCCCAGTCGTTGAAATCACGTGTCTCGGCAGAGGAGTGGCTAGCGCGCGTTGATCTGGCCGCCCTTTATCGCCTCGTCGCCCTCCACGGCTGGGACGACATGATCTTCACGCACATTTCCGCCCGCGTGCCTGGTCCGGAAAAGCACTTTCTGATCAACCCATATGGCCTTTATTTTGAAGAGATCACTGCAAGTGCTCTTGTAAAGGTCGATCTCGACGGAAACATCGTCCAGGAGACGACCAGCTTCATCAATCCTGCGGGCTTCACCATCCACTCGGCGGTGCATGCGGCGCGCGAAGACGCCCACTTCGTCATCCACCTGCACACCGTCGCCGGCGTCGGCGTGGCGTCTCAGCAGCACGGCCTGCTGCCACTCAGCCAGAACGCCTGCCTGCTACAGGAACAGGTGGCCTATCACGGCTATGAAGGCCTGGCCCTGAACCACGATGAGCGTGAGCGCCTGGTGGCGGATCTCGGCGACAAGTCGCTGATGCTGCTGCGCAACCACGGAACGCTGGCGGTGGGCCAGACGGCCGCCGCCGCCTGGGTCGGGATGTTCTTCCTGGAAAGGGCCTGCGCCCAGCAGGTGGCGGCTCTGTCGGGCGGCCGGGAGCACGTGCTGATGGCGCCCGACGCCGCCCAGGCCGAGACGCGGGAACAGGGCCGGGGCATCGGTTTCGTGTCCGGCCTCGCCTGGCCGGGAGCCCTGCGCCTGCTGGACCGCAAGTCGCCGGGCTACGACGCTTGAGGTCGGCCGTCGTCGGGGCGCTTCTGCTCGCGGCGGCGCCCGGCGCGGCCTTGGCCCAGGCCTGGGTCGCCCGGCCCGGGACGGGGCAGGCGATCCTGAAGTTCGAATCCATGATGGCCGATGACGGCTTCGATCCGGCCGGAGACCGCGTCGCCCTGCTCGCCGCTCGGAACGACGACGTCGTGGGCTTGTTCGTCGAGTACGGCGTCGCCGACCGCTTCGCCGTGCTGTTCAAAGGCGAGTGGCAGCGGGGCGAGGACGCCTTCGTCGATTACGACGGTCGCGGCCCTCTGGAGATCGGCGTGCGGTGGCAGGCGTGGCGCGACGACCGCGGCGCGGCTTCGCTGCAGTTGTCTTATGCCGACGGAGGCGAGGGCCGGAACGCGGGCTACGCGCCTCCTGGTCAGGGAGACAGCGACTGGGAAGTCAGAGGCGCGGTGGGGCGCAACTTCACCGCCGGGGGGCGTCCGATCTTCGTCGATCTTCAGGCCGCGCGGCGCATGCGTGACGGCCTGCCCGACGAGGTGCGGGCCGACGCCAGCGTCGGCGTCCGGACCGGCCCGGGGTGGACCGTGCTGGCGCAAGTCTTCGGCGGCGTCACCGATGACGACGGCGCGCGGTGGCTGAACGTTGAGACCTCCCTGGTCCGCGATCTGGGCGACTGGAGCCTGCAGCTGGGTTGGCGCTCGGCGATGGCAGGGCGGGAAACCCCCGCGGCCTCCGGCCCGGTCTTCGCGATCTGGCGAAGGTTCTGATACAAATCCTGTGACGAAATGGCGCGACGGATCGCGCCGGCTCGCGCGTTAGGTAGCCACCGACGCGGACCTTACGTAAACCGGCCGCGCCGATCGGCACGACTCCATTCTCCCAGAGGCCCGCCGCGTGATCAAACGCCATTTCTTCCTCGTCGCCGCCGCCGTGCTGGTGGGCCTGATGGCCGTGGCCGCCGTGATGCGGATCGCCTTCGCTCCGGAAGAGGGCGGCCAGGGCGGTCCCGGCGGGCGTGGCGGCCCAGGCGGCGGGCGCGGACAGGCCGTGGCCGTGGCCGTCGTCGGCCAGAGGGAGTTCTCGGATCAGATCCGGGTGCTGGGCGTGGCGCGTGGCCTGCGTTCGGTGAACATCACGGCTCCTGCCAGCGAACTGATCACCCGGGTGCTCTTTCGCGACGGCCAGACCGTTCGCGCGGGCCAGCCGCTTGTCGAGCTCCAGGCTCGCGAGGAGGACGCGGCCATCATCGAGGCTCGTGCGCGAGTCGCTCAGGCGGAGCGCGACTACGAGCGGACCCAGGCCCTGGCGGATCGCGGAATCGCGCCGCGCGTTCTGGCGGAGCAGGCCTTGGCCGATCTCGAAGTCGCCCGTGCCTCGCTCGACGCTGCCCAGGCGCGTCTCGGCGACCGCATGATCCGCGCGCCCTTCGGCGGCGTCCTGGGCCTGACCACGGTTACGCCCGGAACCTTGGTGGGCCCCAACACCGTCATCACCACGTTGGACGACGTCTCCACCGTCCGGGTCGACTTCCCGATTCCGGAGCGGTTTCTGGGTTCTTTGCAGCCCGGCACGCCGATCACCGCCAGCACCGACGCCTATGGCTCCCAGACCTTCGGAGGCCGCATCGCCCTTTTGGACACGCGTGTGGACGAGAGCACGCGCGCCGTCATCGCCCGGGCCGAGATCCCCAACCCCGGAGGCCGCATTCGGCCCGGCATGGCCATGAACGTCTCGGTCGCGCGCGGGCTGCGCACCAGCCTGGCCGTACCCGAAGCCGCGATTCAGTATGAAGGCGACGCCGCGTATGTCTTCCGTATCGTCGGGGGCGAGCGCGGTTCGACGGCCCAGCGTGTCCAGATCGAGGCCGGCGCCGTCGAGGGCGGCTTCGTCGAGATACTGTCCGGTCTGGACGCGGGCGACCGCCTGGTGGGCTCGGGCCTGAACCGCATCCAGCCCGGGGCGCCCGTCAATCCGGTCGGCCAGGGCGGCGGACGGCCCGCCGCCGCGCCCGCAGCCAAGGCCGCCCGCTGATGATGCTCTCCGACGTCTCGGTCCGCCGCCCCGTCTTCGCCGCCGTGGCGGCGATCGTGCTTTGCGTGGTCGGCGCCGCGGCCTTCTTCTTCCTGCCGGTGCGGGAACTGCCCGACGTGGACCCGCCCATCGTTTCGGTCTCGACCAGCTACGCCGGCGCCTCCGCCGAGGTGATCGAGAGCCGGATCACCGAGCCGATCGAGCAGCAGGTGGCCGGCATCCCCGGCATCGAGCGCATCACCTCGACCAGCCGCGACGGCCGCTCCAACGTGTCGATGGAGTTCAGCCTCGACCGCGACATCGACGACGCCGCCAACGACGTCCGGGACAGGGTCTCGCGCGTGCTGGGCCGCCTGCCGGATCAGGCCAATCCGCCCGAGGTGTCCAAGGCGGACTCCGACAGCCAGCCGGTGATGATCCTGTTCCTGCGGTCCTCGACCATGAACCGCCTGGAGCTGACCGACTACGCCGACCGTTATCTGCTGGACCGGCTGGCCACCGTGCCCGGCGTCGCCCAGGTGCAGATCTACGGCGAGCAACGCTACGCCATGCGAATCTGGCTGGATCCCGCGGCGCTCAGCGCCCGGGGACTGACGGTCACGGACGTCGAGCAGGCCCTTACCAGCCAGAACGTCGAGCTGCCCGCCGGCGCGCTGGAGTCCGGCGAAAAGGACTACACCGTTCGCGTCGCGCGCAACTACGCGACGCCCGAAGACTTCGCCCAGATGCCGATCGGGAATGCAGGGTCGGCCTCTCAGCCCGGATCGACCAATGCCGTGCAGGGGCCGGCTTCCTACGTCACACGGCTCGGAGACGTCGCGCGAATCGAAGAAGGCCCCGTCGACGACCGTCGCTTGTTCCGCGGCAATGGCCTTGATCAGATAGGCTTGGCGGTCACCCGTCAGGCCCAGTCGAACGACCTGGAAATTTCCAAGGGCGTCGAGGCGATGATCGAGGAGGTCCGGCCGACCCTGCCGGAAGGGGCCGAACTGGTCGTCGGTTCCGACAACTCCGTCTTCACCAAGCACGCCATCGAGGAGGTCTGGATCACCATCGGAATCTCCATGGCGCTGGTCGCCCTGGTGAACTTCATCTTCCTGGGCAGCGCGCGCGCCGCCCTGATCCCGTCGATCGTCGCGCCCATCTGCCTGCTGGCGACCTTCATCGTTTTGGCGCCGCTGGGATTTTCGCTGAACCTGCTGACGCTGCTTGCGCTGGTCCTGGCCATCGGCCTGGTGGTCGACGACGCCATCGTGGTGACGGAGAACATCCAGCGGCGCCTGGATCATGGCGAGCCGCCGCTGGTCGCCGCCGAAAGGGGCACGCGTCAGGTGTTCTTCGCGGTCGTCGCCACGACGATCGTGCTTTTGGCGGTGTTCGCTCCCCTGATGTTCCTTCCCGGCTACGTAGGTCGTCTGTTCGTCGAGCTGGCCGTCGCCATCGCCGCGGCGGTCGCCTTCTCCGCCTTCCTGGCGCTCAGCCTGTCGCCCATGCTGGCGTCCAAGATCCTGCGCCCCGCGTCGTCGTCAGGATGGCTGGTCCGGCGCGTGGACGGGGCGATGGACTCCCTGCGTCGATCCTATGAGCGATCGCTGGACATGATGTTGGGGCGTCGTGCCGCCGTCGTGGGCGTCGCGGTTCTGGTCGTCGCAGTGGGACTGGGCGCCTTCTTCATGTTCAAGGCCCTGCCCAGCGAGCTGGTGCCCGACGAGGATCGCGGCCGTGTCCAAGTGCGCGTTCAGGGTCCCGAAGGGGCTGGTTTCGACTATACGCGGCGGATCGTGCTCGGGCTGGAGCCCCTCCTCGCGGAGTACGCCCAGAACGGCGAGGTGGAGTCCTATCTGGTTTCCGCGCCCGGCTTCGGCGGAGGCAGCTTCAACTCCGGCAACGCCTCGCTGATCCTGAAGGACTGGTCGGAACGCGACCGTTCCGCCGATGAGATCGCCCAGGAGCTGAACGGAAAGCTGCGGGCTCAGACCGACGCTCAGGTGAATGCCTCGGTCCCCGGCGGCTTCCAGCGCGGCCAAGGCAACTCCAACTCCATCGAGATGGTCGTCACCGGCTCGGACTACGGCGACGTCTTCGCCTGGTTTCAGCCCATCCTGGCGGCGGCGCAGGAGAACCCTGGCTTCTCGCGGCCGCGCCTGAACTACGAACCCAACGCGCCCCGCCTGCTGGTCGACGTCAATCCCGAGAAGGCAGCGGCGCTGGGCGTCTCGTCGCAGCAGATCGGCCGTACTTTGGAGACGATGTTCGGCTCCCGCCGTTCCACGACCTACATCAAGGGCGGGCAGGAGTACGACGTCATCCTTCAGACCCAGCGGGACGAGCGCCGCACCGTGACGGACCTGGAGTCGCTGTACGTCGAGACGGGCTCGGGCTCGCTGGTGCCGCTGTCGGCGGTGGTGCGGACCCAGACGTCCGGCGACACCCCCGATCGCCGTCGCCTTGACCGCCAGCGCGCCATCACCCTGTCGGCCGACCTGAACCCCGGCACCACCCTGGCCGACGCCATGGCCTTCCTTGAGGCCGAGGCCGCCAAGCAGCCGTCCGGCGTGGGCGCGGTGCAGTGGGGCGGCGCGGCGCGCGATCAGAACGAGGCGGGCGGCGCCGTGGCCGCCGCCTTCGGCCTAGCCCTGCTGCTCGTCTTCCTGGTGCTGGCGGCCCAGTTCGAAAGCTGGATCACGCCCGCGGTCATCATGTTGACCGTGCCCCTGGCCGCCGCCGGGGGCCTGTTCGGCTTGGTCATGGCGGGGTCCAGCCTGAACATCTATTCCCAGATCGGCCTGATCATCCTGATCGGCGTGGCGGCCAAGAACGGCATCCTCATCGTGGAGTTCGCCAATCAGCTGCGCGACCAGGGACGCAGCGTGCGCGAGGCGATCATCGAGGCGTCGGCCCTGCGCCTGCGTCCGATCATCATGACCTCCATCGCCACCGCCTTCGGCGCCCTGCCGCTGGTGCTGTGGCAGGGCGCGGGCGCCGGCAGCCGCCAGACCATCGGCGTCGTGATCTTCGCCGGGGCGATGTTCGCGACCATGCTGACGCTGTTCGTCGTCCCGGTCATCTATGGCCTGCTGGCCCGCTTCACCCGCTCGCCGGAATACACGGCCCGCAAGATCGAGGAGTGGGAGGCGAAAGAGGCCACCGCCAACGACGCCGTGCCCCAGGCGGCGGAATAGGCGCACTGGACGCGGCGTCGGCGGGGCTGATAGGCCCGGACCATGGATGCGGTTCCCGCCTTCGATCCGGTGACGACGGCCGCCCTCCTGGGTGGACTGGGTCTGATCGTCGGCAGCTTCCTGGCCCTGGTCTCGGTACGGCTGCCCGAAGGCGAGGGCGTGGTGGCCGGCCGGTCGCGTTGCCGATCCTGCGCCGCGCCCATCCGGCCGCAGCATCTGATCCCGGTCGTATCGTGGCTGGTGCTGCGCGGGCGATGCGCCGACTGCGGCGCCGCCATTTCTCCGCGTCACCCGGTCATTGAGTTGCTGGCCGCCGCGCTGGGCGTGTGGGCCGGCCTGACTGCGCCCCACGTCCTCACGGCAGTGGCGGGTGCGGTGCTCGCCTGGCAGCTGCTGCTGATCGCCGCCATCGACGCCGAGCGGTTCCAGATGTTCGACGTGCTGCTTGTCCCCCTGATCCTGACGGGTCTGATCCAAGGCGGGACGCAGGGATGGGACGTCGCCGTGCTCCGGCTGCTGGGCGCGGCTCTCGGTTTCACCCTTCTGTGGGGCGTCGGCTTTATCTATGCGCGGGCGAGAGGCCGCACAGGGCTGGGGGACGGCGACCCCATCCTGTTCGCCGGCGCGGGGGCCTGGGTCGGCGCGGCGGCCCTGCCGTCTGTGCTCCTGTGGGCCGCGCTCGCGGGCCTAAGCGTGGTGGCCGCCCGCCTGATCCTGCGAAAGGACGTGCGGGGCGACGACCGGCTGCCGTTCGGCGTCTTTCTGGCCGTCGGGATCTGGCTGGTCTGGCTGTACGGGCCGATCGGCGTCTAGCGCCCGGTCGTCAGCCGCACCACCATGTGCGCCGTGGTGTCCAGGATGGCCGCGTCGTCGTCGGCCCGGCGCAGCAGGCCGAACCCCGCGCCCACCGATTCCACCAGGCTGACCACCTCATAGCTGGCCAGCCGGGGGTCCAGGCCCGGCGGATGAAACCCGGCGGCGCGCGCCCGGGCGATTCGCCGTTCCAACGCGAGATGCAGCCGCCGCAGGCGCCGGATCCGGCTTGCGGCGAAGCCGACGTCGCCCCTGTCGGCCATCAACCGCTCGACCCGGAGGGCCGTTCCATGCGCCCGCCAAACCTCCGCCATGGCAGCAACAAAGGCCCGGCAGGCGCGGAACGCCTCGTCCCCTGACCAGTCGCCCTCCAACAAGGCGGCCAGTGCCTCGGTGTCCGGCACGGCCGCCTCGCACAGCGCCAGCGCCGCCTCGTCCACGGTCTTGAAATAGGTGTAGACGCTGGGCGCCGAAACGCCCGCCCGCTGCGCGACGTCGGCGATCCGCACCGCGCCGGGTCCGCGCTCCTCCAGCAGGTCGCGCACCGCGGCCAGCAGGGCGTCGCGCGTCCGCGCCCCCCGGCTGCGGATCCGGTGTCCCAGCTTGTTGGTCAGCGGCTCGGACATGGCGTCCAGGGAAGGGGTGGTGCCGGTTGCAGGGATCGAACCCGCGACATCCAGTTTACAAAACTGGCGCTCTACCAACTGAGCTAAACCGGCCCGAAAAGAGGCTGACCGGGCTTATGCCCAGCCAAGCCGCGTCAGTCCATGGCCGCGGCGATGCGTGCCGCCAGCGCATTCAGGGCCTGGGTCTGGGCCATCGGCGCGTGGCCGTGGCCTTTCATCGGCCGGTCCGCCCAACGTGGGATGACGTGGAAATGCAGGTGGAAGACGGTCTGCCCCCCCGCATCGCCGTTGAATTGCATGACCGAGACGCCGTCGGGGCCCAGGGCCTGCGTCACGGCGCGGGCCGTGCGTCTGACGCCCTCGGCCAGCTCGGCCATGACCTCGGGCTCGACCTCGATCAGGTTGCGCGCCTTCGACGCCTTCGAGATGATCAGGACGTGGCCCTCGGACTGAGGGAACACGTCCATGAAGGCCAGGACGCGGTCGTCCTCCCAAACCTTCACGCAGGGCAGATCGCCGCGCAGAATCTTGGCGAAGACGTTGTCGGGATCATAGGCGCCGATCAGGCTCATGGGCGTCTCCTTCGCCCGCCTGCCTAGCAAAACCTCGTCGGAGAGGGGAGCCGAAGCGCCGTCCATGCGCTATGCCAAGCGTGACCGTTTCGGAGGGCTCCGCATGATCCGCTTCCTCGTTCAGGCCCTCGTGACCATGCTGGGCCTGTGGCTGTCGGCCCAGGTCGTGCCCGGCGTCGACTTCACCTCGACCGGAAGCCTGATCGCCGCCGCCATCATCCTGGGGCTGGTCAATGCGATCGTGAGGCCGATCCTGGTCGTGGTGACCTTCCCGATCACCGTCGTCACTCTGGGGCTTTTCCTGCTGGTCGTGAACGCCGCCATGATCGGCCTGACCGCCAGCTTCCTGGGCGGGTTCGAGGTGGACGGGCTGTGGGCCGGCATCGGCGCGGCGATCGTGACGGGCGCCGTCAGCTGGATCGCTGCTCTTCTGAGCCCTGACGGAGTCAAACGGGACTGACTTGTCATCCCTTCCTGGCACGGGCCATTGTGCTCATCTGCCGGAGGGAGCCTGTAGATGCTGAACAAGATCGCGCCATGGGCTTGCGGGGTCGCGCTGATGCTGGGGGCGGGACCTGCGGTCACTTTGGATATGGGGACCCCGACCGGCTTTCAGGACAGGGCGCGGCCGGCCGACTATGCCGCGCGCGAGGCGCGGGCGCGCCGACTGGTCGAGTCTCTCGACATCCAGAAGGGCGTCCAGACCCTTCTCGCGAGCATGCCGGAGTTGATGGGCGTCTATGCCGCGGACATGCCCGCGGCCGAGCGTGCCGAATTCAACGCGTTTATGAAGGACGTGATGGCCGAGATCCTGCCTTGGTATCTCGAAACCTTCATGGAAGAGACCGTCGTGATCTATGCCACGATCTTCACGGTCGAAGAGCTGGATCACATGCTCGCCTTCTACGACACGCCGCTGGGCCGGCGGATCAATGAGAAAAGTCTGCGCCTCGGGGTTGATCTGGCCATCGTCAACGAGCGATTGATGCCCGAGGTGCTGCGGCGCATGGCCAACGCCATGTGCAGCCGGCTGAAGTGCGACCCGGACGATCTTCTGGCCGAGATGCTGTGACGGCGACGCCGCCCTCCGCCGCCCGCTTCATCGGCCCCGGCATCGTCGTGGCGGCGACCGGCGTCGGCGCGGGCGATCTGGTGGCGACGCTGGTGGCGGGCGCCCGATACGGCGAGGCCCTGCTTTGGGCGGCCGTGATCGGAACGGTCCTGAAGATCGCTCTGGCCGAGGGCGTGGGCCGCTACACCCTGACGTCGGGCATGACGATGTTCGAGGGGTGGTCCGCCTTGCCGGGGCCGCGCCTCGGTCGTTTGAACTGGGCCGGCGGCTATTTCGGCGTCTACGCCGTGATCTGGGGCTTCGTCTACGGCGCCGCGGCCATGACGGCTTCGGCCCTGCCTCTGGCGGCGCTGTTCCCGGCGCTGGATCTGAAGACCTGGGGCATGCTGATGGGCCTGATGGGGCTCGGCCTGGTGATGATCGGCGGCTACGGTCTGTTCGAGAAGATCATGGCGGCCCTGGTGGGGATCATGTTCGTGACGGTGGTCGGCCTGGCGGTGATCGTCTCACCTGACGTGCCCCGCCTCCTGACCGGCTTGTGGCCCACCTTGCCCGGCGGCTCGGGCTTCTACGTCCTTGGCCTGATCGGGGGCGTCGGCGGCACCATCACCATGGCCGCTTACGGCTACTGGCTGGCGGCCAAGGGCTGGCGGGGACCGGAGTTCGTCCGGGTCATGCGGATCGACAATCGCGTCGCCTACGCCATGACGGGCCTTTTCGTCGTGTCCATGCTCGTTGTGGGCGCCGAGCTGATGCACGCCTCGGGCACGGCCCTGCAGAACGGCGACCGCGGCCTGCTGGACCTCGGCGAAGTGCTGCAGGATCGTTTCGGTCGCCCCGTCGCCGTGGCCTTCCTGGTCGGTTTCTGGGCCACCGCCTTTTCCAGCCTGATCGGCGTTTGGCAGGGGGTCAGCCTGATGTTCGCCGACTTCGTCGCCCATCTCGCCGGACGGCCCGCAGACGAAACGCTGAAGGGATCCCGGGGCCTGCCCTTTCGCGCCTATGCCGCCTGGTTGACGTTTCCCCCTATGGCGCTGCTGTTCATCGACCGCCCGTTCGCCCTGATCGTGGCTTACGGCGTGCTGGGCAGCCTGTTCATGCCCTTTCTCGCCGGGACGTTGCTCTGGCTGCTGAACTCGGCGCGGACGCCCACCGAATGGCGATCCGGCTGGGTTTCCAACGGCTTGCTGGGCGTCTCGGCCTTCCTGTTCGCCGCGCTTGCGGCGCGCGAGATCGTCAGTCTGATTTGACGGTCGTCCGACCTATTGCCCCCCTGCGACGATCCGCCTAGGGAGCGCCGGACATGAACCGGTTACAGGGGCATTCATGACCACGGCCTTTCTCTTCCCCGGCCAAGGCAGCCAGGCGGTGGGCATGGGCGCCGCGCTGGCCGACGCCTTTCCCGTGGCGCGCGAGGTCTTCGCCGAGGTCGACGACGCCCTGGGTCAGCGCCTGTCGCTGCTGATGCGCGAGGGCCCCGAGGATCAGCTGACCCTGACCGAGAACGCTCAGCCGGCGCTGATGGCCGTCTCCGTGGCCGTCATGCGCGCGCTGAAGGCCGAGTTCGACGTGGACGTCGCGTCCGCCGCCTTCGTCGCCGGGCATTCGCTGGGCGAGTACTCCGCCCTGTGCGCCGCCGGAAGCCTGTCGCTGGCCGACGCCGCCCGCCTGCTGAAGCTGCGCGGCCAGGCCATGCAGCGCGCCGTGCCCGTCGGCCGGGGCGCCATGGCCTCGCTGATCGGACCCAAGACCGACCTGGCCTTGGCCGAGGCCGCCGCCGCCGCGGCCTCGGAAGTCGGCGTCTGCGTCGTCGCCAACGACAACAACGCCGGCAACGTCGTCATCTCCGGGGAAAAGGCCGCCGTCGACCGCGCGATTGAAAGGGCCAAGGAACTGGGCGCCCGCGCCATTCCGCTGAACGTCTCGGCGCCCTTCCACTGCCCGCTGATGGCGCCCGCCGCCGAGGAGATGGCCGCCGCCCTGGCCGACGCCGCGCTCAGGGGCCCGGTCGTGCCGGTCGTCGCCAACGTCACCGCCCGCCCCGAAACCGACGCGGAGACGATCCGCCGCCTGCTGGTCGAACAGGTGACCGGCCGCGTCCGCTGGCGCGAGTCGATGGAGTGGATGGCGGGCGAGGGGGGCGCCGTCCGCTTCGTCGAAATCGGCTCCGGCAAGGTACTGGCCGGGATGGCCAAGCGCATCGTGCCCGACGCCGAAAGCTCGTCGCTGAACACGCCCGCCGACCTCGAAGTCTTCGCGGGCGTCTGAGCCCGTTCCCGCCGCGTAACTGTCTGTGTCAGGAGTGAGTCTGCAAGTGAGCGTTCGAGTCACCGCCCATTCCGCCGCCGTGACCTGGGGCTGGTTCCGCCTGCCGGTCTATCTCGCGCTGATCGCCGCGGCCGTGTGGGCCGGCACGCATCTGCATGCCGGCGATCTCGTCGGCCATCTCGCGGCCGGCGGGCTGGGCCTCGTCCTCGCCGGCGCGGTCGCCTTCGCCGTGCCGCGCTGCCCGAGATGCAATCACCACCTGTTCGGCCGCAACGAGGACGGCTCGCGCCGTTTTCTTCGTCCTCGCCAGCGCTGCGGCAAATGCAATCTCGACCTGACGCGCTATGCTCCGGGGGATCCGCGCGCCAAGAAGGAGTGACCTCCCGCTGCGTCGCGCGGGAGTAGCCCAACCCGAGTGAGGTCGACGTTGCAGGAACGACCGCGCGTGCATGGCCCTGGCGTTGCGCCGCTGGACATCTTCGTCATGGTGGCGTGGGCGACCAGCATCGTCCTGGTCTGGATGGCGGTCGCCGTCGATCTGGGGCAGCCGATCTGGCAGCGACAACACTCATTCGACCTTGTCGCCTACGGCGCGTTCGAGGGCCGGTCCCTGACCTTTGTCAGCGGCTGGAAGGTGCTGGCCTCACAATGGCTGCACGTGAAGTTTCCGCACATGATGTTCAATGCCGCGATCATCGGCATCGTCGGAGCCGCACTGACGAACCGTCTGGCATGGCCCGCGGTGATTGCCGTCGGTCTCGTCGGCGGCGCCTGCGGTCAACTGGCCGCCAGCGTGTTTCAGCCAGAGGCCTATGTTTCCGGTGCCTCCCAAGCCTACCTGTCCCTGTGTGGCCTGGCTCTGTTGCTGCTGGATCGGCGTGGTTTCGGCTTGTGGGCGGCGGTCCTCGGCGTGGCGGTCAGCGTGTTCCTTGATGTGTTCATCAGCGGGCATTCAGCCATCAAGCCCGGGCACCTGATCGCTTTTGTCGTGGGTTTGACCGCCGGGGGGCTTATCCTGTTGATGAATGAACGTCGTCCGCAATGGGCGATTCTTCGGAGGTGCTGATGTTCGACCTATCCGGCAAGATCGCCCTCGTCACCGGGGCCACGGGCGGCATCGGCGGGGCCGTGGCGCGGGCGCTGCACGCCCAGGGCGCGACCGTGGTGCTGTCGGGCACGCGCGAGGCGGTGCTGGCCGATCTGGCGGGGGAACTGGGCTCGCGCGCCTTCGCCGCCGCCGCGAACCTGTCGGACGCCGAGTCGGTCGACGGCCTGGTCGGGCGAGCGGAGGACGCGGCGGGCGCGCCGCTGGACATCCTGGTCGCCAACGCCGGCATCACCAAGGACGGCCTGCTGATGCGGATGAAGGACGAGGACTTCCAGTCCGTTCTGACCGTCAATCTGGAAAGCTATTTCCGCCTGTCGCGCGCGGCCATGAAGGGCATGATGAAGCGGCGCGCGGGCCGCATCATCGGCGTGACCTCGGTCGTCGGCGTCACCGGCAATCCGGGCCAGACCAACTATGCCGCGTCCAAGGCCGGCATGATCGGCTTTTCAAAGTCGCTGGCGCAGGAAGTCGGATCGCGCGGCATCACCGTGAACTGCATCGCCCCTGGCTTCATCGCCTCGCCCATGACCGACGTCCTGAACGACCAGCAGCGCGAGACCATCCTGAGGAACATCCCGACCGGCCGCCTGGGCACGGGCGACGAAATCGCCGCCGCCGCCGTCTATCTGGCCTCCGACGAAGCCGCCTACGTCACGGGCCAGACCCTGCACGTCAACGGCGGCATGGCCATGATCTGAAGATGATGGCGGGGGCGGCATGGCGATGATCTGACGGCGATCATTCGCGTGCGGTCAGGGCCAGTTCTCCGGCCCTCGCCAAGTCTACGATCTGCGCCTGGATTCGCGTCAACACCGACGCGGGCAGAAACCCGTAGTCAAATCTGGCGGAACCTCGGCGAACCCTCTTCAGGTCATGACCCGGCCAGGTGAACTGATTCAGGTCATCTGTGACCACCCAGGACGGGGCACTATCCAGACCCAGACGGGTCTTGGTGGCAGGGGAAAGTTCGACGCCGGCCTTGGCGTGATCCGGTCGAGAGTGCGTGATCGGCGCCACGATGACGGTCAGCTTTCCGGCCTTTCGCCGTGTCGCCACGACGATGACGCAGGGGCGATCCTTGCGGCCTTCCGCAGAACCTTCGCGGGCCTCGACGGCCCAAAGATAGGCGTAGGCGATCACCAGTCCCGTTTTCGGTTCCGGCAGGCTCAATCCTGATCGACCTCATGATCGAACTGAAGGCCTTCGGGCGAGGGCTCGGCGACCTCAAGCGCCGCAATGTCCGCCTTCGACAATTCCCACGGACGCAGAGCCACCCGATCGGAGCGCCGAATTTTTCGATAGGCCTCGGCGGACATCAGAACCAGCCGCTCTCGGCCATGGCTGGTGATCGTCACAGGCTCTTTCAGCGCCGCCTCGCTGATGCGGCCATAGGATTTCAGGAATTCCGCTGAGGAGACGCGTAGGGTGCTCATGGCGTCAGAATGTTCGAATAATTCAGATAAGTCCAGCTGCCCGCGGCTCCGATCACGCCGTGCAACAGGGTGTTTCCCCCGTCGCAGGCTGTGCTAAACCGCGAATGACCATCGGCGGTCGAGTCCCGCTTCGGGCTTGCGCCGTCGTCGCCGTCGTGAGACGGCAGGCCTGATCGAAGACCCCGCCGCTCGCGGCATAGAGAACAGAGACACCCATGTCCGACACCCTGGAACGCGTCCGCAAGATCGTGATCGACCACCTGGACGACGACCCCGACAAGGTCACCGAAAAGGCCTCCTTCATCGACGATCTGGGCGCCGACTCGCTCGACAACGTCGAACTGGTCATGGCTTTCGAAGAAGCCTTCGACATCGAAATCCCCGACGACGCGGCCGAGCACATCCAGACGGTCGGCGACGCGGTCAAGTTCATCGACGAGAAGCTGGCGGGCTGATTTCCGTCCGTCCTTGACGGCTTGATGGCCGCCGCGGCGCGTCCCTGTCGGGCGGGTCCGGCGGCCATCGGCGTTTCGGCCGTCGCGATTTCGACAGGAGGTTCCTCATGCGCCGCGTCGTCGTCACCGGCCTGGGTCTGGTCACCCCGCTCGGAACGGGCGTGGAGCACGTTTGGAAAAGCATCGTCGCGGGCCGTTCCGGCATCCGCACGATCACCGCCTTCGACACCGAAGGCTTCGCCTGCTCGATCGCCGGCGAGGTGCCCCAGGTCGACGGCCGCGGCCACGGCGCCCCCGACCAGCCGGGCGTTTTCGATCCCGACGCCGTCATGTCGGCCAAGGACCGCAAGCGCGTCGACGACTTCATCGTCTACGCCGTCGCCGCCGCGGACGAGGCCCTGGCCGACGCCGGCTGGAAACCCGAGAGCGAAGAGGACAAGTGCGCCACCGGCGTCATGATCGGCTCCGGCATCGGCGGTCTGGGGCCCATCGCCGCCACGGCCCTGGAAATGCAGGAAAAGGGGCCGCGCCGCGTCAGCCCCTTCTTCATTCCCATGTCGTTGATCAACCTGGCGTCGGGCCAGGTGTCGATCCGCCACGGTCTGAAGGGGCCCAACCACTCCGTCGTCACCGCCTGCGCCACCGGCGCGCACGCCATCGGCGACGCGGCCCGCATGATCGCGCTGGGCGACGCGGACGTGATGGTGGCGGGCGGGGCCGAAAGCTCCGTCGTGCCCATCGGCATCGCCGGCTTCCTGGCCTGCCGCGCCCTGTGCACCGATTTCCAGGACGAGCCCGAGAGGGCCAGCCGCCCCTATGACAAGGACCACGCCGGCTTCGTGATGGGCGAGGGCGCCGGCATCATGGTGCTGGAGGAACTGGAGCACGCCCGGGCGCGCGGCGCCAAGATCTACGCCGAGGTCGTGGGCTACGGCATGTCCGGGGACGCCTACCACATCACCGCGCCCAGCGAGGACGGGGAGGGCGGTTACCGCGCCATGCAGGCGGCGTTGAAGCGCGCCGGGATGCAGCCATCCGACGTCGATTACGTCAACGCGCACGGCACCTCGACCATGGCCGACTGGATCGAGGCCAAGGCCATCGAGCGCCTGATGGGCGACCACGCGCCGAACGTCGCCCTGTCCTCCACCAAGTCGATGATCGGTCACTTGCTCGGCGCCGCCGGGGCGGTGGAATGCGTCTTCTGCGTGCTCGCCATCCGAGACCAGATCGCCCCGCCGACGATCAACCTGGAGAACCCGGAGCAGGAAACGGCGCTGCACATGGTCAAGGACAAGGGTGAGCCGATGAAGATCGACGTCGCCATGTCCAACAGCTTCGGCTTCGGCGGCACCAACGCCACCGTCGTCTTCCGTAAGGTCGATTGAGGTGCGGCTTCCCCGGTTCGGCGGCGGCGACCGCAAGCCCTTCGCCATCGCCATGCTGGCGGCCACGGCCACGTTCAGCGTCTTCCTGATCGGCCTGCTGGCGGTGGTGTGGAGCGTCTTCTACGCGCCCGGGCCCTCGGCCCGCACCGGCGACGCCACGATCGTGACCCTGCCCAGCGGCGCCGGCGTTTCGGCCATCGCCCAGCAGCTGAAACAGGCGGGCGTGATCCGCTCCACCGACATGTTCAAGGCCGCCGTCACCCTGACCGGCGCCGACCGTCGCCTGCGTGCCGGCGAGTACGAGGTGCCCAGCCGGGCCTCCCTCCGCTCGGTGGTCAGCCTGCTCGTCTCCGGCCGGGTCGTCCGCCACTACGTGACCCTGCCGGAAGGCTGGTCCTCGGCCCAGGCCGTCGACGTCCTGATGCGCAATCCGCTGCTGATCGGAGAGGTCGAGATCCCTCCCGAGGGCAGCCTCTGGCCCGACACCTATGAGATCAGCCGCGGCGAAACCCGCGTCTCGGTCGTCCGCCGCATGCGGCTGGCCCACGACCGCAACCTTGCCGAACTCTGGGCCCAGCGCGACCCCAACAGCGTCGTCTCGACGCCCGAGGAGGCCGTGATCCTGGCATCCATCGTCGAGAAGGAGACCGCCGTCGCCGCCGAGCGCCCGCGAGTCGCCGCCGTCTTCTCCAACCGGCTGCGCATCGGCATGCGGCTGGAGAGCGACCCGACCATCGTCTACGGCATCACCCAGGGCCGGCCGCTGGGCCGCGGCCTGCGCCGGTCGGAGATCGACGCACCGACCCGCTGGAACACCTATCAGATCGACGGACTGCCCCCGACGCCGATCGCCAATCCGGGCGGAGAGGCGATCATGGCGGTGCTCAACCCGCCGGTGACCCAGGATCTGTTCTTCGTCGCCGACGGCACGGGCGGGCATGCCTTCGCTCCCACCTATGAGCGGCATCTGGAGAACGTGGCCCGTTGGCGCGCCATCGAGCGTCGCCGCGCCGGCCTGCCGCCGGAGCCGGAGCCCGAAGTCACGACGGGCGAGGCCGCCCCTGCGCAGACGGGCGAAATCTCGCCCGACGCCGGCGCCGAGGTCACGATCCTGCCCCCCGGCCAGGCGCCGCGATGAGTGCGGACGGCCGGATCTCGGGCATGACCGGCTTCGGCCGGGCCGACGGCGCCGGCCACGGCTGGACCTGGTCGGTCGAGGCCCGCTCGGTCAACGGCCGCAATCTGGAGGTCCGCCTGCGCGCGCCCTCGGGCTTCGACGATCTGGACCGCCTGACCAAGGCCGCCGGCCAGTCCCGGTTCGCGCGCGGGCAGGTGTCGCTGACGGTGCAGGCCAGGCCAGATGCGGGTTCGGCCTCGGTCGGCGTCGATGCCGACGTGCTCGACCGCTATCTGGCCCTGGCCCGCCAGCTGGTCAAGGCAGGCGCCGCCCCGCCCACCGCCGACGGTCTGCTGGCCCTGCGTGGGGTCGTCTCCGCCGACGACGCGGCCCCGGACCCCGACGCCCAGGCCGCCCTCCAGACCGCCGTCGCCGCCACGGTGGATCAGGCGCTGGACGCTCTGCTCGCCTCTCGACGTCATGAGGGCGCCCAGCTCCTGCCCGTCCTGACCGGTCTGATCGACCGCATCCAGGGCCTGGTCGCCGACGCCGAGCGCGAGGCCGCCAGCCAGGTCGAGGCCGTGCGCGAGCGGTTCACGCGACGCATGGCCGAGCTGGCCCCGGACGCCCCCGGCCTGGACGAGCGCGTCTTCCTCGAGGCCGCCGCCCTGGCCGCCAAGGCCGACGTGCGCGAGGAACTGGACAGGCTCCGGGCCCACGTCGCCTCGGCCCGGGCCCTGCTGACGTCCCCGCCCGCCGGCCGCAAGCTGGACTTCCTGATGCAGGAGTTCATGCGCGAGGCGAACACCCTGTGTTCCAAGTCCGCCACCGTCCCGCTCACCGCCGTCGGCCTGGACCTGAAGGCCGCCGTCGAACAGCTGAGAGAACAGGTTCAGAATGTCGAATGACCGCACCCCGCGCCGGGGCGTCCTGCTGATCGTCGCCAGCCCGTCCGGGGCCGGAAAGACGTCGCTGTGCCGCCGCCTGATGGCCGACCATGGGGCGCTGGAGCTTTCCGTTTCCGTGACCACGCGGCCGATCCGCCCCGGAGAGGTGGCCGACCGCGACTATCACTTCGTCGATCATGCCGAGTTCCAGCGCCTGATCGACCGGGACGCCTTCCTGGAATGGGCCGACGTCCACGGCAATCGCTACGGCTCACTGCGCGCGCCCGTGGATCAGGCCCTGGCCGAGGGCCGCGACGTCCTGTTCGACATCGACTGGCAGGGGGCCGCCGAGGTGGCCCGCAAATGCCCGCAGGACGCCGTGCGCGTCTTCATCCTGCCCCCCAGCCTGGCCGAACTGCGCCGCCGGCTGGTCACCCGCAGCCAGGACGCCGACGACGTCATCGAGCGCCGCATCCAGAACGCCAAGGGCGAGATCGAGCGCTGCGACCAGTTCGACTACGTCTTCGTAAACGACGACTTCGATCGCAGCTACGCCGAACTGGCGCACATCTACCACGCCGAACGCAGCCGCATCCGCCGCAATCTGTGGGTCGCGGGCTATCAGAAGGCGTTGCTGGAAGAGAGGGTCTAAACCCGTTTGCGTCGCGCCAGGGTCGGTCCGGCATCGGGCGGGATAGGCGGCTCAGCCTCACCGAGGGTGCCGCGCGCCAGCCTCAGAAAACCGTTCAGGTCGATCACTTCGGCTCGGTCCTCGGGGCTGATCCCGGCCGCGTCGCACAGCGTCGCTCCGCCCAACTGTTTCAGGCTGGAGCGGAGCATCTTGCGCCTCTGCCCGAACGCCGCGGCCGTCACCCGCTCCAGAGCCTTCAGCAGCGCCCGCTCCGGCCGGTCCGCGCGCGGGACCAGATGCACCACCGCGCTCGCCACCTTGGGCGGCGGGGTGAAGGCGGCGGCGGGCAGGTGCATCACCAGCTTCGCCTCGCTGACGGCCTGGGCGATCACCGCCAAGCGGCCATAGGCGTCCTCGCCCGGCTTCGCGACCACCCGCTCGGCCACCTCCTTCTGGAACATCAGGGTCAGGGTTTGCGGCGTCCACGGTCCGGTCAGCCACTTGATCAGCAGAGGCGTGCCGACGTTATAGGGCAGGTTGGACACCAGATGCGCCGGACCGTCGATCAGCTGGTCCTCGCGCACGTTCAGCGCGTCGCCCTCGACGATCGTCAGCCGCCCCGAACCATCCTCGAGTTCGGACAGCAGGGGGATGAAGCGGTAATCCTTCTCGACCAGCACCACGCGCCCGGCGTCGCTTTCGAGCAGCGCCCGCGTCAGCCCGCCAGGCCCGGGCCCGACCTCGATCACCGCGCGGCCCTCGAACGGCCCCGCCAGTCTGACGATCTTCCGCGTCACGTTCAGATCCAGAAGGAAATGCTGGCCGAAGCTCTTTTTCGCCGCCAGCCCGTGGGCGTCCAGCTGTTCGCGCAGCGAAGGCAGAGGGGTCACGCCAGTCCCCGCCGCCGCGTCGCCATTCCGGCCGCCAAGGTGATCGCCGCGATCAGGCTGTCGGCACGCGCCACGCCCTTGCCGGCGATCTCGAAACCCGTCCCGTGGTCCGGCGACGTCCGCACGATCGGCAGACCCAGGGTCACGTTCACTCCGCCCCAGAAGTCGATCGTCTTGACGGGGATCAGCGCCTGATCGTGATACAGGCAAATGGCGGCGTCGTAGCCCGCCCGCGCCTCGTCGTGGAACATCGTGTCGGCGGGCAGGGGGTCGGTGATCTCGATCCCTTCGGCGCGCAGGGCCGCGGCGGCGGGGCGCAGAACCTCGATCTCCTCCAGCCCGATCGCCCCGCCCTCTCCGGCGTGGGGGTTCAGGCCGGCCAGCGCCAGCCGGGGGCGGGCGAGGCCGAAGTCCCGCCGCAGGACTTCGTGCGTCACCCGTGCGGTGCGGATCACCCGTTCCCGCGTCACCAGCTCGGGAACCTGGCTGAGCGGGGCGTGAATCGTCACCAGCGCGACGCGCAGGTCGCGCGCCGTCAGCATCATCACCGGCCCCCGCGTGCCGTAGTACGGCAGGTCGCCGGTCAGGTCGGCGATGAACTCGGTGTGTCCCGGAAACGGAAAGCCCGCGGCGTAAAGGGGGGCCTTGGCGATGGGAGCGGTCACCACCCCGGCGGCGCGGCCGTCCATGGCCAGATCGACGGCGCGGGCGATCCAGTCGGCGACGCAGGCGGCGTTGGCGGCGTCGGGTCGGCCGGGCGTCACGGCCGCCGCGGTCGGCACATGGATCACCGGCACGCTGCGGGCGAAGACGGCTCGCGCCTCAGCCGGCTCCGAGACGGCCGCTACCGGCGCGCCGGCCGCCTCCAGCACCGCCGCGTCGCCGACGACGACGAAGCTCGGGCCGTCCCCCCGCAACGCCGTCCAGGCGCGGGCGACGATCTCCGGCCCTATGCCCGCCGGCTCTCCCAGGGAGAGGGCCAGCGGCGGGATCATTTGGTCTCGATCAGGGCGTCCGCGCGCAGATCCCGAATATAACGCCGCTCCAACATCGACAGCTGCGAGCGTTGCAGACGGCTTTCCACCTCGTCCCGGCTGGGCAGGGCCGCCGACCCCACCCGACGGCCGCAGACGCCGACCAGGTGCAGCCCCAGCGGCGACCTCACAGGCCCGGCGATGGCCCCGTCAGGAGCCTCGGCGGCGATCTGCTGGAACTGGGGGATGATGCTCTGCACGTCGCTTTCGCCCAGGTCCGAGCCCAGCAGTCCGGTCTCCGACGCCGCCCGCGTCAGCATGTCGTCGCACGTGAGCTGCGGCTGCAACGCCGTCAGCCGATCCGCCGCCGCCTGCACGGCGTCGGCGGACGCCGTTTCGGGCAACTCGATCATGATCTGCCTCAGCGTCACCAACTGCGTCGCTGATCCCAGCCGCTTCTCGCGCATGTAAATTACATAGACGCCGCCTTCTACGACAATCGGATTCGACAACTGGCCAACTTCAAGGTTGTCCATCGCTTGCTGCAGGGAAGGCGCGACAGAATCTTCCACCACCCAGCCGGCGTCGCCGCCGCGGACCGCCGACGGCGCGTCCGAAAACTGCTGAGCCACCGCCTGGAAGGGCGCGCCCTGGATCATCTGGCGGATGAGCTGCTGCGCGCCGTTCACCGCGCCCTGCATCCCGCCCTGGGTCTGGGCCGCTTCCAGATAGATTTCGCCGATGAGATACTGGCGTTTGGTCGCCGCTTCCTCGACCTGACGCATGGCCTGGTCGATCTGAGCCTTGGAGACGCGAGCCCGGCTGGAAAAGCGTCCGCCCACCAGCCGGCGCCAGCCGATCGAGACGCGAACCTGCTCGCGCACCGTGTGTGGCTGGATGCCGACCTGAGCCAGCAGGCTCAGATAGGCGTCGGCCGAGGTCCGCAGTTCCGCGGCCATGGCCCCGATCTCTTGATCGATCTCTTCGTCGGTGACCTTCAGGTCTTCGTAGCGGGCGATCTCCTGCGCCTTCAGCCGGTCGTCGATCAGGCCGTCCAAGGCTTGGCGTTGAATCTGCGCCAGATCTTCCGCGGTCGGCTGGACTTCGGACATGGCGATGATCAGCAGCATCCGCTGGCGCAAGTCGTAGCCGGTGATGATCTGGTCGTTGACCACGGCGACGACGCCGTCGGCGATCTGGAAGTCGGCGCGGTCCAGCATTCGCGGTTCGCGGCGAACCGGCGTCGGCCGCAAGGTGCCGGCCGCCGTCGCCCCTTGGGCCGGAGGATCCTGGCGGACGGGTGCCGTCTGGGCCAGGGCGTTCCCGGCCGTCAACGCGGACATGGCTGCGGCCGTCACAAAACGCATCACTCGCATCGTTCGTCCTGAACTCTCATCGCGGCCCTGCCGTTCGCGCCGATCCGTGAAGAATCGGCCGGTCGCGCCCCTCACCGGCGCCGGTCGCCTCGTCTTATCGTGTAGCGCCGAAAGTGGCGAGGGTTAGGCGCACATAGGCGCCTTCGGACGCGCCGCTGGGCCGCACGCGCGTGTTGTCCCGGCGCCAGCCGATCTCGAACCGCACGCAGTCGTCGTCGAACAGCAGGCCGACCTCCGACCGTACGAACAGGTCGCGGTCCAAGTCATAGACCCCGGCGCCCGCGATTCCCCAGTTCCCGACGACGAACTGCTGCGCAGAGCCTTCGACGAAGGCATAGTTGCGGTTCAGCGGTCCGGCGACCGGATTGCTGTCGTCCATGACGTAGATCACAGAGCCCGCATTGCGGCGGCCCCAACGCCCCTCGACCGCCGCTTCCGCCCGCCGGACGTCGCCGGAGTCGTCGATCGTCGCTCGTCCCCAGGCTCGAACGCCGTCATGCGGCTCGAACGTGCCTTGCACCACCCAGTCCGAGGTCCGATCGGCCAGGCCGGTCGCGTCGTATAGAACCGTCGGATCGTCAGCCGAGGCGGTCAGCAGTCCCGGCTCGGCTTCGGAACGCCAACTCCGCCCGACGAACAGCGAAGCTCGCTGGTCGTCGTCCCACCGCAGCGTGGCCCGCGCGCCGCCAGTCACCCTGATCCCACCCTCGTAAAGATCCTCCCCCGGAAAGCGATCGACTCGGAAAAGGCTGGACTCGTCCAGGTCGAGACCCTGGCTGTCCTCATTTGGAATGCGGGGATCCAGATCGGCGTCGGTCGAGGCGGAGACCTGGGCCATCGGCTCCAGGACCAGATCGGCCCCGCCCGCCAGCGGCCGGATCAGGGGCCAGCTCACATCCATCCCGGCCGTGGCGCGCCCGCGGGCGACCGTTTCTTCACCCTCAAGTCCCGGGGCCGGAAGCTGGGCGATGGAATAGACGTCCACCCGCCCGTCCAGGAACGGTTCCCACCGAACGCCGGCCGGCGTGATCACGGTCCGTCGCCACTCGAGCCGTCCCGTCGCCCGGCGGCTGTCCACGCCCTCCGAAGGCGCGGGGCCGACCGGCAGCGCCTCAGGCCGGAGCACCGGCGCCCCCACGAACTCGTCACGATAGAGCGCCGCGGCCGATCCCGTCAGCCGCAGCCGTCCGCCGAACACCAATCGGCCGGGCTCCCAGCGCCCCTCGACGATCGGCGCCGCGACCGGCAGGGCGCCGTCGCGTTCGAACTCGTTCAGCCCTGGAGCCGTCTCCTCGAACCGCGTGACTCGCAGGCTCTGGATGTCGAAGGCGGCGAACGACAGATAGGACCGCTCCGTCTGCCGCTCGGCATAGACTTGGCTGATCAGCCGACGCTCGTCGCCGTGGTACAGGCCGTTGTCCGCGTACGGATCGCGCACGTCGTACCGGTCGAACAGGGTCTTGTCGGAGGTCCGTTCGGCGGTGAAGCCCCACCGCCACGGCCCGGCCGGGTCGAAGGCGCCCGACGCCAGCAGATAGCTCCTGTGCTTGCGCTCCGCCGACTGCGGCGGGTCGTCCACGCCGTCGTCGTCCAGGTCGAAGTCGCCGAAGTTCCGCGCATAGGTGTAGCCGCCGCGCGCCACCACCGTCCCGTCCGCAAAGCGCCGGCGCCATTGCAGATTCAACAGCGGCTCGACCTCGGTGTTGAACTGTGGGCTGATCAGCCAGTCCTCCGACGGCGAGACGACGATCAGATAGGGCTGCTCCCAGCTGAGGCCGCGCTCGCGGTCGAACCCGATCTCCGGCACCAGCAGCCCGGTGGCGCGCTCCACCGTCGGGTCCGGGTGGGCGAACACCGGCAGGAACAGCACCGGCACGCCTTTCACCTTGAACACGGCGTTCCGATACAGCACCGCGCGCAGGCTTTCGTCCTGCACCACGCGTTGGGCCTGGATCGAGATCGTCGGCTCTTTCGGCCGGCCTTCCTCGTCGCATATCGGGCAGGGGGTGAAGACGGCGTAGTTCAGCTCGTTGACGGTCTCGGATCGCCGCACGGCGGTGGCGGCCATCAGGCTGGAGCCGTCCTCCAGCCGCGTCGCGAAGTTGACGGCCAGCCCGGTCTGGGCGCCGTCCGTCAGTTCCAGATAGTCGGCGAAGACCGTCGTGCCGTCCGGCGCCGTCAACTCGACCTCACCGCGCGCCGTCGCGACGCCGCTTGCGAGGTCATAGGTCAGCCGGCGGGCGCGAAGGGCATGGTTCTGGAACCGGGCATAGAGCCGGGCGCCGGTCTCACGGGACGCTTCCAGGCGATCTCCGACCCGCGCCACCTCGGCGGCGTCAAGGTACAGCGCCCGGTCGTCAAGGCCGTCGTCGGTCGCAGGCGTGGCGGCGTCCTGCGCGTGCGCCGCGCCCGCGGACACCAGGCACGCGCCCACGCCCATCAGCAGCAGGGAGCGGAAGGATCTGGAAGGGAGGCCGCCGGCGCGCATCTTGGCTCGTCTGATCCGTGTTCCTGACTGCGCTGCCCCCTCGTCGCCTCTAAGCGACGTCGCGTCCGAACGCTAGCCGTCCTCTGTGTAGACCAGCAGGGTCAGGGCCGCGAGCAGGGCCAGCAGCGGCGGCAGCCACGCCGCCAGCCAAGGCGCGATCACCTCCGCCGAGCCGAACGCCGCCGAGGTCTGGTTGACGAAGAAGAAGGCGAAGCCCAGCACCACGGCCGCCGCGCTCATCCGCGCCAGATCGCCCAGCCGCATCAGCCTGAGCGAGAACGCCGCCGCCAGGATCGACATGGCCGCCAGCACCAACGGCGTCGCCACCAGCTGATGCAGCCTCAGCCGATAGGCGGTCGTCGAAAAGCCGGCCGCCGCCACCCGCGCGATCTGAGCGGGCAGGGACCAGATGGGCGTCGATTGGGGCCGGGCGAAGCGGTCGAACGCCTCGTCGTCCGCCAGGCTGGAGCGCAGGTCCAGCGTGGCGTACCGCACCCCGCGCTCACCGATGCGCGCGCCCACCGCATCCACCAGCCGCCAACTGCCGGCGCTCAGGCTGGCCGAAGTCGCGTCGATCCGCTCGGCGAACCGCCGCCCGCCGTCGGGCGCACTGGTGTAGATGAAGAAGCTGACGCCCAGCAGGCGTCCTCCGGCGCGGTCCTGGCGATCGGCGCGAATGATGATCTGGCGCTGGTCGTCGCCCTCGCGCAGCCAGACCGCCTCAGCCGCCGCCCCAGTGGCCGTCTGGCCCGACAGCCGTGCCCGCTCGCGCTGGAACACGCCGTCGGCGAAGGACGCCAATGGGCTCAGGGCCGCCACGATCACGACCCCGCAGATCAGCGCCATCAAGGCCGCCGGCATGACGAACCGCCAGGCGGACACCCCCGCCGCCCGCATGGCGATCAGCTCGCTGCGCCGGTTCAAGGCGACGTAAGCCCCCAGCGTCCCGAACAGGAAGATGAATGGCGTCAGCTGAAGGATCACCGCCGGCGACTTCAGCAACATAAGTCCCAGGATGCGCGCTCCGGACAGGTCGACGTCCGACCCCACGCCGCGTGAGATTTCCACGAAGTCGATCAGCATGATCAGCGCCGCGATCACACCCATGGCCACAAGCAGGGACTTGGCCTGCTGCTTCAGCACATAGCGCTCGATGCGGCCAATCCTCAGGCGGGACGGGGCGGTCATGCGGTCGCTCCCCCGATCGCCGTCGTTCGCCCGGCCTTGCGACGACGCGGCTTCAGCGCCCGAAACAGCAGCCTCAGAGCCACCGCCGCGGCCGCGATCGGCAGCGCGTACTGCAGCACGTTGACCCAAGGATTCCAGGCCCCGGCCGCGACCAGGCCGTATCCGACGATGCGCACGGTCAGAAAGGCGCCGGCCGCCTTGGCGACGCGCAGGCCGTACCCCGTTCGGCTGAACGCCCCGCCCAGAATGGCCGTCAGCGCCATGGCCATGGCCGTGAGGGCGTATAGCGGCGCCGACAAGCGCGCGTGACCCTCTGCCTCCAGTTCTCCGCGCGTTCCGGCCGTCTCCAGCATCTGCGGCGACGGAGCGAACAGTTGCGGCAGGTAGAGGTCCGACGGCTTGTACCGCACCGCCTGATCCGCTTCATCCATGAACGCGGCCAGCGGGAAGGCGTGGTTGTCGAACTGCAGGTGATTCAGCACTCCGTTCGACGAATAGCGCTGCCACGATCCCTGCCCCAGCAGCAGGTAAGGCTCCCCGGCGATCCGGCTGAACCGCGCCTCGGTCGCGTTCCAAGTCGACACCGACGCGCCGTCGTCGATGTGGACGAACAGGTTGGTCAGCAGGCCGTTCTGCTCGATCTCCTGCACATAGACCGTCAGGCCGTTCGACCCCTTCTCGAAACGGCCTTCCTCCACCAGCAGCGCCGCCAGGTCCGAGCGCACGGCGAAGGCCTCGTCTCGGGCCGCGCGCTGGGCCCAGGGCTGGATCGCCACGTTCATCAGCAGCGTCAGCGCGCCGACGATCACCGCCAGCAGCGCCGCCGGCCGAATCGCCGCCCACCGCGTCATGCCCCCCGCGAAGGCGGCGATCAGCTCCTGCTCCCGCTGAAGCCGCGTCAGGGCGATCAAGGCGCCCACGAACAGCCCTATGGGCAGAATCACCGACAGCAGCTGCGGCACGGCCAGCCCCGTCAGCTTGACCATCACCCACAGACTGGCCCCGCGCTCGACGACGAACTCCAGCTGTTCCAACGTCTGGCTGAGGATGCCGATTCCGGCCAAGGCCGCGCACGCCCCGGCGACGGGACGGGCGATCTGCCGGAAAAGATAGCCTTGAATCAGCGTCATGCGGGAAAGGAAATCGCCCGTTGCGGGCGGCGCGGGGAACGCCCTAATACATGGCCCTCGTTTCCCGCGACAGTGCGCGGATCGTTTCAGACGCCGGGCGTATTTCCGGCAGGAGTCGCCGATGAAGATCGAGTTCGCCGCATCCGCGGGCGCCGCCCCGGTTCTGGCCGTCCTGGCCCATGAGGGCCGTAATCTGGCCGGTGCGGGGGTGCGATTGGATGCGGCGACCGGCGGGGCGCTGTCGCGCGCGATGAACGCCGGCCGGTTCACCGGCGCGAAGAATTCGACCCAGGTCGTCGCCGGCGTCTCGGGCTGCGACGCCGCCACCGTCGTGATCACCGGCGCGGGCGAGGCGGGCCGGGTCGACGACCTGGCGCTGGAGGCCGCCGCCGGCGCCGCCTACCACGCGGTCAAGATGTCGGGCGCCGACGTGCTGGCCATCGACGTGTCCCACCTGTCGGCCGAACAGGCCGCGCGCGCCGCCTTCGCCGCCCGCCTGGCCGCCTATCGCTTCCTGAAATATCGCACCACGCTGAAGCCGGAAAAGACGCCGTCGATCGAGACGATCCGGATCGTCGCCGCCGATCCCAAGTCGGCGCAGGCCGCCTACGACGCCGACTTCGCCCCGGTCGCCGAGGCGGTCGAGTTCAGCCGCGACCTGGTCTCCGAACCGGCCAACGTCCTCTATCCGGAGGAGTACGCCCGTCGCGTGAAAACGCTCGAGGCACTGGGTCTCGAGGTCGAAGTTCTGGGCGAAAAGGAGCTGGATAAGCTCGGCTTCCGCACGCTTCTGGCCGTCGGTCAGGGCAGCGTGCGCGACAGCCAGGTCGCCATCATGACGTGGAATGGCGGCCAGAAGGGCGATCAGCCGATCGCCTTCGTCGGCAAGGGCGTCTGCTTCGACACCGGCGGCATCTCCATCAAGCCCGCCGAGGGCATGGAGGAGATGAAGTGGGACATGGGCGGTTCCGCCGCCGTCGTCGGCCTCATGCACGCGCTCGCCGGTCGCAAGGCCAGGGTGAACGCCGTCGGCGTCGTCGGCCTCGTTGAAAACATGCCCGACGGAAACGCCATCCGTCCCGGCGACGTGGTCGAGACCCTGTCGGGTCAGACGGTTGAAATCCTGAACACCGACGCCGAGGGGCGCCTCGTTCTGGCCGATTGCCTCTGGTACACGCAGGAGCGGTTCAAGCCGAAATTCATGGTCGATCTGGCCACGCTGACCGGCGCGATGATCGTCTCGCTGGGCCTGGAGTACGCCGGCGTCTTCACCAACTCCGACGACCTGGCCGACAACATCGGCAAGGCGGCGCCCAAGGTCGGCGAGAACGTCTGGCGCATGCCGATCCCGGCCATCTACGAGCGCCACATCGACAGCCCCATCGCCGACGTGAAGAACATGGGCAACGGCCGGGCGGGCGGCTCGATCACCGCCGCCCTGTTCCTGCAGCGCTTCACCAACGGCGTGCCGTGGGCCCACATCGACATCGCGCCGACGGCCTGGGTCAAGGACTCCAAGACCCCGACCGTGCCGGACGGCGCCGTCGGCTGGGGCGTCCGCACGCTCGACCGCATGGTCCGCGACGCCTACGAAGGGTGACCACGTCGCTTGTCATCCTGGACGCCGCGAAGCGGCGATCCGGGACACGCACGCTCTGAAGCGGCGCGCCCGGAAGCTGCGTCAGCAGCTATCCGGGTGAAGGTTTGAACATCATCTCGGGTTGCAGCCCGTCTCCCGGATGATCGCCCCGCGATCTCCGGGAGGTCACCTACAGGGTCCGCCGTCCCGGATCGCCGCTTTCGCGGCGTCCGGGATGACAAATCGAAGCCTTGGCGGCGAAGCTCACGCGTAGTTGAAGCTGACCGAGATGCGCTCCGATCTCGCGGCGTTGGGCGGCACCTCGTGCCGCAGCCAGCTTTCCCACATCAAGACCGTGCCGGGGCGCGGGGCCAGGTAGACGAAAGGCCGCTCCGCCTCCGGCGCGTCCGGCCGCACGCCCGGGCGCGCCATCATCATCGGCAGACGCGGATCCTCCAGCTTCAGGGCCGAAGCCCCATCCGGCGCCTCGACGTAGACCGTGCCGCTAAGGAAGGCGTGGGGATGGATATGGCCGCTGTGCCCGCCGCCCGGCTTCAGGACGTTGACCCACAGATTGTCCAGCCGCGGCCTGCGGGCCAGATCGAAATTCAGAGCCTGGGCATACAGTTGCGCATGCCTGTCCAAGCGGCGCTTCAACTCTGCGAATTCCGGCAGACGCTGCGGCAGGTCCGTCAGCGAGCCATAAGAGGTGTAGCCGCGATAGCCGTTCGCCCTACACCACGCTCTCCCGGCGCCGTCCTCGGCCGCCAGCATGCGGCACGCCGCGGCCAGCTCCGCGTTGAAGTCGGCGAAGCCGGGCGTCGTCGCCAGACTGGCCTCATAGATCTGGGTCACGAACAGAGGTCGCAGGGTCATACCCTCCCCATAGCCCGCCGCCGTCACCGGCGCGACAGGGTGCGCCGCCGTTGCTCATAGGGCCGCTGGGAGACGTTGCGCCGTTTCCAGGGCCGCCAAGCGTCTGCGGTCGAGACGGGATCGCCCAGCTGCCACTCGGCGATCACCCGTTCCATGGCGTTGGGCGGCTCGGCGCCCAAGGGCGACATCCGGCCCTCGTTCAGCTTCTCGATCGCCTTGCCCATGGAACCGAACAGCGCTTCCGTCGCCGCGAAGGCCGCGCCCTCGACGCCTAGAAAGTGGCCGATCGACCGATGCCGGAACGCCTCCACCGCCGTGCGGCCCTGGGCCGTGTCCGGCTCCAGCGTCAGGTCGCACTCGGTGTCGAACCCCATCGACCGGTTGTTCAGATTGGCCGACCCCACGCGCAGCAGCGTGTCGTCGATCACCGTCACCTTGGCATGCACGATGATCCGTTCGCCCCGCCGCGTGTTGGGGCTGAAGGCATAGAAGCGGTCGTGGGCGTCGGCCTGTTCCAGCCGGTACAGGACCTCCGACCGCGCGGTGTCCATGGTGATCCCGTCGAACCAGCTGGGGCTGGAGCCGGTCGACACCACCACGATCTCCGGCCCGTCCGGCTCCTTCAGCCGCTCGGCCAGCGCCGCGGCGATGGCGGGCGAAGTGAAATACTGGTTCTCGAAATAGATCCGCCGCCGGGCCGACCGGATCGCCGCCAGATGCAAAGCCTCGACTTCCCGCGCTGCGCCCCGCCCCCCGTAGGCCGGCTCCGTCCGCGAGATGCCGACCGGCACGTCGGTGAACTCCGGCTCCACCCCGTCCGGCCAGGGGTCGGACACACCCTCCGGATCGGGCAGGGTCCGCTCCCACGTCGCCCGGAACCAGCGCTCGCGAGCCAGGTCTCCCAGCGCCCGCGCGGCCGGGCCGTCCACCACGCACATGGTCTCGTGCCGCGCGGGGGCCAGCGTCCCGTTCGGCTGCACGCGCCGGGGGTCGGCGTCGCGGTGGTCCAGCGTGTCCCAGCGGTCCGGACCCAGATCGCCGCTGCCGCAGAAGGCCACGGCGTCGTCGATCACGACCATCTTCTGGTGATGGCAGGCTCCGATCGGACCCGGGCTGTCCAGCCGGAACTCCACGAACCGCTTGCGGAACCAGCGTTGAGCGCGGTGAGGAAAAAAGCCCTGCGACGCCGCGATCAGAATAGGGGAGTTCCAGATCAGCAGCCGCACGTCCAGGTCCGGCCGCGACTTCACCATCATCCGCAGCTGATGGCCGATCTCTGCGTGGCGGTCCCCGTGGCGGCTGTCCGGGTCCAGCCGGGTGCGCGGATCGAACTGCCAGCCCAGCACCACCACCGACCGCCGCGCCTTGGCCAGGGAGGAGGCGAGGGCGTCGAACCAAGCCTGTCCGTCGATCAGCGTCGCCGTCCGCGCCGCGCGTTCGGTCCGCCAGCATAGGCCGGGTCGGGCGAGCAGGGAGGCGTCGTCGCAGGGCGCGGGGTCAGGGATCATGGCAGCGCCTAAAGGCTCGCGAGGAATTTCGTGCCGTGTCCTGCGTCACACGATGGACCGGGGATCGTCAATCGTACGCCTCGTTGTGCGCGCGACCGTTGTCCTGCGGGTCGAAACGGCGCATAACGGCGCTCGCAGACAGGAGGGAAGGTCGGCGAAATGCATGCGCTGATCGAATTCATCGCCGGGATCGTGGCCGCCTTGGCCATGGCCGCCCTGTCGCAGTTCGGGATGGAGATGCGCGACCGTCGCGCCGACGAGCCCGAGGTTCGTCGCGTCAAGGACGACTGTCCGCCCAAGGCTTCGCGCACCGTCCTGATCTCGGCGCCTGCCCGAGACTGCTGAATCGCGGTTTCGCCTCCGTTCGCCTTTGCGGCGAGCGGGCGAATGTTTAGGGTCGCCCGTCCGCGTCCCTGACCCGAAGTCCGCACCCGATGAAGAACCGCCAACGGCCGCCGCTGAACCTGACCGCTCCTGAAGCGGAGACGGCGGCGACGAGCCTTGGGCCGGACGTCGATGCGGCCGCGGACGAACGCGAGGCCGGGGTCGTCATGGAACCTGTGCCGCCCTCGCCCGAACGCCCCATGTCGGAACGCCGCCGTCGACGTTTGGCCGAGGAGGCGGCCAGGCACGAGGCGGAGGCGACCGCACGCGACCGCGTCGTTACGGAGATGGCGGTCCCCGCCGGCAAACCGCCGGCCCAGCTGGAGCAAGCGTCTCCGCCGGAGACGGCCCCGCAGACTGCCGTGGCCCTGACGGCGACGCCGGCCCGGCCCAGTCCCGCGCCCTACTGGATCGCCGCGGTCGCCTCCGCCTTGTGGGCCGCGGGCGTGGCCGCCCTGGTTGCCTATGAGACGGGGTTCGGCTCGGTGGACCTGGAGCCCCTGCGTCTGGCCGCCTATGCACTGATCGCCGTGGCCCCGGCGGGGCTTGCGCTCCTCCTCGCGCGCGCCATGGCTGACTCCGCGAGACTGGCGGCCGAGACGCGGCGGGCTCGGGATCTGTCCGACGCGCTTCTGGCGCCGACGGCCCTGGCGGCCCAGGGGGCAGGGGGCGCCCTGACCCTGCTGCGACAGGACGTCGATCACGCGGCGCTGGCGGCCGAGCGCGCGAGGCTCGACATGACCTTGCTGCGCGAAGCGCTCTCCGAAGAGACTCAGCGCTTGAACCAGGCTGCGGAAACCGCCTCCGCCACGGCCCGCCGGCTGTCCGAAGCCCTTTCGCAGGAGCGTCAGGCCATGGACCAGCTGAACCAGAAGCTCGATGGTCAGGCTCTTGTGGTCGTCGAGGCGGTCGAGCGCCAGTCCCGCATGGTCATGGACGCCTCCGACTTGGCCCAAGCCCAACTGCGCGAGGCCGAGGCCGCCTTGGCCGCCCGCGCCGCCGACTTGGCCGCCGCCGCCGGCGAGGCCCAGGACGCCGCCCGTGCCGCCGCCGACGATCTGGCCCGTCAAACCCTGCGGCTTGAGAACGCCGGCTCCGGCGTCGCCGAACAGATTCAGTCGGTGGAGGAGGGCTTGGGCCAGCAGCGCGCGGCCCTGGTCACCGCCGCCTATGCCCTGCGCACCGACCAGGAGGACTTCTCCGCCCAGGTCGAGAGCCAGCGCGCCCAGCTGGTCGAACAGCTGTCGGCCGCCCGCGCCGCCGGGGGCGACCTGGCCGAGACGTCCGCAGGGGCGGTGGACACGGTGCGCGATCTGATCGAGGCCGCGACCGATCAGTTCCGCGCTCTGATCGACATGTCCCAGCGCGAGGCCGACGGCTTCGACGCCGCCACCAAGGTGGCGCTGGACCGTTTCGAGGCCCTCGCCGCCGAGGCCCGCGACGTGCAGGTCGAAGAGACGCGGCGCGCGCTTGAGGCGCTGCAGGCCACGGCCGAGGCTGCCCGCACGACCGCCCAGCATTCCGCCGAAGAGGCCCAGCACCGGGCCGACCGTCTGGGCGAAGCCCTCTTCGCCGCGTCACGGCAGGCCGACGAGGCGGCCGACGCCCGCATCGAGGGCGCCCGTCGCCTGGTCGCCGAAAGCGCCGGCTTGGTCGACGAGGCGGGCCAGCGGGCGCAGCAGCGTCTGGAAGGCTTGGCCGACCGGCTGGGCGTGATGCTCGACCAGGTCGAAGGCGCCCTGGCCGACCTCGACGGCAAGGCGGCCGAACTGCCGGAGGCCGCACGTGTCCGCGCCGAGTCCGTCCGCGCCGTCGTCGAGGATGGCCTGAAGGCCCTCTCCGAGGCCTCCCGCAAAGCCGCCGAAGACACCGAGGCGCTGGAGGCCGCCTTCCAGGAGCGGGTGCGACGCAACTATGAAATGCTGACTGAGGCCGTGCGGCTGATGGGCGTGGTCTCCGGCGACCCGTCCGGCCGGCGGCGCGACCCCGAGCCTGCCACGCGCATCGACCTGTCACCGACGCCGCCGCCTCCCGCACGACCCGAGCCCGCGCCGTCGACGGGGCGCACCTTCGGCCTGCGCCGCCTCCAGCTGAACGCCGGCAAGCCCGCGCCGGCCCCGACCGGCCCCATGGACTGGGACGACCTCGCCGACGACGCGCCCCTGGATCTCGACACGCCGGTTATGCCGGCCGCGGAGGCTGAGACCCTTTCGGTGCGCATGATCGAGTCGGTGCGCCGCATGGGCGTCGATCCCAACGCCCTTCTGCCGCGCCCCCGAATTGAGGAAGCCGCCCAGGCGTTGACGCGCGGCGATCCTTCCGCCGCCCGCGCCGTGGTGCGCCGGGTCGCGCCGGCCGCCGTGCGCAGCGTCTCGCGACGTGTGATGAGCGATCCGACCCTGCGCGCCGACGCCGAGGCCTATGTGCGGGAGACCGGCCGCCTGCTGCAGGACCACGCCCGCACCGGCGATCCGGCCGTCGTGCTGAACCGGCTGGCCTCCGACGGGGGGCGCACCTTCATGCTTCTGGACGCGGCGGTGGGCGATCTCGCCTGAGAGGTGAATCGTGATCACCTTTGGCCGCGCGCCGTAGTTTCCGTCTTGACGCGGGGGGGCGGGCCGGACGAGGGTCCGCTGGCCGTCATACAACCGTCATGGTCTCCGACCCCGTGCCAGAGCTTCCATCCGCCGGACCCGACGCCCGACCGGAGATCGTCATCTGCGTCTGCGACCCCGCCGTCGACGCGGCGCTGGGCGGCGTCTCAGCGATGACCTTGGGGCTGCCTTCGGCCCGCGCCCGCAAGATGCAGGGGGCGGATCCCGAAAGCTTGGCCCGCGATCTCGAGCGTCAGGTCCGTGACCGCTCTTGCCGCGCTTTGCTTATCCTCGGCCGCGCCCGCGAGGGAGGGTTCCGGATTCAGACCCGCGCCGAGAACCGGGCCCTGGGGGGCAAGGGTCGCTTCCTTCCGACCGGCCCCGGCGTCGTACGCGCCACGGCCTCCGCGCAGGAACTTCTGCGCGCCCTGACCGACGCGGGGCAGGAGGCGGCCGTCTCTTCCGATGCGGATGGCGACGCGGCCAGCTATGTTCTTTTCCGCGCCCTTTGCGATCTGCCGGACGGCTTCGACGCCCCGGCCGTGGCGTTGCTGCGCGTGCCGGCCGACGATCCCGAGCGGGCTGGTCTGGGGCTGGAGGCGGCGATGACCGCCATCGCCCGCCACATGACGCCCTCTTCGCGCGCCGCCGCTCACTGATCGGCTCGTCGGCTCATTCTGACCGCCACCAGACCTCCCGCCGCGGCCAGCCCGACCATGGCCCAGTAACCCCCGGCGCCGTGGGTGTCGTACAGCGGCCCGGAGATCAGAGTGGCCAGCCCGATCACCACGCCGGACGACAGGGCGGACGAGAGCGTCTGCGCCGCCGTGTGCGCTTCCGGCGGGCTGAACCGGTCCACCAGTTCCAGTCCGGCCAGATAGGCTGCCGCGAAGCTCAGCGCGTGGAGCGCCTGAAGACCCACCAGCCAGCCAAGTCCCGGCTCCTGCGTCATCGCCGTCCACCGCACCATCCCCGCCACGGCGGCGATGAGGATCAGGGTCCACGGGCCGATCTCGCGCCTCCGCCGCCATGGCTCGATCACCCACATGAAGGCGATCTCCATGATGACGGCGAGGCCCCAAAGTGCGCCCGTGACGCCCGCGCCCAGTCCCTGTCCGGTCCAGAGCACTGCCGAAAAGGCATAGTAGAAGGCGTGGGACGCATGCAGCGCCGCCGTCGCCGCAACGGCGGCCAGGAAAGGCCCGGATCCCAGCAGGGCGCCCAACCCTTTGAACCGGTCCCGCGCCCGGGTGGGTGGGCCGTCGCTGACCCTCTCCTGCGGCAGGCCGACCGCGGCGAACAGGGCCAGACCCGCCGCGCCGGCGGCGATCCACAAACCCACCGCCTGGCTGGACGTCCGCAGCAGGATCGCGCCCATGATCACGTTGGCGGCCACGAAGGCCGCCGAGCCGAAACCGCGCGGCACGGCGAAGGCGAAGCCCTCGCGCCGCCCGATCCGCAGCGTCAGCACGTCGCTGAGCGGCAGCAGGGCCGCCGCCGCCGTCGCGCCCACGAACCAGCAGACCATCCAGGCGGCGAACCCGTCGGCCATCAGGGCGCCGCCGTACCCGGCCGCCGCCGCCGCCGCCAGCAGTGCGATCGGCGACCTTCGCCGGGCGAATCCGTCGGCCCACACCGCCAGCAGGGGGCCGGTCATCAGCCGCGCCAGCATCGGCGCCGCCAAAATGACGCCGATCTCCGCCCCCGTCAGGCCGCGGTCCGTCATCCATAGCCCGGCATAGGGCAGGCTGACTCCAGTGACGCCAAACAGCAACACATAGCTGATTGAGAGCCGCAGGACGGCGGCTTGGTGCGTAGGGGCGGCAGACTCGGCCATGACGGCGGTCTAGCGTGCGCGCGACCCTGCGTCTCGCGCCGTGGCTGCGCCGGGCCGTTCCGCAAACGGCCGGGCTTGGCTGACGCGCCGCAAACTGGTCACAATCTGGTAACGGTCGATCGGCCATTGGTTCGAAAATTCAGGATTTCCATGGCCTTTCCCATTTCCGACCGCCCCCGTCGCGATCTGTTCCCCGAGATCGAGCCGTTCGCTTCCGGCTGGATGTCGACCGGCGGTCCGCACGAGGTCTGGTATGAGGAGTGCGGCAATCCCCAGGGGCGGCCCGTGGTCGTGCTGCACGGCGGCCCGGGCGGGGCGGTGAACCCCGGGATGCGCCGCTTCTTCGACCCGAAGAAATGGCGGATCGTGCTTTTCGACCAGCGTGGTTGCGGCAAGTCGAAACCCAACGCCTCGCTTGAGGACAACACCACCTGGACCCTGATCGAGGACATCGAGCGCCTGCGCGAGCTTCTGGGCATCGACCGCTGGGCCGTGTTCGGCGGCAGTTGGGGGTCCACCCTGGCCATGGCCTACGCCATCACCCACCCTGAGCGGGTGCAGTCGCTTCTGATGCGGGGCATCTTCCTTCTGACCCGGCCGGAACTGCGATGGTTCTATCAGGAGGGGGCCTCCAACATCTTCCCGGACGCCTGGGAGCGGTTCGTGGAGCCGATCCCCGAGGACGAGCGGCACGACCTGATGGGCGCCTACTACAAGCGGCTGACGGGGCCGGACAAGGCGGAGCGCGAGCGCTGCGCCGTCGCCTGGTCCAGCTGGGAGGGCGAAACGGTCAGCGTCGAGGGTCCGGCCGCCCGGCCCGAGAAGTTCGCCGACCCCGAGTTCGCCGTCGCCTTCGCCCGCATCGAGTGCTGGTACTTCATGAACGGCGGCTTCTTCCCGGAGGAAGGCTGGCTGTTGAAGAACATCGGCCGCATCCGCCATATCCCGGCTTGGATCGCCCAAGGCCGATTCGACGTCGTCACGCCGATTTCCGGCGCCTGGGCCCTGCACCGCGCCTGGCCTGAGGCGAAGCTGGACGTGATCGCCGACGCCGGCCATGCTTCGACGGAGCCGGGTATCGTCGACAGCCTGGTCCGTGCCGCCGACTGGGCGGCGGACCTGCCGGCCTAGCCTTTCGACCTTGGCTCAGGGTTGGTCTTCTTGACCAGCTCCGAAAGCTGGAATCCGATCCGCCGCGCCTCGCGTTCTTCGGGCTTCTTGGACGCGCTCAACGTCACGTTCAGCGCCTCATAGTGCTGGATCACCCGCACCGGCTTGCCGTCGGAGTTCTTGCCGCTGAACAGCAGCAGGTCCGGTTCCCAGAAGCCGACCTCATCGAACTTCAGCGTCGCGTCGCCGGGCAGGCCGACCACGGTCGCGCCGACCTCCTCGTCCGGGTTCAGACCCTTCTCGAAGTCGTCGATCAGTTTGGACAGGCGCACGAAGGCCCACTCGGCGGGGTTGTCGCGCATGCGCACGCCGTCGGTCATGGCCCGGATCCGCTCCGGCGGCGCGCCGGGCAGCACGGGTTCGGGGCAGGGGATTTCGCCGCAGTCGGCGAACATTTCTGGAGGGGCGACGACGGTCCTGGCTTCGCTCATGCTCAGAAAAGCCCGTGGCCCTTGGGCAGTTCCGAATATCGGTGCACCCGCGTCGACAGCACCAGGCCGAAGCCGATCATGATCGTCATCATCGATGACCCGCCATAGGACAGCAGCGGCATCGGCACGCCGACGACCGGCGCCAGCCCCATCACCATGGCGCCGTTGATCAGCAGAAACAGGGCGAAAAAGGCCACCATGCCCGCCGCCGCGATCCGCCCGAAATGGCTGTGCGACAGCGAGGCGATGCGGAAGCCGATCAGGATGATCGCGGCATAGCAGAGCAGCAGTGAAAACGAGCCGACGAAACCGAACTCCTCCGCCACCGTCGAGAAGATGAAGTCGGTCTCCCGCTCCGGCAGGAACTCCAGCTGGCTTTGACTGCCCAGACCGTAGCCGCGGCCCAGGAAACCGCCGGACCCCAGGGCGATCTTGGACTGGATGATGTTGTAGCCCGTGCCGGAGGGATCCCGGTTCGGATCCAGGAAGGTCAGCACGCGATTGCGCTGATAGTCGTGCATGCCGAACTGCACGAAAAGGGGCACGAACACCGCGGCCGCTCCGGCCGTCGCGGCGATCACGATCCAATGCAGGCCCGCCACGAACATGATCACCGCCCCGGTCAGGCCGATGATCATGGCCGACCCCAGGTCGGGCTGTGCGGCGACCAGCAGGAAGGGGACGCCGATCAGGGCGATCGGGAAGATCAGCTTCCAACTGAACCGCGCCTCCTGGGCCGTGTGGTTGTGATACCAGCGGGCCAGCGCCAGGACGAGGCCGATCTTGACGAACTCGGCCGGCTGGATGCGGATGAAGCCGAGGTTCAGCCAATTCCGCGCCCCGCCCGCGACGTAGCCCAGCGGCGTCAGCTCGACCATGAGCACCAGCACCAGCAGCAGGCCGTACGTCGGATAGGCGGCCCGGAACCACCACTTTGGATGGACCAGCGCCAGCCCCAGCATGACCACCAGCATGAAGACGAAGCGCGTCAGCTGGTCGGCGGCCCAGGGCTGCCAGTGGCCCCCGGCGATCGAGTACAGCATGGCCACGCTGGCGCCGGCGACGACGCAGGTCAGGATCACGAAGGTCCAGTCGATCTCGCCGATCTTGACCGACAGCCGATCGCGCTCCCCGGGGCGGGTCAGGGCCGAGGCGGTCATTGAGGCGTCTCCGTGGGCGGAGCGGGAGCCGTTTCGACTGGCGCCGGTGGGGGGGCGGGCGCGGTGGTCGTCTGCGAAGGCGTTGAAGCCGACGAAGGGGTCCCGGCCTCGACCAATCCGCCCGGACCTGTTCCGCCCTCGCCTTCGTCTGGGGTGGCCGGGCCCTCGGGCTCGGGCGGCAGCGGCCGCTCGATGCGGGCCCGCATGTCCGGATCTTTCAGCAGGGCCACCTTCATGATCTCACGCGCTCGCGGCGCCGCGTCGGCCGAACCGCCGGCAGGGGCATGCTGGATGATCAGGGCGATGGCATAGCGCGGCGCGTCGTGCGGCGCGAAGGCGACGAACAGGGCGTGGTCTCTCCGATTCCACACCGCATTGCGTGGGCCGCGCGACTCTCCGGGCTTGTAGTCGCGCGACTGGGCGGTGCCGGTCTTGCCCGCCATCTGGATGTCGCCCAGGCCCAGTTGCGAGGCCCGATAGGCCGTACCGGTCACGTCGTTGGCCACCGCCGCCATGCCCGCGCGCACGATGTCCAGGTGTTCGGCGGAGAAGGGCAGGGGGCGGGGCTGGTCCGCGGGGGGCTGCTCTTTGCCGTCGATCGACTTGATCAGCCTCGGCGCCACCGCCACACGTCCGTTGGCGATCCGCGACGTCATCACCGCCAGCTGCAACGCCGTGGTCGAGACGGCGCCCTGGCCGATGGCGACCGACAGGGTCTCGCCGGGATACCAGACTCGGGAGTCCGGATTGGAATTGTTGCGGTTGTAGTTCGCCTTCCATGCCCGGCTGGGCATGACGCCCTTGGACTGGCCGGAGATGCCGATCTCATAGGTCTGGTGGAAGCCCAGATCCTCGGCCACCCGCGCGATGCGGTCCACGCCCGCCTCGTTGCAGATGTGATAGAAATAGGTGTCGCACGAGTTCTTGATGGCGTCGTGCATGTCCATGGCCCCGTGCCCGCCGGCCTTCCAGCAGCGGAAGGTGCGGTTGCCGTAGCGATAGCCCCCGGTGCACACCACGCGCCGTTTCGGGTCGATGCCGGCGTCGAGGAACGCGAGCGCCGTCGTCATCTTGAACGTCGAGCCGGGCGGGAAAGAGCCGTAGATGGCCTTGTCCAGCAGCGGCCGCCGCTCATAGTCGGCCAGGGCGCGATAGACCTTGGTGGGAACCCCGCCGACGAACAGGTTCGGATCGAACGACGGCGCCGACACCATGCACAGGATGTCGCCGTTGCGGACGTCCATCACCACGCACCCGCCGGACTCCTCGCCGAACACCTCCAGCGCCTTGTTCTGCACGTCGGCGTCGAGCGTCAGCACGACTTCTTTGCCGGGCACGGCGGGACGGCTGTTCTCGCCGTCTTCGCCGACCACGCGGCCGCGGGCGTCGACCTCGACCCGGTTGCCTCCGGCTTCGCCGCGCAGGTCGTCCTCCAGCGCTTTCTCAACCCCCTGCCGGCCGATGCGGAAGCCGGGATTGAACAGCAGAGCCGGCGCCTCTTCTTCGCGCTCGCGATAGGCTTCCACGTCCTGCGCGTTAGGCTTGGCCACATAGCCGACCACGTGGGCGAAGGCCCCGCCGTGCGGATAGAAGCGCGCCTCGTGCATGTCGGCCATCACGCCGGGCAGCTCGTTGGCGTACAGGTTGACCCGCGCGAACTCCTCCCAGGTCAGGTCGCTTTTGACCGGCACGGGGGTGAACCGCGGGGCGGCGTTGACGTCGCGGATGATGCCGCGGCGGCGCTCCACCGTGTCGGGCAGCAGTCGCCCCAGAAGATCCAGCGTCTGATCCAGATCCTTGGTCTCGTCGCGAACCACCAGCACGCGGAAGCTCGGACGGTTGCCCGCCACCACGACGCCGTTACGGTCCTTGATCAGGCCGCGCGGAGGCGGGACCAGACGATAGTTGAACTGGTTCTCGGCCGCCAAGGTGGCGAACTCCTGGGCCTGGACCACCTGCAGCTGGCCCAGCCGCAGGCTCAACCCCACGATGCCCAGCGTCGTCAGGCCGCCCATCACAAGGGTTCGCCTCAGGAACGAGCCCTGCCGCTCGTTCGGGTCGCTGAAGAAGATCGAGGGTTCCGAGCTCATCCGACTATCTGAACCGCGCATCGACGTCGTCGAACCGCTGGATCAAAGCGTTCGACAGGGGAAACAGCAACAGGGTCGGAATCACCTGCCCCAGCAGCGCCAGAAGGCTCGGCGCCCGACCGCCGGTCAGCATGACGATCAGATAGGCCAGCAAGAAGGCGAAACCGCTGGTCAGGCAGAACCAGAAGAACAGCACCCGCGTCTCCTGTCCGGCCAGGAACGACCGTGCGGCCAAAACGACGCCGTACGGCACGAGAAGGCACAGCGGCCACAGGCCCAGCGGCTGATACAGCAGAACGTCCAGCACCAGCCCCAGTCCGAACAGCACCGCCGGCGCGATCAATGACGGCCGGATCAGCGGCCAGGCGAAGGCCAGCAGCAGCGGCAGGATCGGCTCCGGCAGCTGCAGCCCGAAGACCTCGACCGGCGTCGCCAGCAGCAGAGTGGCGCCCGCCGCCATCAGCGCGGGCCAGCCGATCCAGTCCATGGTCCCGCCCGAGCGCACGGCGACGGACGCGCGTCTCACTCGTCCGCTCCCTGCGGGGCGGGAGTCTGCGGTTCAGGCTGCGGGGCCGCCTCTGGCGGGCGCGCCGCGGGAGCGGAATCCAGCGCGGCCAGCGGCGGGGCGTTCAGCGCCTCCGGCGCCACCAGCTGACCGAAATCCTCGAACCTCAGCACCCGGACGAAATCGATGGCCCCGCGGTCGCTGAACAGCTTGACCCGCCAGGATCCGTCGACCCCGCGCGCGACCACGCCCACCGGCAGGCCACGCGGCATGCCGCCTCCGTCGCCGGAGCTCAGCACACGGTCGCCGACCTTCAGCGCGTCCTCGCCCCGCACGTATTCCAGCCGCGGATTGCCGCTGCCGTCGCCGCTCAGGATGGCGCGGGCGTCGGACCGGTCGATCAGGACCGGCACCTGGCTGGACACGTCGGTCAGCAGGAGGACGCGGCTGACGTTCGGCGCCGTGCCGCTGACGCGGCCGACGAGACCATGCTCGTTGATCACCGGATTGCCGATCTTCACGCCCTGACCCGTCCCGACGTCGATCAGCCGCGCGTTGGCGAACGGGCCGCGCGCGTCGGAGATGGAGCGCGCCGTCACCAAGGGCACCGGCGGCTGGGTCCGCACGCCCAGCAGGGTTTCATAGCGGCGGTTGACGTTGGCCAGGGCGATGTTGGCGTCGCGCACGGCCTGCAGTTCCGCGATCTCCCGCTTCAGCCGCCGATTCTCGGACACGGCGAAGAAGTAGCCGCCGATCCAGTCGCTGACCGCCCCGACCCATCTGACCGGATAGGCGAAGACGCCGTTGACCGGCCCCAGCGTCGCCTCCGCGCCCGCGCGGACGGGCGCCAGCGGGCTGGCCTCGGCGCGACGATCCGCGATCAGCAGCAGGACGGCGGCGATCACGGCGATCAACGCGACAGCCGCGGCGCCGACCAGGGCCGGCACCTTCAGATTTTCGAACGGTCCGTCGCGATACGCCACGGCGCGCCTTCCGCAGAGAGTGTCGGGAATCGACCACTTCGGGCCGATGTCCAAGGGCTATCGCAAAATCCATGCCCCTTGGGAACCGGCCGGAACGGGGCTCGGCATGAATAATCCGCGAGGAAATCCTACAGCGAGGATTCCAGCACGCCCTTCATCCAGCGCGGGTGTTCCAGCACCCGGCCGCAGCCGATGGCGACGCAGCTCAGCGGATCGTCGGCGACCGACACCGGAAGGCCCGTGTGATCGCGGATTTCCGCGTCCAGGCCGCGCAGCAGGGCGCCGCCGCCCGTCAGCATGATGCCCTTGTCGGCGATGTCGGCGGCCAGTTCGGGCGGCGTGGCTTCGAGGGCCACCTTCACCGCGTCGATGATCTGCGACACCGGCTCGGCCAGGGCTTCGGCCGCCTGGCGTTCCGACATGCGCACCTCGCGCGGCACGCCCTGCATCAGGTCGCGGCCCTTGACCTCGATCGACAGGCCCTCGCCGTCGGACGGGATGCGGGCGGTGCCGATGTCCTTCTTGATCCGCTCGGCGGTGGTCTCGCCGATCAGGAGGTTATGGTTGCGGCGCATGTAGGAGATGATCGCCTCGTCCATCTTGTCGCCGCCGACCCGGACCGAGCGCGAATAGACGATGCCCGACAGCGACAGCACGGCCACCTCGGTGGTGCCGCCGCCGATGTCGACGACCATCGAGCCCGTCGGCTCGTGGATCGGCAGGCCGGCGCCGATCGCGGCGGCCATGGGCTCGTCGATCAGGCCCACGCGGCGGGCCGAGGCGTTCAGGCAGCTGTCGTTGATGGCGCGGCGCTCCACCGCCGTGGCGCCCGACGGCACGCACACGATCACCTTGGGGTTCACGAAGCCTTTGCGGTTATGAACCTTGCGGATGAAATGCTTGATCATCTCCTCGGCGACTTCGAAGTCGGCGATGACCCCGTCGCGCATGGGGCGGATGGCTTCCATGTGGCCCGGCGTGCGGCCCAGCATCTGCTTGGCTTCGATGCCCACGGCGTGCACGATCTTCCGCCCACCGACGTTCCTCAGCGCCACGACCGAGGGCTCGTTCAGGACGATGCCCTTGCCCTTCATGTAGATCAGGGTGTTCGCCGTGCCGAGGTCGATGGCGATGTCGTTCGAAATCATGCCGAAAAGGTGCATGGGCGTGGGATACCGTTCGGATTGGGGCCTTTTCAGGGGCGGTCAGCGAAATCAGTCTGCTTCGACGACGCCCCGTCCCGCGCGCATCCCCACGCGCGATCCGTCCTGATCGATTTCGCCGAGCCGACCGAGGGCCCGTTTGCCCGTGTGCGGGGGCGATTACAACCCCCGTCTCAAGCCGACTTCGTCAGCCGCCGGGGCGGTCGCAAACGCCGTCGACCAGCGCGTACAAGGTGTCGTCCTCCCAGCGTACGCGGAACGCCAAGGCCTCCATCAACGCCGTGCAGGCGGCGGCGAAACGCGGTCGGTCGGCCAGCATGACGTCGATCTGCGACCGCGCCAGGAAGGATGCCCACGCGTCGCGAAGGCCCCCCATGTCCTCCACCGCCCGGTCGGCGGTCGCCCGCACCTCGGCGTCGTCGGATCGCTGCAGCTGGGCGTACAGTTCGCCGTCCTCGCGCTCCAGATGGGCCTTCAGGACGGCGTCCAGACGGTCCATGACGCCGCGCGCCTGGATCGCGTCTCCCCTGGTTCGAATGTCCTGCGACAGGCTCAGCAGTTCCGAAACGTGCTGAAGGATGCGGCGGTGCTCCGCCCGATACGCCTGGGTGTCCATGAACGCGGTCCCGTTACTCTAGTTTGCGTAAGGTCGGGTGCGATCCCTTTAACCCAGGTTAAGCCGCGTCAGGCCGCCTGGAGTCCTTCGGCCTCCAGCGTGCGCTGGACGGCCTCGCGCCGCTGAACGGCATCGAGGTGCGCGTTCAGCTTGGGATAGCGCGCCGCATCGAGCAGCCTCGCCTGACGCGCCCAACGCTCGAACACCATCAGATAGCCGTCGGCCAGGGTCCAGGTCTCGCCGAACACCCAAGGACCCTGGACGTATTCGTTCTCCGCCAGATCCAGCTTGGCCAGCGCCTGCTCGATCGCCTGGGCCTTGGCCTCGCCGTCCAGGCCCATGAACAGCACCTTTCCCAGCGCAGGATGCAGAGACGACGCCAGCCAGCCGTTGAAGGCGTTGAACCGCGCGAACTCGAACGCATCGTTCACCGGAGCCAAGTTCCGCTCCGGGCGCGTCTGTGCCGCCCAGGCCAGGATGGCCGCGTTCTGGGTGATCACGCCACGCTCGGTTTTCAGCGCCGGGGTCACGCCCGCCGGGTTCACGGCCAGATACTCCGGCGTCTTCTGCTCGCCGGCGCGCAGGTTGATCACCTTGACCTCGTGGTCGATGCCCGCCTCCTGCAGGGCAGTGTGAGAAGCCAGGGCGCAGGCGCCCGGTGAGATGTACAGAGTCACGGACATGGGCTTGGCTCCTTGCGCCGGTTGAACTTCTGAAAGGTGGGGTGGACGGGCGAATAAAGCAACAGTCCTAGTTGCGATTAGTTTCTCGCCGCTTCACCCACTCGCGCACCGCCAGCATGATGCCCAGCCAGACCACCGCCACGCCGGCCAGGATCAGGCTGGTCCAGGTCCCGTCGCCCGACGCGGCCGAGGCCACCGCCCCGCCGAAGAAGGCCACCAGCGCCGTCTTGGGCAGCACCCCCAAACCGCACCCGACCAGAAACGCCCAGAAGTTCGCCCGCGTCGCGCCGAACGCCATGTTGACCACGATGAACGGCGCCGACGGCACGTTGCGGATCATGAAGCTGGCATAGAAGGCGTTCCGCCCCACGAACCGCTTCAGCCGCTCGACCGTCGCCCCGCCGTGCCGCTCCAGCGTCCGCGCCGTCGGCCCGCGCCCCAGCCAATAGGTCACCGCCGCCGACGCCACCGTCGCGGCCCAGCTGTACCAGAATCCCAGCGACGGCCCGAAGGCCACCACGCACGCCGCGATCAGGATGAACTGCGGCGCCCCCACGAACGCCGCCCCTACGAACAGCGCCACGGTCGCCGCAAAGGCCCACGGGCTGCCTGCGTATCCCTCCAGCCAGTCCCGCAGCCGCTCCTCCGCATGCAGCCCCAGCGCCTGTTTCCCCAGCAGGAACAGCCCGACCACAGTCAGCAGCAGCACGACCGTGGCGGCCACCGCGCGCCACCGCGCCGCCTCCATGTTCAGGACGAAGTCGAGGATACGGCGGATCATCCCCCCATTTGCCCTCACGCCCCCCCGCCCGTAAACAACCCGAGCCTTCCCGCACCCGAGAATCCCACCATGAGCCAGCTCCAGTCCTCCGCTCTCGCGCGCGTCAAGCCGTCGGCGACGCTGGCGGTGACGGCGCGGGCGCGGGAACTGAAGCGGGAAGGGCGCGACGTCGTCGGTCTGGGGGCCGGCGAACCGGATTTCGACACGCCGGAGAACGTCAAGGCGGCGGCCATCGACGCCATCATGCGCGGCGAGACCAGATACACCGACGTCGACGGCATCCCGGAGCTGAAGGCCGCCGTCGCCGCCAAGTTCGCGCGTGAGAACGGCCTGACCTACGAGACGTCCCAGATTCACGTCGCCCCCGGCGGCAAGGCGGTGCTGTACAACGCCCTGGTCGCCACCCTGTCGCCGGGCGACGAAGTCATCGTGCCCGCGCCCTACTGGGTTTCGTATCCCGACATGGTGCTGCTGGCCGGCGGCGAACCCGTCACTGTGGTCGCTCACGAGGCCGACGGCTTCAAGCTGCGCCCCGAGGCGCTGGAGGCGGCGATCACCCCGCGCACGAAGTGGCTGATCCTCAACAGCCCGTCGAACCCCACCGGCGCGGCCTACACCGGCCCCGAGCTGGAAGCCCTGGCCGCCGTCGTCCGCCGTCACCCGCACGTCTGGGTCATGACCGACGACATGTACGAGCACCTGATCTACGGCGACTTCGACTACCTGACCTTCGCCCAGGTCGCGCCCGACCTGATCGACCGCACCCTGACCGTCAACGGCGTGTCCAAGGCCTATGCCATGACCGGCTGGCGCATCGGCTATGCGGGCGGGCCGAAAGGCCTGATCGACCTGATGCGCAAGGTGGCGGGCCAGACCACGTCGAACCCCTCGTCGATCAGTCAGTGGGCGGCGGTGGAGGCCTTGAACGGGCCGCAGGACTTCATCCGCGAGCGGGCGCAGGCGTTCGAGCGCCGCCGCGACCTGGTGGTGTCGATGCTGAACCAGGCGAGCGGCGTCCGCTGCCCGAACCCGGAAGGGGCCTTCTACGTCTATCCTTCGATCGAGGGCCTGATCGGCAAGACCGCGTCGGACGGCACGGTGATCGACGGCGACGACGCCTTCGTCTCGGCCCTGCTGGACGCCGAGGGCGTGGCGGTGGTCCAGGGCTCGGCCTTCGGCCTCAGCCCCTATTTCCGCATCAGCTATGCGACGTCCGAGGACGTGCTGGAGGAAGGCTGCCGCCGCATCCAGCGGTTCTGCGCCAGCCTGAGTTAGAGTCACTTCTACCGAGATTGTGTAAGTGGTATGGTCGAGCCTCCGCCTTCGGAGGATGAGCATGAGCGTTCGACACAAGGCCTTCGCCGAACGACTGACCACAGCGTGCGACGACACGGGCGTCCCCTCCCGCAACTTCGGGCGGCTGAGGTGGATCCGGGAGAAATTGTCAAAAGACCACGGATGCGAAGTCACGATCGAGGCGGTTCGCAAGTGGTTGGCGGGCGAAGCGCTCCCAAGAAAACTGGCTCTGAGTGGATTGGCCTCCCTTCTTTCAGTCGACGAGGGCTGGCTCTACTCGGGACCGTCTCAGGGGATGCGGGAAACCGCAACCGCGTTCGATGGCCTTGCCCCTGAGATCGCGCCTGCTCAGGGCGATCCCGATTTCCTGGACCGAATTCGCCGTCGGTTCGCCGGTACGGTGATGATCATGCCCGGCGTCGACCTCACCGATCCCACGTGGGAGGAAGTCGACGAATCGCATGAGTGATCGGCCGATCCTTCTCGACACCTGCGCCGCTCTCTGGCTCACAGGGGGTGGCCTGAAACCTGAAGCCTTCGATGCGCTTCGATCGGCCCGGACGGTCGGCGTCCCGGTGCTGGTCTCGCCGATAACCGCTTGGGAGGTCGGCAACCTGATCGCGAAAGGGCGGGTCGTGCTGGCGATGCCGACGCTCGTCTGGTTCGACGGTCTGATCGACTCCGGCGTCACGCAGGCGGAGCTCTCGCCCGCGGTTCTCGTCCAGGCGACTGAGCTGGAGGCACCGAAGCTGCGTGATCCAGCCGACCGCATAATGGCGGCGACCGCGCGGGCCTTCAACTTTCGTTTGATGACGCGCGATCGGCCTTTACTGGATTACGCGGCCACGGGTCGGCTGTCGGCCATCCCCTGCTGAGTATCACGCCGCCCGGCTGACCGCGAAGTCGGCCAGGTCTTCCAGCGCGGCGCGCCAGGCCGAGCAGGGCAGGGCGGTCAGCGCCGCCTTGGCGCGGTCGGCGCAGGCGCCTGCCTCGTCCAGCGTCGCGCCCAGGGCGCCCGTCCCTATCACCAGCTCTCGCGCGCGGCGGAAGTCGTCGGCGGTCCGGTTGCCCTTGGTGATCGTGCGGTCCCAGAAGGCGTCCTCGCGCCCGCGGGTCCGGGCGAAGGCCAGGATCAGGGGCAGGGTGGCCTTGCCCTCGCGGAAGTCGTCGCCGGCGTTCTTGCCTAGGGTCTCGGCCTTGCCGCCGTAGTCCAGAGCGTCGTCGGCCAGTTGAAACGCCAGGCCCAGGTTCAGCCCATAGGCCCGCAGCGCGTCGGACGCCACCCGATCCGCCCCGGCGCCCACCGCACCCGATTCGGCGGCGGCGGCGAACAGTTCGGCGGTCTTGGCGCCGATGATCTTCAGATAGGTCTCGCGGTCCAGGTTCAGGTCGTGCGCCCGCGTCAGCTGCAAGACCTCGCCTTCGCTGATCACCGCCGACGCCCGCGCCAGGATGCCGAGCGCCCGCATGTCGTCGGTCTCGACCATCAGCTCGAAGGCTCGCGCGAACAGGAAGTCACCGACCAGCACGCTGGACGGCGCGCCCCAGATCAGATGCGCCGCCACCTTGCCGCGTCTCAGCTGCGACGCGTCCACCACGTCGTCGTGCAGCAGGGTGGCGGTGTGGATGAACTCCACCGCCGCCGCCAGCTTCAGCGGCGCGTCCAGTGGACCCTCCACCCCGGCCGCGCGCGCGGCCGCGACCGTCAGAAGGGGACGCAGCCGCTTGCCGCCGGCCCCGACCAGGTGCTCGGCCAGCAGCGGGATCACCGGCACGTCGGACTGCATCCGGTCCAGGATCAGCGCGTCGACCGCCGCCATGTCCGGACCGGCCAGACGCACCAGGTCGTCGACCTGTCCGGCGGGGCGGCTGAGGGGCGCGGAAACGGCTTCCAAGACGGGATCTTTCGCGGCGAAGGGTCGATCGGGTGCGACGTCGCCTTGCCTGATGACGACGCGCCGCACAATGGTGACGCCCCATGAACGGGTCAAGCGCGTGAGGGTCGCACGGCAGATGCAGGAAACCGCCCTGATGGGCGGCCGCGTGCGGCTGGTCCAGCCCACCGACGGCTATCGGGCCGGCATGGACGCGGCGCTTCTGGCCGCCGCCGTCGCGGCAAAGCCGGGCGAAGCGGTGATGGAAGCCGGCTGCGGCGCGGGCGCAGTCCTGTGTCAGACGGGCGTCCGTCGCCCCGGCGTGTGCCTGCTGGGCGTGGAGCGCGATCCGGACATGGCGGCGCTAGCTTCGGGAAATCTGGAGCTGAACGCGCTGGATGGCGAGGTCCTGACCGCCGACGTCGCCGACGGCTTCGCGGCGCTGGATCGGTCCCGCGCGGACTGGGCCGTGTCCAATCCGCCCTTCTTCGACGATCCCGGGGCCCTGCGCGCCCCGGGGCCGGGCAAGCGCGCCGCCTGGATGGCCGACGACGGCTTGGCCGCCTGGACCGACTTTCTGCTGGCGGGCGTGCGAGACGGCGGGACGATCGTCATGATCCACCGCGCGGACCGGCTGGCGGACCTGCTGGCGCTGCTGGGGCGAAAGGCGGGATCCTTCCGTATCCTCCCTATCCATCCTTATACGGATCGACCGGCCAAGCGCGTGCTGGTCCAGGCCGTGCGCCTCGGCAAGGCGCCGCTGGTCCTCCTGCCGCCGCTGGTCCTGCACGAAGCGGGGACGAAGCACACTCCTCATGCCGACGCCGTGCTGCGTGGCGAGGCGGCGCTGGACCTCGGTTAGGTCCCTACCTCGAAGTCGATCGCCAGCGGCAGGTGGTCCGACGCCATCCGCGCCAGGGGCGAGAACGGCGCCTTGGCGCCCGTCACCCGGATCTCGGGGCTGACGAAGGCGTGGTCGATCCGGATCGCCGGATAGGCCGACGGAAAGGTCTTCACCGACGGCCTCAGGCCCAGCCGTCGCTGCGCGTCGTCCAGCCGCGACCCGCACAGCAGCCGATAGGGCCGCGTCACCGAGGTGGCGTTGAAGTCCCCGCACAGTATCGTCGGCCCCTCGCACGCCGCGCTTGCGACCCAGTCCGGCCCCATCAGCGCGGCCGTCTGCAGGCGCTGCTCGCGCGGCACCAGGCCCAGATGGGTGTTGATCACGTTCACCGCGGCGCCGCCCAGCTCAATCCGGACCCACAGGGCGCCGCGCGGCTCCAGCCCCGGCACGTTCGGCAGGGTCGGCAAGGCCCCCACCTTCACCAGCGTCTCCGGATGGGGCGTCAGGATGGCGTCGCCGTACAGTTCCGCCTCGACCCGCATCGCGGCGTGGAACCGCACCGCCATCGACAGTTTCTCGGCGATGGAGGCGGCCTGATCGACCCAGCCCGTCCGCGCCCGGCCCACGTCCAATTCCTGCAGGCAGACGACGTCCGGCTCCAGTTCTGCGATGACGGCGACGATGCGGTCGATGTCCAGCCGGCGATCGACGCCGACGCAGCGATGGACGTTGTAGGTGACGAGGCGGGGCATGGGTGCGGGCGGGCTAGCGGCCGATCATGGCCGTCACGCGGCGCTCAGATCTCCACCAGCTTGTCCGCGACCTCGTTCGGATTGTCGGCGCGCGGCGGGAAATGCTGCGCCAGCACGCCGCCGCACAGCTCCACCGCGCGCACGAAGCCGTCGCCCGGCGCCTTGCGCTTCATGCCCGCGACCAGGGCGGCCGCCGCCTCGGCCCAGACGGCCTCGCCCACCTTTTCGTGGATGCCCTTGTCCGCGATCACTTCGACCCGATGGTCGGCGTCGGCGGCGAAGATCAGCACGCCGGTGCGCGCCTCCGTCACGTGCAGCCCATGCGCCAGGAACTGGTTCAGCGCCGCCCGTCGCACGCGGTCGCGGCGGATCGACGGTGGGGTCAGAAACCGCCGGACCGCCGGGATCAGGCCCACCAGCAGCACGGCCAGGAAGGTCGCCAGCTGCAGAAGGGCATGCACCGCGATGGCCATGCCGGCCTCGGACCCGGCCGCCGCCGCATGGCCCACGCTCCAGCCGTGCGACACGCTGCGCAAGGCCATGGGGTCGAGCCCTAGCGGGATCGCCAGCAGCGGCAGGATCAGCGCCGCCGCCGCCGCCCATCCGACCAGCACGTCCCAATAGCCGGACACCCGGCGGGCGAAGACGCAGAAGATCTCGCCGCTGGTGACCTTTTCGGCCTCGGCGATGGCGTCGGCCACGCGAGCGTGGTCCTGAGGAGACATCTTCATCACCAGCCTCCCGAGGCTCCGCCGCCGCCGAAGCCGCCGCCGCCTCCGCCGAACCCGCCGCCGCCGCTCCAGCCGCCTCCGCCGCCTCCGCCGCCTCCGCGGCCTCCCATCGTGCCCTTCAGCGCCTCGGCCGCGGCCCAGATCAGGATCGGCGCCAGGCCGTCGTCGCCGCCCTTGCCCTTGAACCGCCGGCCCGCCCGCGACAGGGCGCTGACGAAGCTGACGAACACCATGAAGACGACGAACAGGATGAACAGGATCACGGCCACCGGCACCTCGGCGTCCGGCGCCTCGGCGGCCGCCGCGCGCGCCTGCGCCTCCTCCGGATCCAGCCTCAGCTGCTCGTCGATCGCCGCGACGCCGTCGGTGATGCCGCGCTCGAACCCGCCCTCGCGGAAGGCGGGCAGGATGCGCTCATGGATGATCAGGGCCGACAGGGCGTCGGTCAGGATCGGCTCCAGACCATAGCCCACCTCGATCCGCACCTTGCGCTCGTTGGGCGCGACGATCAGGAGGACGCCGTTGTCCTCCTCCGACTGGCCGATGCCCCAGGCCCGACCCAACTGATAGCCGTAGTCGGCGATGTCCCGATCCTGCAGGCTCTCGATCGTGACCACGACCAACTGGTCGGTGGTGTCGCGCTCCAGCGCCTCCAGCCGCTGCGTCAGCTCCGCTTCCTTCTCGGCCGACAGCAGGTTCGCCTGATCGACCACGCGCCCGGTCAGTGCCGGAAACCGCAGCTCCTGCGCCAGGGCGGGCGTCGTCGCCGCGCCCAGCCAGACGACGGCGACGACCAGCGCCGCCGCGACTGATCTCAAGACGGCGATCACTTGGCCGGGGTGGGGGCCGGCGGGGCCGACCCCGGCGCCGCGCCGGCCGGCGCGTTGAACGTCACCTGCGGCGCGCTCTGGGCCGCTTCGTTGGCCTGGAACGGCTGCATCGGGCCGGAGCCGGAGTGAATCGTGTTGGCCCACAGCACGGTCGGGAAGGTCCGCAGCGCCGTGTTGTGCACGCGAACCGCCTCGTTGTAGTCGCGCCGCGCCACGTTGATGCGGTTCTCCGTCCCCTCGAGCTGGCTCTGCAGGGCGACGAAGTTCTGGTTCGACTGAATCTGCGGATACTGTTCCGCGACCAGCAACAGGCGGCTCAGCGCCTGAGTCAGCTCGCCCTGGGCGGCCTGGAACCGCTGCATCGCCGCCGGATCGTTCAGCATCTCGGGCGTCAGTTGCACCGAGGTGGCCCGCGATCGCGCCTCGATCACCTGGGTCAGGGTCGCGCGCTCCGACGCCGCCGCCGCCTCGACCGTCGCCACCAGGTTGGGGATCAGGTCCGCCCGCCGCTGGTAGGCCGCCTGCACGTCGGCCCAGGCGGCGTTGGCCCGCTCCTCGTTGGTCGGAATGGCGTTGACGCCGCAGCCGGACATCGCCGGGGCCACGACCACGACCGCGGCGACCGCGGCCAGACGGGGGTTCACACGCATCATCGAGACAGCCCTTCCCGAGCGCGGCCGGATCGCCGCAATGCCGCGTATATCAGCCGTTCATGACGCCGCTTCAAGCGTCCAGAGATTCCGCCTCGACCCCCGCCCTGGCACAGGCCGCCGCATAGGTGTTGGCCAACAGCACCGCGATCGTCATCGGGCCGACCCCGCCCGGCACCGGGGTGATCGCCCCCGCGACCGCCGCGGCCTCGTCGAACGCCACGTCGCCGACCACGCGGGTCTTCCCCTCAGCCGCCTTGACCGGATCCTTCGACGGCACGCGGTTGATGCCCACGTCGATCACCGTGGCGCCCGGCTTGATCCAGTCGCTGCGGATCATCTCCGGACGTCCGACCGCGGCCACCAGGATGTCCGCGCGGCGGCACACCGCCGGCAGGTCGCGCGTCCGCGAATGCGCCACCGTCACCGTGCAGCTCTCGCCCAGCAACAGCTGCGCCATGGGCTTCCCTACGATGTTGGACCGGCCCACCACCACGGCCTCCAGCCCCGACAAATCGCCCAACTCCGCCTTCAGCAGCATCAGGCAGCCCAGCGGCGTGCAGGGAACCAGCCCGCGCCCGCCCGTCGCCAGCCGCCCGGCGTTGACCACGTGGAACCCGTCGACGTCCTTGTCCGGATCGATCGCCGCCAGCACGGCGTCGCTGGCGATCTGGGGCGGCAGGGGCAGCTGCACCAGGATGCCGTGGATCGCCGGATCCCGGTTCAGCCGGTCAACGACGGCCAACAACGCGGCCTGCGTCGTCTCCGCCGGCAGGCGCACGGTTTCGGAGTGAAATCCCGCCGCTTCGGCCCGCTCGCCCTTCGACTTCACATAGATGCGGCTGGCCGGATCGTCGCCGACGATCACCGCCGCCAGCCCGGGCCTTACGCCGATCGCCGCGCGCAGTCGTCCTGCGGCCGCCGCGACCCGCTCCACCAGCCCGGCCGCGAAGGCCTTGCCGTCGATCAGGCGCGCGGGGGCGGGGAGGTCGGACATGGGCCGGGCCTTCGAACAAGTTCGTCTGGGAAGCGCCGCGCGATTTACAGGGCGACCGCGACCGCGTCTATGATGGCGGCCTCGGGGAGACTTCGCATGAACCGCCGCCTGACCGCCTGCGCCGCCGCCGCCCTGGCCGTGCTCGCCACGCCCGTCCTGGCCCAGGAAAGCCTGCGCTTTGGCCAGACGGTTCGCGGCGAGTTGGTCGAGGGCGACGCCGAGGCTCAGTCCCATCGCCACGACGATTTCCGTCTGTCCACCCGTGACGGCCAGCGCATCGAGCTCACCCTGCGTTCGCCTGATTTCGACGCCCTGGTCGAGGTGTTCGCCGCCGGCGACCTGACGGCTCCCACATGGAGCGACGACGATTCGCTGGCCACGCCTGAGGGCGGAGGCGACGCGCGTCTACGGTTCACGGCTCCGGCCGGCGACTGGATCGTCCGCGTACGCGGCTTCGGTTCCGACGCGACCGGCGCCTATGCCCTGATCCTGACCGAGCGCCCCCCCCCGCCTCGCGCGCCGCGTCCGTCCGCGATCCGTCTGGGCCAGAGCGTGCAGGGACAGCTCACCGACCGCGATCCCGAAGCCGAGGACGGCGCTCTCTACGACGCTTGGCGCCTGCGCCTGCGCCAAAGCGACCGCATCCTGGTCACCCTCACCTCCGACGCCTTCGATCCAATCCTGCGCGTGGGAGAGGGTCAGGACGACGCCTTCGTCGAACTGGCCGTCAATGACGACGACGGCACGGGCCTGAACTCGCGTCTGGTCTTCGAGGCCCCGCAGGACGCGGACTACGTCATCCGCGCCCAGTCGCTTAACCAGGGCCAAGGCGACTACGTCCTGACTCTGGCCGCCGCGCCGCCCCAGGCGCCGGCCGCCGACGCCGTGATCGGCCAGTCGCACGAGGGTCAGCTTTCCGCCGCCGACGGTCTGGACGAGGCGGGCCGCCCCGTCGATCTCTGGCGCTTCTCCGGTACGGCGGGCCAGCGCGTCCGCATCGACATGTCGTCCGACGCCTTCGACACTTATCTGGAACTGCTCGATCCGGCGGGCGGCCTCCTGGCGGAGGACGACGACGGTCAGGGCGAGGGCACGAATTCCCGCATCACCTTCACCCTGGAAGCCGACGGCGTGCACCAGATCCGCGCCCGCGCCTTCGCGCCGGGCGGGGAGGGGGCCTATTCGCTGGGCCTGTCCGAGGCCGCGCCCGAGCGAGCCGCTGAATCCCTGGCCTTCGGCGCCCGCGTCGAGGGGGTGATCGACGAAGCAGATCCGAGCGACGGCCAGGGCCGCGGCTACGATTCGTTCGTCTTCTCCGGTGTCGAGGGCCAGCGCGTCCAGGCCATCCTGCGCTCCGGCGACTTCGACGCCTTCCTTCGCGTCGGCGCGGCCGAGGGCGAGTTCTCCGACTTGGCGTCGGACGACGACGGCCTCGGCGAAGGCACGGATTCTCGCCTGAACTTCACCCTCCCGGCCGACGGCGACTACGTCCTGCGCGTCTCGCCGCTCGCTCCGGAGACCGACGGCCTCTATGCGCTGGAGCTGATCGACCGCGGCCCGAAGCCCGCGTCCGGCAGCCTGCTGGTCGGCGCCCGGGTCCGCGGAACCCTGACCGAAGCCGACGATTCGGCTGAAGACGGCAGTTGGTTCGATGCCTATGAGATCGAGGCCAAGGCCGACGAACCTCTGCGAATCGTCATGGCGTCCAACGCCTTCGACGCCTTCGTCGTCATCGGCCGTCAGAAGGACGACGGCGGCTTCGAAGTGTTGGGCAGCGACGACGATTCCCTGTCCGACACCCACGCCCGCCTGGACTGGGAGCCCCCCGCCGACGGAACCTACGTCATCCGCGCCGGCAGCTTCGGGCCGCAGGAAGCCGGAACTTACGTCCTGACTGTGGACCCGGCGCCCAAGCCCTGATCTCGTCAGACGGCGTCAGATGACGACGCCCGGCGGACGATGTAGCCTCTTCCCATGGCCGCTTCCGGCCGGGGGAATCTCAAGCTCATGCGTCGCTTCGCTCTCTTCGCCGCCGTCTCGCTGACGGCTGCCCTTGCCGCCGGCGCCGCCTCGGCCCAGTCGATTTCGGTCGGCCAGACGGTGTCCGGGACCATCTCCACGACCGATCCAAAGGTCGAGGTGGACGACAGCCACTATGACTGCTGGGTCTTCACGGCGCCCGCCGGCGTCTACACAGTGGACTATCGCTCCGACGCCTTCGACGCCTTCCTGGCGATCGGCAAGGGTCGCAACTGTTCGGGCGAAACCACCGTCGCCAACGACGACTGGGGCGACGGCCTGGACTCCCATGCGGAGTTCGCCACCGACGGCGGCCCCTGGTTCATCAAGGCCAACACTCTGGGAGGCGGTGAGACCGGCGCCTATACCCTCACGCTCGTCTCCGGCGGCGATCCTCGCAACATGGAGAACGACGGCTTCGGTCCCGACGACTCCGACATGTCGTCCGAAGACGATTTCGACATGGCCTGGGTGGAAGAGTTGAAAGGGCGCGAGGGCGGAGAACAGCACCTGCTCAACGTCGTCTGCGCCGCCGTGGACACGCTCGACCTCATCCTGACCATGGAAAACATGACCGAGGACCAACTCGAGGCGCGGATCATGGACGGGGGCCGCTTCACCGACGCCGCCGACGCCACGGGTCGCGCGCTGGGCTACACCGCCGACGACGTCGAGACCCAGATCGCCGAGTTCGGCGCCCTGCTGCTGATGGATCCCGAAAGCTCCGGCGACTTCTCCGGCGCTCGCCAGGAATGCCTGGGCATGATGGGCTGATCGGCCGGGGTCAGCCCAGCAGGTCTCCGACGAACGGCCGCCACCGTCCCTCGCGGACGGTGGTGGTCGCCCGCGCGATGTCCGGCGCGAAATAGTGGTCCGACGCGTACTCGGGCGCGGTCTCCCGCACGATCGCCCATGCCCGTTCCAGCGGCTCGGAGCTCTTTAACGGCCGGTGGAAGTCGATCCCCTGCACCGCCGCCAGCAGCTCGATCCCGACCACGGTCGCGGCATTTTCCGCCATCTCCAGCAGGCGCCGCGCGCCGTGCGTGGCCATGCTGACGTGGTCTTCCTGATTGGCGCTGGTCGGCACGGTGTCCACGCTGGCCGGATGGCTCATCATCCGGTTCTCGGCCACCAGGGCCGCCGCCGTCACCTGGGCGATCATGAAGCCCGAGTTCAGCCCGCTCTCGCGCACCAGAAACGCGGGCAGGCCGCTCATCTTCGGATCGACCAGGATCGACGTCCGCCGCTCGCTGACGTTGCCGATCTCGCACAGCACCAGGGCGATCTGATCCGCCGCGAAGGCAACGGGTTCGGCATGGAAGTTTCCGCCCGAGATCACGTCGCCCTCGGCGAAAAACACCAGCGGATTGTCCGTCACCGCATTGGCCTCGCGCACCAGCGTCGCCGCCGCCGCGCGCAGCACGTCCAGCCCCGCGCCCATCACCTGCGGCTGGCAGCGCAGGGAATAGGGATCCTGCACCTTGTCGTCGCCCTCGCGGTGGCTGTCGCGGATCGCCGAGCCGGCCAGCAGTTCGCGCAGCACCCGCGCCACCTCGATCTGCCCCGGCTGGCCGCGTAAGCGCTGGATGCGCGGATCGAACGGCGCGTCCGACCCCTTCAGCGCGTCCACCGACAGGGCGCCGGCCACCAGTCCCGCCGCGAAGGCGTCCTCCGCCGCGAACAGCCCCGCCAGCGCCAGCGCCGTCGAACACTGCGTGCCGTTCAGCAGCGCCAGACCCTCCTTGGGCCCCAGAACCACCGGCTCGCGGTCGACGCTTGCCAGCGCCTCCACCGCCGGAACGACGCGCCCGCCGACCACGGCCTCGCCCACACCGATCAGCACGCAAGACATGTGCGCCAGCGGAGCCAGGTCGCCGGAAGCCCCCACCGAGCCCTTGGCCGGAACGACCGGCAGCACCTCGCCGTTCACCAGGTCGATCAGCGCCTGCAGCGTGTCGCGCCGCACCCCCGACGCCCCCTTCGACAGGCTGGCGATCTTGAGCACCATCAGCAGCCGGGTCACCCCCGCCGACAGCGGCGCCCCGACCCCGCAGGCATGGCTCAGCACGAGATTTTTCTGCAACGTCTCAAGATCTTCGGCAGCGATGCTGGTGTTCGCCAGCAAGCCGAACCCGGTGTTGATCCCATAGACGGTCCGGCCCTTCGCCAGTATCTCCGCCACCGTCGCCGCCCCCGCCTCCACGTCCGCCCACGCCGCCTCGGTCAGCGACACGGTCACGGGGCCTTCCAGCGCGGCGCGCAGTTGCGACAGGGTGAGCGGGGCCTGGCCGATCAGAATTCGCATCACTGATCCTTCTCCCCTTGGGGGAGAAGGTGGGCGGCGCAGCCGCTCGGATGAGGGGTAAGCTTCAGCATCCCCGCTCTATGCGGACGGATCGCATCGAAAACCACACCAGGATTGCGCTCGAAGGCCGAGTTACGGAATCGCAGAACAACGAACCCCGTTGCTTCCAGTCGAGCGTCACGAGCCGCATCCTCGGCTGCGCGCAGGTCATGTACGCCGCCGTCCAGCTCCACGATCAGCTTCAGTTCCGGGCAAAGGAAGTCCACCACGAACCCGGCCACCGGCGCCTGGCGCCGAAACTTCAGACCCTCGAACCGCCGCCCTCGCAGCATCGACCACAGCTTGTCCTCGGCTCCGGTCTGATCCGACCGCAGCCGCCGTGCCCGGCGCGTCCTGTCGTCCGTCTGGTGCATCGTCGAAAGCCCCCTCATCCGACCGACTGCGTCGGCCACCTTCTCCCCCGAGGGGAGAAGGATCATCTGATGCTCGGCAGGTTCAGCCCGTTCGCCCGCGCCGCGTCCTTCGCGATCTCATAGCCGGCGTCCGCGTGGCGCATCACTCCCGTGGCCGGGTCGTTCCAAAGCACGCGATCCAGCCGTTTCGCCGCATCCGGCGTGCCGTCCGCCACGATCACGACGCCCGAGTGCTGGGAATAGCCCATGCCGACCCCGCCCCCGTGGTGCAGCGACACCCAGCTGGCCCCCGACGCCGTGTTCAGCAGCGCGTTCAACAGCGGCCAGTCCGACACCGCGTCCGATCCGTCCTGCATCGCCTCCGTCTCGCGGTTCGGGCTCGCCACCGAGCCCGAGTCCAGATGGTCCCGCCCGATCACGATCGGCCCCGACAACTCGCCCGAGGCCACCATCTCGTTGAACATCAGCCCCGCTCGGTGCCGGTCGCCCAGGCCGATCCAGCATATCCGCGCCGGCAGGCCCTGGAACGCGATCCGTTCCCCGGCCATGTCCAGCCAGCGGTGCAGGCCGGCGTCGTCCGGAAACAGCCGCTTCATCGCCGCGTCGGTCTTGCGGATGTCCTCCGGATCGCCCGTCAGCGCCGCCCACCGGAACGGCCCGATCCCGCGGCAGAACAGCGGGCGGATGTAGGCCGGCACGAACCCCGGAAAGGCGAAGGCGTCGCTCACCCCCTCGTCGAAGGCCACCTGGCGGATGTTGTTGCCATAGTCGGTCACCGGAATGCCCGCCGACTGAAAGTCCAGCAGGGCCTGCACGTGCACCGCGCATGACTTCCGGGCCGCCGCCTCGACCGCCTGGGGATCGCTCTCGCGCTTGGCCTCCCACTCCGCCACGCTCCAACCGGCGGGCAGATAGCCGTTGACCAGGTCATGCGCGCTGGTCTGATCGGTCACCAGATCCGGCCGCACCCCGCGCCTCACCAGTTCAGGCAGAACCTCCGCCGCATTGCTCAACAACCCGATCGAAATGGGCTTCTTGTCCCTCAGAGACCGCTCCAGCAGCGCCAGCGCCTCGTCTGTGCTCTCGGCCATCACGTCCAGATAGCGGGTGCGGATGCGGAACTCGATGCGGCTGCGCTGGCACTCCACGGCGATGCACGACGCGCCCGCCATCGTCGCCGCCAGCGGCTGGGCCCCGCCCATGCCGCCCAGCCCCGCCGTCAGGATCCACTTGCCCGACCAGTCGCCGCCGTGATGCTGCCGCCCGGCCTCCATGAAGGTCTCATAGGTGCCCTGAACGATGCCCTGGGTGCCGATGTAGATCCACGACCCGGCGGTCATCTGACCGTACATGGCCAGACCCTTGCGATCCAGTTCGTGGAAATGTTCCCAGGTCGCCCATTTGGGCACCAGGTTGCTGTTGGCGATCAGCACCCGCGGCGCGTCCGCATGCGTCCGGAACACGCCCACCGGCTTGCCCGACTGCACCAGCAGGGTCTCGTCCTCCCCCAGGTCCCGCAGCGCGTCCACGATCCGGTCGAAACTGGTCCAATCCCGCGCCGCCTTGCCGATCCCGCCATAGACGACCAGATCCTGCGGCCGCTCGGCCACCTCCGGGTCGAGGTTGTTCATCAGCATCCGCAGCGCGCCCTCGGCGGCCCAGGTGCGGCACGTCTTCTCCGGCCCGCGCGGGGCGCGCACGATCCGGGCGTTCGGGGTCGGTTGTTGAGTCATGTCGGCGTCTCTACGCTGCGACGCCATGACCATGGAAGCCTCCGAAGCGCTGGCCTGGCGCTCCGTCGCCGACCTGATCGGCGATCACCCTGACGCGCGCGTCGCTCTCGTCGGCGCGCCCCTCAACGAGCGCTCCCTCACCCCGGGCCGTTGCGACCTCGCCCCCAAGGCCTTCCGTGCCGTCCTCCCACGTTTCTCCACCTATGACGTCGAGACCGGACGGGACCTGTCCACCCCCGTCCACGACGCCGGCGACGTGCCGCTGAAGGCCGTCTCGCCCGCCGACGCCTTCACGCCCATCCGCGGCGCCGTCGAGGCCCACGGCCACCGCGCCCTGACGGTCCTGATCGGCGGCAACAACGCGGTCACCCGCCCGGGCGTCCACGCCCTCGGGCTCGAGCGCGCCGGCCTCCTGACCCTCGACGCCCACTTCGATCTGCGCGATGTGGATCAGGGCCTGACCAACGGCAATCCGATCCAGGCCCTGCTGGACGACGGGCTGGACGGCCGCCGCATCTCCCAGATCGGCCTCGCCCCCTTCGCCAACACCCGCCGGGCGCATGACAAGGCGCGGGCCGCCGGCATCTCGGTCTTCACCGTCGCCGACTGCCGCCGTCGGGGCACGGCCGCGATCGTGGCGCAGGAGCTCGATCGCCTCTCGGCCCTGTGCGACGTGATCTACGTCGACGTGGACATCGACGTGATCGACCGCGGACAATGGCCCGCCAGTCCGGGAGCCCGCCCCGGCGGCGTTCCTGTCCATGAGGCGTTCGAGGCGACGCGCGTGATCGGCGCCCATTCGAAGGTCCGCGCCGTCGATCTGACGGAATACGATCCCTCACTGGAAGTCGGCGACCTCGGCGCCCTGACCGCCGGCCGCTGGTTCTGCGAGCTGCTGGCGGGGTTCCAGTCCCGATGACCTGCACTGTCCGCTCATCCCCGCGAACGCGGGGATCCAGTGATTTCGAGGAAACTCGGTCGGGGCCCTTGGCGAAGCCGGCCGGTCCGCACCGGCCGTGGAAAAGGACTGGGTCCACGGTTTCGCGGGGATGAGCGGAATGGAAAGACACGACCTGCTGCTCACCGACTGCCGCCTCGCCACCATGGTCGAGGGCGAGGCCCCGTACGGGGCGATCGAGGACGGCGCGATCCTGGTCCGCGACGGCCGCATCGCCTGGGTCGGCGCGCGCGAGGATCTGCCCGCCCACGACGCCGTCGCCGTCGAGCGCCTCGACGGCCGCTGGGTCACGCCAGGCCTGATCGACTGCCACACCCACCTGGTCTTCGGCGGCGACCGCTCGCAGGAGTTCGAGCGCCGCCTGGGCGGCGCGACCTATGAGCAGATCGCGCATGAGGGCGGCGGCATCGTCTCGACCATGACCGCCACCCGCGCCGCGAGCGAGGACGCGCTGGTCGCTTCCGCGCTGGACCGCCTTCGCGGTCTGACCGCCACCGGCGTCACCACCATGGAGATCAAGTCGGGCTACGGGCTGGACGCCGACAATGAGCTGAAGATGCTCCGCGCCGCCCGCCGCGTGGGTCGGGAAGGCGGCGTCCGGGTCTCCACCAGCTTCCTGGGCCTGCACGCCTTGCCGCCGGAGCATCGCCGGAGCCGCGGGGCCTACCTCGACCTGATGATCGACCAGGTTCTGCCCGCCGCCCATGCGGAGGGCCTCGTCGACGCCGTCGACGCCTACTGCGAGCCCATCGCCTTCACGGCGGTGGAGATCGACCGCCTGTTCGCCAAGGCCCGCTCGCTGGGACTGCCGGTCAAACTGCACGCGGACCAGCTTTCCAATGGGGGAGGCGGCGCCCTGGCCGCCGCCCATGGGGCCTTGTCCGCCGACCACGTCGAGCATGTCGATGAGGCGGGCGTCGTCGCCATGGCGGCCGCCGGCACGGTCGCGGTCCTGCTGCCGGGCGCCTACCTCATGCTGAGGGAGACCACGCCGCCGCCCGTCGATCTGTTCCGGCGCCAGGGCGTGCGCATGGCGGTGGCCACCGACTGCAACCCGGGCACCTCTCCCGTCGTCAGCATGACGTCGGCCTTGAACCTCGCCTGCGTCCAGTTCCGCCTGACGCCGGAAGAGGCCCTGACGGGGGCCACCCGACACGCTGCGGCCGCCCTCGGCCTGTCGCACCAGATCGGCGCCCTGGAGCCCGGCAAGACCGCCGACCTCGCCGTCTGGAACGTCGAGCGCCCCGCCGAGCTCTGCTACTGGCTGGGTCGTCCATTGCTGCACCGGCGATGGCTGGGCGGCCGGGCTTAAGCCCCGCTTCAGGGAATCGGGCCATAAAGGCCCCATGAACCGTCGCCTCCCGCTCGGCGAAGCGCTGATGATCGTCGCTCTGATCGCCTGCACGGCGGTTCAGCTCGGCCTGATGGTCCACGGTCTGCTGGCGGCCTGATCCGGGCGTGCTGGACGGCCCCGAAAGAGAGCGTGCATGACCGCCACAGACGCCGACGTCGTCATCCTCGGCGGGGGCCATAACGGCCTGGTCTGCGCCTTCTATCTGGCCCGTGCCGGGCTGAAGGTGACCGTGCTGGAACGCCGCCATGTCGTCGGTGGGGCGGCGGTGACGGAGGAATTCCACCCCGGCTTCCGCAATTCCACCGCCAGCTACACCGTCAGCCTGCTGAACCCCACGGTGATCGCCGACATGGACCTGGCGCGCCACGGGCTGCGGGTCTTGCTGCGCAAGGTGGCCAACTTCCTGCCCCTGCCCGGCGGCGACCGGCTTCTGGCGGGCGAGGGGATCACGCAAGGCGAGGTCGCCCGCTTCTCGCAGAGGGACGCCGACCGGCTGCCCGAATACGAGCGCCGGCTCGAGGTCGTGGCCGACGTCCTGCGCGACTGGATCCTCCGGCCGCCGCCGAACATGGCCTCGGGCGGGTGGCTGTCCGCCCTGCCGGATCTGCTGTCGGCCGGCGCGCTCGGCCGTCAGGCGGCTTCGCTGGACGTCCAGGGCCGCCGCGACCTGCTGGACCTGTTCACGAAATCGGCCGGCGACTGGCTGGACGGCTGGTTCGACAGCGAGCCGATCAAGGCCCTGTTCGGCTTCGACGGCGTGGTCGGCAACTACGCCGGCCCCTACACGCCGGGCAGCGCCTACGTCCTGCTGCACCACGTGTTCGGCGAGGTGAACGGCAAACGCGGCGCCTGGGGCCATGCCGTCGGCGGCATGGGCGCCATCACCCAGGCCATGGCCGCCGCCTGCGCCGAACGCGGCGTGGACGTGCGCCTCGACGCCCCGGTGACCGAGGTGCTGACTGAAAAGGGCAGGGCGGTCGGCGCCGTGACCGAGGCGGGCGACGTGGTTCGCGGCCGCGCGGTGGTCTCAAATCTGCATCCCCGCATGCTGTTCGACCGCCTCGTCGACCCGGCCGCCGTGCCGCACGATTTCCGCGAGCGGATGACGCGCTACGCGTCGGGCTCCGGCACCTTCCGCATGAACGTGGCGCTCGGCGAACTGCCGCGCTTCACTGCCCTGCCGGAACCCGGCGACCACCTTACGGCCGGCATCATCATGGCCCCCAGCCTGGACTACATGGAGCGCGCCCACGCTTCCGCCCGGCTGGACGGCTGGTCGCGCGAGCCGATCATCGAGATGCTGATCCCATCGACGCTGGACGACACCCTGGCGCCGCCTGGGCAGCACGTCGCCAGCCTGTTCTGCCAGCACGTCTCGCCGGACCTGTCGGACGACGACCGCGAGACCGTCGCCGACCTGATGATCGAGACCGTCGATCGCTGGGCGCCCGGCTTCAAGGCCTCCGTCCTCGGCAGGCTGGCGCTCGGTCCCCGCGATCTGGAGCGCCGGTTCGGCCTTGTCGGCGGCGACATTTTCCACGGCCGCCTGAGTCTGGATCAGCTGTTCAGCGCCCGCCCCGTGCTGGGCCATGCCGACCATCGCATGCCGGTGCCGGGGCTGTACCTGTGCGGGTCAGGCGCCCACCCCGGCGGCGGCGTGACCGGAGCGCCGGGGCACAATGCGGCGAAGATCGTGCTGAAGGATCTGCGCTGAACCCGGAGCGCGGACCTCCAGGTCCGCGAGACCGGCGGCGGGTGCAGGACGCGGACGTGGACGTCCGCGCGCCTTCGATGCGGCGCCATGGGGCGACAAGTCGTCACGACTTCTTCCCCATTCCCCCGTCCTTTCAGCGCCCTGCGTTTTTCCGTCCCCGACTTTCCGACGTCGGTTGGGGGGTGGGGCAGCATCTGGGGGTTCCGTCGCAGGGGAAGGGCGCAAGGCCTTACGAGCTTGTCGCGGCGGGAGCGGTTCGAGCGGGGGGCTCGACGGGCGCATGCGCCCGGAGAGCCCGGCGTCGGCGTGAACCCGCGAGGTCCCGGACCATCGGAGGTGGGGGGACGGCGCGGGGGCCG
>Ga0209909_100117_pt1 | contig 142918 bp, 139 predicted proteins | sample FECB22metaG_FD_188302 | JGI IMG/M metagenome (GOLD analysis project Ga0209909, IMG submission 188302) | Cyanobacterial communities from the Joint Genome Institute, California, USA - FECB-22 (SPAdes) (version 3) | ecosystem: Environmental > Aquatic > Thermal springs > Hot (42-90C) > Microbial...
GTTCCCGCGAAAGCGTTGGTGTGGACGGCCCCTGCGGCATTGGATGTGCCAAGGTTCGGGCTGTTGAGGGCCGAACGGGAGGAGCCGTCCATGGGAGAGCTTACGCGTGTAGCGGTGGACACGTCCAAGGCGGTGTTTGCGGTGCATGGGGAGGATGCGGCGGGGCGGGTGGTGGTGCGGCGCGAGCTGCGGCGGGCCGCCTTCGAGGCGTTCATGGCGGGGCTGGCGCCGGTGGAGGTGGTGCTCGAGGCGTGCGGTGCGTCGCACCACTGGGGTCGGCGGCTGGGGGCGATGGGGCACCGGGTGCGGCTGATCCCGCCGCAATACGTCCGGCCCTTTGTCAGGCGCGGCAAGACCGACCGGGCGGATGCGGCGGCGATCTGCGCGGCGGCCGGGCGGCCGGACATGCGCGAGGTGCCGCTGAAGAGCGCCGGGCAGCAGGCGGCGCTGATGGTGCTGCGGCTGCGCGAGCTCCTGGTCAAGCAGCGGACCGCGCTGGTGAACGCGCTGCGCGGCCATGCCGCCGAGTTCGGCCTGGTGGCGCCGCAGGGGATCGGGCGGGCGGAGGAGCTGCTGGCGCGGATCGCGGCCGATCCGGAGGTGCCGGAGCTCGCCCGCGAGAGCTTCGCGCTGCTCGGGCAGCAGATCGCGGCGGTCGGGGCGCAGCTGGCGGAGGCCGATGCGCGGCTGGGGGCGTTGCACAAGGGCCACGAGGTGAGCCGGCGGCTGGCCGCGGTGCCCGGGATCGGGCCGGTGGCGGCGATCAGCCTCGCGCTCGCGGTCGAGCCGGGGCGCTTCGAGAGCGGGCGGCACCTCGCCGCCTGGCTCGGCCTCACGCCGCGCGAGCACTCGACGGGCGGCAGGCAGCGCCTGGGCGGGATCAGCCGGGCCGGCCACGAGCGGCTGCGATCGCTCCTCGTGCTCGGGGCGACCGCGGTGATCCGCCACGCCCGGCCGGGATCGCGCCTGGCCACGCCCTGGCTCACCGCGCTCCTGGCCCGCAAGCCGCGCAAGCTCGCGGCGGTGGCGCTGGCCAACAAGATGGCCCGGGTGGTCTGGGCCATGATGGCGCGCGGCGAGGCCTACCGGGCGAGGCCGCTCGCCGGCGCCGCCTGACCGCGGCGCCGAGGCCGGGTGCAAGAGGGGCAACAGAGGAGATGGCAATCGGTCGAGCCGACGTCCGGAACAGCCCGTGGTTCCCGATGGCCAGATCAGGCCGCGAAAGCGCTGGCGCTCCGGACGCGCAACCCATCTGGGCCAGCGGCCGCATGCGCCGCGCCAACAGGCCGGACACACGACCGCTCTCGCACCGAACGTCAAATCCTCCCAACACCCCACTTGCATCCAAGGGGCCGTCCACACACGCGCGGCGAGGCCTACCGGGCGAGGCCGCTCGCCGGCGCCGCCTGACCGCGGCGCCGAGGCCGGGTGCAAGAGGGGCAACAGAGGAGATGGCGATCGGTCGAGCCGACGTCCGGAACAGCCCGTGGTTCCCGATGGCCAGATCAGGCCGCGAAAGCGCTGGCGCTCCGGACGCGCAACCCATCTGGGCCAGCGGCCGCATGCGCCGCGCCAACAGGCCGGACACACGACCGCTCTCGCACCGAACGTCAAATCCTCCCAACACCCCACTTGCATCCAAGGGGCCGTCCACACACGGGAACCCACCTCGCCGCAGGTCGGAGCTGCCGGAAGATGGGCCCCCGCTTTCGCGGGGGCGACACCGAAAGGGTTAGAACTTCAGCCAGACGGTGTGAATCTGCTCTCCGACCAACAGTGTTCAGCCGACCGGATACGCCCCGCCCGTGACCGGGTCGCTCGGCGGGTCGGGCACGCGCGGGACGGCATAGACCGCGCGGCCCATCTCCCCCGCGCGCCCCGTGTACTGTTCCGGCGGCGGCCCCGGCGGATAGGCGCCGACCACCAGCAGGTCGGGCGACGCGCCGATGTTCCGGTGGCCGGTGCCGGCCGGCAGCACCACCACGTCGCCGGCCGCGAGCTCCAGCGTCACGCCCTGCTCGCCGCCCAGCCGCACGCGCACGCTGCCGCTCGCGACCGCCAGCGCCTCATGGGCGTTCGGGTGATAATGATGGAAGTCGTAGATGCCGTTGCGCCAGGACGGGCTCCAGCCATGGCGCGAGAACAGCGCCTCCGCCGCGGCAGCGTCGCCCGGCGGCGTCGCGCCGCGATGCAGCAGCACGGGCAGGCGGGGGTTGTTCGGCACGTCGTCGCCGATCGCGAGCATCAGCCGCTCGGCACCGTCGCCACGCTTGTCGTGCATCGCGCGTCCTCCCTGCCGGAGGACAGCATGGCAGCCGGCCGCGAGTTCCGAGAAGGTTATTCGGCGAAGGCTTCGGCGACGAGTCGCAGGTGGCGCGTCGCATGGGGCGTGGCCTCGGCCACCTCCACCGGGCTGTCGCCGCCGGCCATCAGGATGCGGTCGCCCGTTTCCGGCCGGTTGTAGATAAAGCCGTGCGTCGGGTAGGTGCGGCCGAAGGTGTCGTTGTCATGCCCGACCTGCACGCGGACGGAGGTCCAGTCGTTGCGGTCGGAGACGTCCACGACCGCCACGCCGCGCATCACCGTGCCGCGGCGGATGCCCGGGCCGGCCCAGTTCGCGTGGTCAATCAGCAGGGTGCGGGCGTTCACCACGCGGCTGACCACCGCGACATGCCCGCGGCTCATCCCGCCCGACGCCATGAAGGCGAGCACGGCGCCGCGCTCCGGCTGCTGGCCGCGGACATAGGTGCCGGCGGCATTGTGCCACCAGAGCCGCGCGTCGCCGCTGATGGCCATGCCCGTCGCCATGCGCGCGAAGGGCACGCAGGACAGGTCGGCGGTGGCCTCAACGGGCTGGATCGGCGTGCCGAGGCTGGCGGCGCCTCGCGCCACCACGGGCGTCAGCAGCGCGGTCTGGGCTTGGCCTTGCGGCGGGACGGCGGCGCGGGCCTGCGGGCGACTGGAGTTCTGGCCGTCCTGGGCGCTCGCGTCCGGGATGGCGATCCCGGTGCCGAACGCAATGATCATCGCCAGAAGCGCGCATCCTGCCCGCATCCTTCGCCCCCCTGCCTATTGCCCCCGCCGACCCCTGACGAGGCCGTGAGACAGGCGGTAACCGCGGCGTGTGGGGCTGCCAACCCGATCGGGTGTTACCGGGAGTAATCAGACGTGATTCGTTCGTTGCAACCTACGCGCGTGGCGGGAAATCCGGATATCGTCCTAACGTGAGACCCGCAACACAGTCGCGACACGGTGTTGCGGCACGGATGCAACACACGAAACCCAAGAAACAGACTCGGTCCGCCCGCGCCGCATGTCAAACATGCGTTAACGGAATGATGGCGCGGACGTCCGTGATCGAACGGGGTCCGCTCAGCGGCAGGCGGTGACCATGATCTCCACCAGGTGGCGCGGGTCGGCCATGTTCGCCTGCACGCAGGCGCGCACCGGCCGCCCGGCATCGCCCAGCCACTCCACCCACACCTTGTTCATCGCGTCGCGGTCGCGGATGTCCTTCAGCCAGATCTGTGCCTGGAGCAGCCGGGTCTTGTCGGTCCCGTTGGCTTCCAGCGCCGCGTCCATCTTCGCGATGACTTCGCGCGTCTGGCCCGTGACGTCCTTCGAGAGGTCGTCGGCGGTCATGCCGGCGAGATAGACGAAGTTGTGGTACTCGACGGAGTTCGAGAGGATCTGGTTGCTGCCCTGACGGGTGATCTTCGACATGGCGCGGGCCTCCTGCTGACGGCGCGCGCGGTTCTAGGTGGCAGGTGAAGGGGCGGCAAGATCAGCCGGGCAGGGGCGGCTCCGCCACCGGTGGGGCGCAGCCGCAGAACGGGCAGCGCGCGAGCGCGGCGAGCCGCGGCGCCAGGGAGGGCGGCACCACACGCCCGTCGAGCGCTTGGTCGAGCTCCGCGCGTAGCGCCTCATGGACGTCGGTCGCGCCACAGGCCGAGGCGCCGTACTCCTCCTCGACCTCCGGCATCGGCGGCTCGAACCGGAAGGCGTGCGCGCCGCCAGGGGCTAGGGCAGGGGCGAGGGCGGGAAGGCAGGCGATCAGGCGGCGTGGGATGCGCATGCGGCCACACTACCAGAACCTACCGGGCGCGCGCACCGCTTTCCGCGCCCTCCAGCACCCGCTCCATCCCGCGCAGCCGCGACAGCCCCCAGGCGAAGGCGCCGAGGAACAGCGCCACCGCGGCCAGGGTCGGCAGCCGCAGCCCGAAGGCCTCCCCCGCCGCGCCCAGCGCCAGCGCGCCCAGCGCCGGGCAGGCCCGCGTGATCAATCCCCAGAGGCTCAGCATCCGGCCGCGGAATTCCGGGTCGGTCGCGGTCTGCAGCAGGGTCTGCACGCTGATCCCGTGCACCGAGGCGAAGCCGCCGATCAGCGCCGCGCTGACCAGGCCGAGCGGGAAGAAGCCCGTCGCCACGAAGCCCACCGTCGCTGCCGCCTGCGCCAGCCCGCCCCAGACGGCGAGCCGCGTCGTCCCCTCGATCCGCCCGCGATTCGCGACCCAGAGGCCGGCAATCAGCGCGCCCACGCCGAAGCAGGCGGTGAGCAGCGCCAGGCTCTCCGCCCCGCGGCCGAAGTTGCGCTCGACGAAGGGCGGCAGGATCTCCTGCACCCCGCGCAGCAGCACGGAGCCGAGCGCGGCGTAGAGCAGCAGCGGCCCGATCCCGCCGTGGCGCGCCGCGTAGCCGATGCCGCCCACGACCTCGCCCCACAGGCTCGCGCCCGCCGGGTGGCCGCGGCGTTCGGCGGGGGCGATCACCAGCAGCAGCATGGTCAGGCAGGCGACGGCGTAGCCCACCGCGTTCGCCGCGATCGCCGGCACCACGCCCCAGACTGCGATGATCGGCCCGGCCAGCGCCGGCCCGACGAAGCGCGCGATGCTGAACACCAGGCTGTTCAGCGCGACCGCGGCCGGCAGCTCGGCCCGCGGCACGATGCCGGGCATGAGCGTCTGCCGCGCCGGCTGGGCGAAGGCGGCCGCGGTGCCGCCCACCACCTCCAGCACGAGCAGCAGGCCGATGCTCATCACCCCCGCGCCGGTCAGCGCCGCGACCGTCAGCGCCTGCACGGCGATTGCCGCCTGCGCGATCATCGCGAGCCGCAGGCGGTCTACCCGGTCCGCCACGGCGCCCGCGACCGGCGAGGCGATCACCGCCGGCGCCAGGTCGCAGAAGGCGACGACGCCGACCCACAAGGCGCTCCGCGTCAGCTCCCACGCGAGCCAGGCAACCGCGATCCGCTGCATCCACAGCCCGGTCCAGGCGATGAGCGAGCCGGCGAAGAAGATGCGGGCGTTGCGCGCCGAGAGCGCGCGGCCGATGCCCGAGGCCACCGCCCCGCGGGCTCAGCGCGCCGCCGGGTTGGCGCGCAGGCAGTCCTGCAGGATGCGGTCGCGTTCCATCTGCTGCCCGCCGCGATCCGACTCGGCGCGGCTGAAGGGCGCGACGGTGGTGGTGCCGCGCCCGCTCTCCGTCTCGTCCGTGCGCATCACCTGGCCGCGGTCGCGGAACTGCACGATCCGGGTCGCTTCCGCGCGGCAGGCCTCGGTGCGGGAATCCCGCTGCGGCGCCGCCGGCACCGCGGCGATCGGCCCGAAACCGGGGCCGGCACAGGCGGCGAGCAGGAGTGGCAGGGGCAGCAGCGATCGCATCAGGGCTCTTCCGGTCGTGTCTCGGCCGCGACGCCGGCCGGTGCCCGCGCCGCGATCCCGCGCGACAATAGCCGCCGGAGCGCCTCCGCGTCGAACCTGGCCGTCGCGTCGAGCGGCATGGAACTGGCGGCGCGCAGCAGCGCCGGGTGCAGTTCCACGCCATCCGCCGTCACGTCGAACAGGCCGATCAGGAAATTCGCCCGCGCCATCACCTCCACCAGCGCCAGCAGGCGCAGGCAGAGTGCCAGGCCCGGCAGCGTGGCGAGATCGGCGCCGCGGTCCACCGCCTCCGCCCAGGCGCGGGCGTCGGGGTCGGCGATGGCCAGCACGGTCGGCTCGGTCCCGTCGCGCCGGAACACCAGGGTGCGCCGCGGGCCCCAGCGCCCGGCGGAGGCACCTTCCCGCGCGGCATCCCAGGCGGCGAGGAGCGCGTCCGGACGGACGGCGGGCAGGCGCTCGGGCGGGCAGGGAACGGCGTAGGCGAGGCCGCCGCCGGCGTCCTCGCCCACCCGGATCGCGTTGTCGGGCACGTCTGGCAGTGTGGGGCGGCGAGCGCGCCTTCGCCACCATGCGGCCGGCTGCGCACCGATCGGCTACAGGCCACCCAGCGCGCGCAGCCGCTCCGCCGTCGCGGGATCGGCCGGGTAGAAGGCCTCGATCGTGAGTTCCGACAGCGTCACTTCGACCGGCGTGCCGAACACCGTCGTGGTGGAGAGCAGCGCGAGCCGGCCGGCCGGCGTGTCGAGCTCCAGCGGCACCACGACGCCGCCGGGCTCCAGCGTCGGCCGGCTCGGCGGCGCGGCGGCGGGCGGCGGCAGGGCCGACAGCTCCACCAGCAACGCGGTCAGCGCGGCATCCCCGCTCACCGCGACCTGGCGGCGCAGCCGTTCCAGGATATGCGCCCGCCACTCCGCCAGGTTGGCGATGAGCGGCGCCAGCCCGCGCGGATGCAGCGCGAGCCGCATCATGTTCGCGCCCGGCGCCACCAGCGCCGCATCGCCGACGCCGCCGAGCAGCGCGCCGACGGCGGCGTTGGCGGAGACCAGGTTCCAGTGCCGGTCCACGACCAGGGCGGGGAAGGGGAGGTGCGCCGCCAGGATCATCTCCACCGCGTGCCGCGCCGCCGCCATCTCCGGCGCGGCGAGCGGCCGTTCCGCATAGGCCGGCGCGTAGCCAGCCGCGAGCAGCAGCGCGTTGCGTTCGCGCAAGGGGACGTCGAGCTGCTCGGCGAGCCGCAGCACCATTTCCCGGCTCGGGCTGGCGCGGCCGCTCTCGACGAAGCTCAGGTGCCGCTGCGAGATCTCGGCATCCAGCGCGAGGTCGAGCTGGCTGCGCCGGCGCCGCTGCCGCCACTCGCGCAGCAGGGGGCCGACCTTCGGGGCGTGCGCGGCGTGATGGGCGGTGGACATCCGTGCAGGCTGCACCGCGCGCGCCCCGCCCGCCATGACCTCCGACGTAATCGCATCGCGGCACGCGGGGCGGCAGGGTGCCGGCGTCCATCAGCCAGAGGAGGACATGATGACCGCCACGAATCCCAACGGGCTGCTGCGCCTGGCCCTGCTCGCCGACGCCGCGACCTGCGCCGCGATGGGGCTGCTGCTCGCCGCCTTCGCCGGCGCCCTCGCCGTGCCGCTCGGCCTGCCCGAGACGATGCTGCGGGTGATCGGCGTGATCCTGCTGCCCTGGGCCGCCTGGGTCGCCTCCGTCGGCCGGGCGGCGCCGCCGAACCCGACGGCCGTGCGTGCCGTGATCGCGATCAACGCCATCTGGGTTCTCGATAGCCTGCTGCTGGCCGGCGGCGCACGCCTGTTCGGCCTGGCCCCGACCGGCCTCGGCGTGGCCTTCGTGCTGGTGCAAGCCGCGGCGAGCGCCGCGATCACGGCGGTGCAGGCCGTCGCGCTCCGGCGCGCGCCGGCGGTTGCGTGAGGGTGCGATGACGCCACGCATCCTTCCGACCGGCCACGTCGTCACGAGCGACGGCGTGGCCCTGTTCCGGCGTGACATCGGCAACGGCCCGCCTGTGGTCCTGCTCGCGAGCTGGTCCCTGCCGAGCGATTCATGGTTCGCGCAGATGCTCGCCTTCACCGAGGCCGGCTTCCGCTGCCTCGCCTACGATCGGCGCGGCCATGGCCGCTCCGCCGATCCCGGCCGCGGCTACGACTATGACCGGCTCGCCGACGACCTGGCGGAGGTGCTCGACGCCCACGCCATCGAGGGCGCGACTCTCGTCACTTTCTCCGGCGCCGCCGGCGAGGCGGTGCGCTACGTTGCGCGGCACGGGACCGGCCGCGTGGCGCGGCTCGCGCTGGTCGCGCCGACGACGCCGCTGCTCCTCCGCCGGCCCGACAACCCCGGCGGCATCGAGCCGGCAGCGCTGCACGCGCTCAGGGCGGAGTTCACGCGCGACTTCCCGGCCTGGCTCGCCTCCGCGGCGCCCGGCTTCGGCGGGCCGACCGCGTCGGCGGCGACCCTCGACTGGATCCGCGGCCTGGCGCTGCAGACATCGCACCACGCCCTGCTCGCCTTCCATCGGACGTTGAGCGAGACGGATCTCTCGGCGGATCTCGCAAGGCTCGATCTTCCCGTGCTGGTCATCCAGGGCGAGGCCGACGAGACCTGCCCGCCCGCGCTCACCGGGCATCGCACCGCCGCCATGGTGCGGGGCGCACGGCTGCTGATCTATCCCGGCGCGCCGCACGGCCAGCCGGTGAGCGACCCCGCGAGGCTCAACGCCGACCTGCTCGCCTTCGCGCAGGGCGGCTGACCGCGGCCGCGGCGGTAGGGGAAGCGCCTACCGCCGCGCCGCGAACTCCGGCAGCCCCTTCAGCGCGTCGGTCGTGTCGAAGTCCCGCAGCACCGCATCGTCGGCCATCTCCACCTCCACCAGCCGATCCGCGTGCTTCGCCGCCAGGTGCCGCGCGCCGATGTCGCCACTGATCGCCAGCATCTCCGCCAGGAACTCCCGCGCCCACAGCATCGGGTTGCCCTGCTTGCCGCGGAAGGTCGGCTGCACCACCGCGCGGCCTTCCTCCGGGTCGAAGGCGGCGATCAGGCGGTCGAGCATCGCGCCGTCCACCAGCGGCATGTCGCCGAGGCAGATCAGCACGCCCTCGGCTTCCGGTGGCACCGCGCGCAGGCCGGCTTTGAGCGAGGCCGACAGCCCCTCCGCGTAATCCTCGGCATGCGCGAAGCGAAGCTGGCGGCCGGCCAGCGCCTCCTCCACCCGCTCGCGCTCATGGCCCGTGACGACGATCACCGGCCGCGCGTGGGAAGCAAGGACGTTCTCCACCACGCGCGCGATCATCGCGTTGCCCTTCTGGTCGGCGACGAGCAGCTTGTTCACCGGCGCCATCCGCCGCGACCGTCCGGCCGCCAGCACCAGCGCCGCCACGCTCCGCGCACGCCGCGGCTGGATCGGCGAGGCCGGCACGCGCGGCGCATCCGCGCGGGGCAGGGGACGCGCCTCGATCTCCTTCAGCAGGCCGCCGACGCCCATGCCCATCACGTCCCGCGCGGTGACGCGCTGGCCGGCGAAGATGCGTTGCAGCACCCAGTCGAAGCCGTTGAGCTTCGGGCTGCGCGCGCAGCCAGGCAGCACCAGCGCCGGCGTCTCCCCGATCCGCCCGAGGCAGATCAGGTTGCCCGGATCAACCGGCATGCCGAAATGCTCGATCGTGCCGCCGGCGCGGATGATCGCGGCGGGCCCGATGTCGCGCCGGTCCACGACGGCGGAGGCGCCGGCGATCAGCAGCAGCTCCGCACCCGCCTTGCGCAGCCGCGCCAGCGCCTCGGCGACCGGCGCTTCCTCGTGCCGCACGCGCTCGACCGGCAGCAGCGTGCCGAGCAGGCCGGCGACGCGCGCCTCGGTCGCCTCGACGGCGCCCTCCATCACGCTCTCCTTGACCCCCGGCAGCTCGGTCAGCACGAGGCCGACGGAGAGCGGGCGGAACGGCTGCACGGAGACCGGCTGGCGCCCGCGCGCGAGGGACTCGATGACGGTCAGCACGGCGCCGGGCGCGGCGAAGGGGATCACCTTGATCGTCGCCAGCATCTCCTTTGCGGCGACGACGGTACGGTTCGGCAGGGTTGCGACCGTCACGCTCTCATCCACCGCGTTCAGGCGGTCTATCAGCGCGGCGTCCGCGGTGAACAGGCCGGCGGATTCGGCGAAGAGGTTCACGCGGCCGGTGGAAGCGCGGGACCGCGCGACCAGTGGCGCCATAAGCACGTTGGCGATGCGGTCCGCGGCCTCGTCCTCCGGCACGTCGCCGGATTCGAGCCGCGCGGCGATCACGTCGCGCCGCCCGGCCTCGCGCAGCGCGCCGAGCGCCGACTCGTCCAGCACCGTGCCCTTCTTCAGCACGCGGCCGGGGAGGCGCACGGTGTGCGCGAGGACGGCGCCGCGCGCTTCCTCAAGCGGCGTGGGGCCGAAATTCATGCGCGCGTCCCCTTCGCCCCGCCACGCCTCGCACCGACGATCTGCGCGAGGATGGAGACCGCGATCTCCGGCGCCGTCACCGCGCCGATGTCGAGGCCGACGGGTGCCGCGATGCGCGCGATCTCGGCCTCCGTCAGCCCCGCTTCCGTCAGCCGCGCCACGCGCTTCGCATGGGTGCGCCGGCTGCCGAGCGAGCCGACATAGAAGGCCTCGCTGCGCAGCGCGACCTCCAGCGCGGGATCGTCGAGCTTCGGGTCGTGCGTCAGCGTGACGACCGCGGTGCGCGCATCCGGCTTCAGCGCCGCCATCGCCTCGTCCGGCCATTCCGTCGAGATCGTCACGCGATCGCCCATGCGTTCCTCGGTGGCGAAGGCGCGGCGCGGGTCCACGACGGTGACGGCGAAGCCGAGCGGCAGCGCCATCGGCACCAGCGCCTGCGCGATGTGCACGGCGCCCACGACGATCAGCCGCAGCGCCGGGTTCTCCGGCGCGACGAACCAGGCGGCGCCCTCCACCTCGACGGTGCGCGCGGCGTCGTCGGCGAGGGCACGACGCGCCACCTCGGCGAGCGCGTCGGGCAGCGCGTCGTCGGGGTAGAGGTGCTGCACGCCGTCCGGAAGCCGGGTGAGCAGCGCGACCGGCGTGCCCGTGGCGCGGGCCTCCCGCAATCGCGCGAGCGTCGCGGGCGTCACCCGAGTTGCTCCACAAAGACCTTCAGCTTGCCGCCGCAGGCCAGCCCGACTTCCCAGGCGCGCTCGTCGGAGATGCCGAAATCCAGCAGCTGCGGCACCCCATCGGCCATCGTCTTCTTCGCCACGTCGGCCACCGCGCCTTCGATACAGCCGCCGGAGACACTGCCGGCGAGCCGGCCGGAGCGCGTGACCGCGAGCCGCGACCCGGCCGGCCGCGGCGACGAGCCCCAGGTCTCGACGACGGTCGCGAGCGCGACCTGCTCGCCCTCCGCCAGCCAGCCAGCGGCGATGCCCAGGATGTCTTCGCTGTCGGCGCTGCCGCTCATGCCGGAAACTCCCTTCCGCGTCCCGCGTGACGGTCGGACAAGGCGGCGACCAGTTCCCGCAGGGAGGCGAGATTGTGTACGGGACGGAACTCATCCACATGCGGCAACATTGCACGGATGCCCTGCGATTTTGGCTGGAACCCAGCGTAGCGCAATAACGGATTGAGCCAGACGAGCCGGGTGCAGGACCGGTGCAGGCGGTCCGTCGCCTCCGCCAGGCCCTTGGCGCCTTCGCGGTCCAGCCCGTCGGTGATCAGCAGCACCACCGCGCCGCCACCCAGCACGCGCCGCGCCCAGAGCCGGTTGAAGCGCTCCAGCGATTCGCCGATCCGCGTGCCGCCGGACCAGTCCGGCACGATTTGCGACACCGTCTCGAACGCCGCTTCCGGATCCTGGTGGCGAAGCTGGCGCGTGACGTTGGTCAGCCGCGTGCCGAACAGGAAGCTGTGCACGCGGTCGCGGTGGTTCGTCACCGCGTGCAGGAAGTGCAGCAGGATCTGCGCGTAGCGCGACATGGAGCCGGAGATGTCGCACAGAACCACCAGCGGCGGCGTGCGCGTGACGCGCCGGCGCCGCGCGAAATCCAGGATTTCGCCGCCCGACCGCAGCGATGCGCGCACGGTCAGGCGCAGATCGGCAACCGGCCCGGCCGGATCGGCCCGGAAGCGCCGCGTGCGGCGTTCGTCGAGCGGCAACGTCAGCTTGCGGATGTCCGCCTTGGCCTGAGCGATCTCGTCGGCCGACATCGCCTCGAAGTCCAGCGTCTGCAGCCGTTCGCGGTCGCTGACGGTGAAGGTGACGTCGAGCTGATCCCCCTCCTTCTCCTCCCGCGGCCGCGGCGGGTCCGGCCGGTCGCCGCGCATCGCCTCCGCCAGGCGGCGGGATGCGGGGGGCGGCTTCGGCGGCTCCTTGAAGCCGTCCATCAACGCCATCGCCGCGGCGTGCCGCCCGGCATCGGGATCGCGCCAGAACAGGCCGAAGGCGTGGTTGAAGATCAGGTGGTGCTCGTGCCGGTGCACCATCGTGGCGCGCAGCGCGGCGCGAACCTGCACGCGGTCACTCAACCCGATGGCCTCTAGCGCGGCCGCGCCGGACAGCGTCTCGGCCGGCCCGACCGGCAGCCCGGCGCGGCGCAGCAGCCGGGCGAAGGCGACGAGGTTGGCGGGAAGGGCGCTGGTCGCGCCAGCGGGAAAACCAGCGGGAGAAAGCGCGAGCGCGGCCTTGGGCGGGATCACGCGTCGCGCGGCGCCGAAGGCAACAGCCGCAACTGCACCTCGATGCCGCCGAGACGGCGGGCGAGATCCGCCGTCGTCTGCAACGCGACGCTGCCTGCCGCGACAGCCGCTGCGGCCTCCGCCTTGACGACGACGATATCCTCGCGGGCCTTGAGCCGCTCGACCTCAAGCCGAAGGGCGCGGACCTCCTCCTCAAGGCGGGCGATCGCTTTCGTGCTGCGTTCCTGAAGGTCGAACAGGTTCTCCACCCGCCTAGCGACGCCGATGACGGATCCCGTCCACTTCCGGATCGTGTCAATCACGGGGCGCGACGCGAGTCCCCGAGGACTCCGTCCAACCGCGCATGCGCAGCCGCCAAACGCTCGTCGAAGTCGGCGAACATCGCCTCGATCTGCCGCGTCGCAGCCTCCATCTCCGCCAGCACGGAGGCTTCCTCGCGCGACAGGTCACCGCCACCGAACAGCCGGCGCAGCAGGCCGGGCCGTTCGCCCGCCTCCGCATGGTCCACCGGGACGCCTCGTTCCGACATCGTCAGGCCCTCGTCACGCCCGCAATATGGCCGGCCGCCCCCGCCATGTGAAGGACGGCGCCCTCAAGCCGCCTTCGCCTCGCCCACCAGCCGCGCCGCCTCCGCGCCCCTGATCTTCGCGATGTCGTCCTGGTATTTCAGCAATGCGCCGAGAGTCTCGTCCACGATCGCCGGCTCCAGCTCCTTCGCATCCAGCGCCGACAGCGCGGCCGCCCAGTCTATCGTCTCCGCGACTCCCGGCGGCTTGAAGGTGTCGGCGGCGCGCACCGCCTGGACGAACGCCACCACCTGCGCCGACAGCCGCTCCCCCACGCCCGGCGCGCGCAGCTTCAGGATCGCGCGTTCCCGCGCCGCATCGGGGTAATCCACCCAGTGATACAGGCAGCGCCGCCGGATCGCGTCATGCACCTCCCGCGTGCGGTTGGACGTGATCACCACCACCGGCGGCGTCCCGGCGCGCACCGTGCCGAGCTCTGGGATCGAGAGCTGGAAATCGGCCAGGATTTCCAGCAGGAACGCCTCGAACGGCTCGTCCGCGCGGTCCAGCTCGTCAATCAGCAGCACCGCCGGCTCGCCTTCCAGCGCGTCCAGCAGCGGGCGGGATTGCAGGAAGCGGCGGTCGTAGATCCCGCGTTCCAGCGCCGAGCGGTCCGCCGCCTCGCCGGACGCCTCGGCCAGCCGGATCGCCATGAGCTGCCGCGCATGGTTCCACTCGTACGCCGCCGAGGCCAGGTCCATCCCGTCGTAGCATTGCAGCCGCACCAGCCGCCGCGGCAGTCGCGCCGCGAGCACCTTCGCGATCTCGGTCTTGCCCGTCCCCGGCTCGCCTTCCAGGAACAGCGGCCGCCCCATGCGCAGCGCCAGGTGCACGGTGGTGGAGAGCTGCCGGTCCGCCACGTAGCCGCCTTCGGCCAGCAGCGCCTGGGTCGCCTCGACGGAATCCGGCGTCATCAGGTGGACAGGAACAGCAGGTAGATCACCCACAGCATCGCGCCCGCCCCGATCCAGACCTGGAAGGGCATGCCGGCGAATTCGCTGGTCATCACGCGCATCGGCAGGCCGGTCTCCCACGGATGCGGGTTCGGGCGTTCCACCCGGCCGCCCGGCGACATGCCGTCCGCCCCATGCTGCGTGAGCGGCCCCGGCGCGCCCGGGTGCGCGAGATACTCGGTATCGGTGTTGGTCTGGGCCATGCCGTTGCGTCCTGCTGCCGGCATGCCAACGCCACCGGCCGGCTGAAGCTCCGTCGGCGCCGAGACCTGCGCCGCGAAGCGGTCGAAGAACTGGTCCGCCATGGACTTCGCCGTGCTGTCAATCAGACGCGCACCGAGCTGCGCCATCTTGCCGCCGACCTGCGCCTTCACGTTGTAGCGGAGGGTTGTCGCCTCCGGCCCCTCCTCCTCCAGCGCCACGTCCGCGCCGCCTTTCGCGAAGCCCATCGCCCCGCCCTGGCCCTCGCCCGATATCGTGTAGGAGACCGGCGGGTTGATGTTGGTCAGGTTCACCTTGCCGCCGAACCGCGCCGACATCGGCCCCAGCTTCACCGCGACCTTGGCCTGGAAGCTGTCGTCGCCGGTCCGCTCCACGCTCTCGCAGCCGGGGATGGACGCCTGGAGGACGGCGGGATCGTTCAGCGCCTCCCACACCCTCTGGCGGGGCGCGGCGATGCGCCGCTCTCCGGTCATTTCCATCGTGTTCGGTTCCCTGTCCGGTCGGAGCCGGTAATTAGGCCGGGTCGCCCGATCCGGGAAGGGCAAGGCGGCAAGGCCAGGGGCGCGGGTCGTGACGCAGCCCTGATTAGCCGCTAAGCGCCTGTCACGGTTTCCGACAGGGCAGGGCGGCTGGATGCGGATTGCGGCGTTGGCCACGGGCGTGCTGGCGGCCGGCCCGGCATGGGCGGCCGGCGTGCCCGGCGAGCAGCTCACCCTCGTCTGGGCGATTCCCTTCATGGGCGTCCTGCTCTCCATCGCGCTGATGCCGCTCTTCGCCGCGCATCTCTGGCACCACCACTACGGGAAGATCGCGGCCGGCTGGGCGGTGGCGCTGCTGGCCCCGCTCGCCATCGTGTTCGGGGTGGGCGCGGCCTGGTACGAATTCGCGCATGTGATGGTGCTGGAGTACGTGCCCTTCATCGCGCTGCTCACCGCCCTCTACACCGCCGGCGGGGGCGTGCTGCTGCGCGGATCGCTGGTCGGCACGCCCACCACCAACACCGCGCTGCTGGCCATCGGCACCGTCCTGGCGAGCCTGATGGGCACCACCGGCGCCGCCATGGTCCTGATCCGCCCGGTGCTGCGCGCCAACGCCTTCCGCCAGCAGAAGACGCACACCTTCGTCTTCTTCATCTTCCTCGTCGCCAACATCGGCGGCAGCCTGACCCCCGTGGGCGACCCGCCGCTCTACCTCGGCTTCCTCCGCGGCGTGTCCTTCTTCTGGCCGACCACCCACCTGTTCGGCGAGTTCCTGACCTGCGCCGTGATCCTGCTGGCCGTGTACTGGCTGCTCGACACCTGGGCCTGGAACCGCGAGAAGCCGGTCGCGCCCCTGATCGAGCGCCGCGAGCCGCTCGCCATCGAGGGCTGGCTCAACGTCGCCCTCGTCGGCGCGACCGTCGCCGTGGTGATCGGCATGGGCTACGTGAAGCTCGGCGACATGTACGTCCTCGGCCAGCGGATGGAGGTGGAGCGCGCGATCGGCATCCTCCTCTTCGCCGCGATCACGCTCGCCTCCATCCGCTTCACCTCCCTCGAACTGCGCGAGGCGAACGGCTTCGCCTGGGGCGCGATCCTGGAGGTCGCGAAGCTCTTCGCCGCGATCTTCATCTGCATGGCGCCGGTGCTGGCCATCCTGCGCGCCGGCGCGGACGGGGCGGCTGCGCCCCTGGTCGCGATGACGTCCGACGCCGCCGGCCAGCCGATCCCCTGGGTGTATTTCTGGATGTCGGGCCTGCTCTCGTCCTTCCTCGACAACGCCCCGACCTACATCGTGTTCTTCGAACTCGCCGGCGGCGACCCGGCCCGGCTGATGACGCAGGGCGCGCTGACGCTCGCCGCGATCTCCTGCGGCGCGGTCTTCATGGGCGCCAACAGCTACATCGGCAACGCGCCGAACTTCATGGTGAAGGCGATCGTCGAGGAGAACGGCGTGCGCATGCCCAGCTTCTTCGGCTACTGCGCCTGGGCCGCGGTGTTCCTGCTGCCGCTGTTCGTCGTGGTGACGTTCCTGTTCTTCTGACGCGAGGTATCAGATGCCCTACATCATCGCCGACGACCTGCCCGACGCCCCCGCCGGCGCGCGCTTCCGCAAATTGCTGGATCGCCCGCAGATCATGCAGATGCCCGGCGCCCATACCGGCATTGCAGCCCTGCTGGCGAAGCGCGCGGGGTTCGAGGCGCTCTACATGTCCGGCGCCGCCATGTCCGCCACCATGGGCCTGCCCGACCTCGGCATGATCACCGTGGACGAGGTCGCCTTCCACATCCGCCAGGTCGCCCGCGCCGCGCGGCTGCCGATGCTGGTGGACGGCGACACCGGCTACGGCGAGGCGCTGAACGTGATGCACATGGTCCGCGTCTTCGAGGAAGCGGGCGCCGGCGCCGTCCACCTGGAAGACCAGCTGCTGCCGAAGAAGTGCGGCCACCTGAACGACAAGAAGCTCGCCGATGCGCGCGACATGGCCGCGAAGGTCGCCGCCGCGCGCAAGGCCCGCAAGCACCTCGTCGTCATCGCGCGCACCGATGCGGTCGCATCGGAGGGGATGGACGCCGCCGTCGCCCGCGCGCGCCTCTACCTCGAGGCCGGCGCCGACGCGATCTTCCCGGAGGCACTGCACAACCGCGAGATGTTCGCCGAGTTCGCAAAGCGGATGCCCGGCGTGAAGCTGCTGGCCAACATGACGGAGTTCGGCCGCACGCCCTTCCTCACCGCCGAGGAGTTCCAGGAGCTCGGCTACGCCATGGTGATCTGGCCGGTCAGCCACCTGCGGGTCGCGAACCGTGCGATGGAGGAGCTCTACGCCACCATCCGCGAGACCGGGGGCACGATGGCGATGCTCGACCGCATGCAGACCCGCGCACAGCTCTACGAGGCAATCGGCTACCACGACTACGAGGCGCTGGACGCGACCTTGGTGAAGACAGTGGTGCCGGATGGCATGCCGCAGGGATAGGTCGCTTCCTCTCCCGCTTGCGGGGGAGGGTCGGGGTGGGGGTTTGCGCCACCCCGCCCTACCGCCCCTCCAGCCCCCGCAACACCCGCCCCGTGTCGTAGTACTCCCTGAACTCCGCCACCAGCCCATCCCGCAGCCGGATCGCATCCACCTTCCTGAACCGCTCCTCCCGCCCGCTCGCCCGGTAGGCCACGGTGATCGTCGCGAAGGCCACCACCCATTCGTCCTGCGCTACCGTCCGCTCGATCTCGTAGCCCCGCACCTCGCACGCCGCGGCCAGTCGCGCGAAGTAGTCCGGCACGCCCGCCCGGTCGAAGCAGCCGCTCCACGGCAGGTCCGCCGCCTCCGCCTCCCAGCACACATCGTCGGCGAGCGCATCCAGCACGCCGCCGAGGTCGCCGGCCGCGTAGCGCCGGTACACTTCCATCACCCGCGACTGGTTGCGCGCCGTTGTCGCGTCGGACATGGGGCCCTCCGTCGGCGCAGGCTACCGCGCGCCGCCCTCCCGCGCCAAGCGGATCGCGGCGTGCGCCATGGCGTCCAGCGCGTTCAGGAACCGCGAGCGGTCGGCGGCCGCCATCGGCGCCGGCCCGCCGCCGCCGGCACCGATCTCTCGCAGGTGCCGCGCCACCTCGCGTCCGGCCAGCGCGGTGCCGATGTTGTTCTCGGTCCAGGCGTGGCCCTTGAAGGAGAGGCAGAAGGCGCGCTTCGCCAGGCACCGCGCGGCCAGCGGGATGTCATTGGTCAGGCACACATCGGCCGGCGTCGCCGCCTCGGCGATCCAGTCATCCGCCGCGTCCGCGCCGCCGCCGACGATCACGATGCGCACCGTACCGCCCGGCGGCCGGATCGGGCGCGAGCCGTTGCTGACGAACACCGTCTCGACGCCCAGGCGGCCGGCCACGCGCAGCACCTCGTCGCGCACCGGGCAGGCATCGGCATCCACCAGGAAGCGCGTCACCGCGGGGGCAGCTCCACGGCGTACGTCTCCAGCGGCGGCACGCCCCGGATCAGGCGGCGTTCGTGCAGGAAGCGCGCCATGCGCTCGTAGCGGTTCCGGTCCAGTGCGGCGGGCGTGAAGGTGAAGCGGTTGATCGTGCTGGCCCAGGCGCGCCGGTTCAGCTCGTCGTCGAGGTCGCGCCGCGGGCCCGCGATGAACATGCGCCAGCTCTCCTCGGGGTTGTTCACCAGGAAATGGGTCGCCGCCTCGATCGCGTCCACGAAGCGCCGCAGAACGGGATCGCGCGCGCGGTCGCGGTGGGCGATCAGGATCAGCTCGTCATACGCCGGCAGCCCGTGCTGTTCCGGGAAGAAGGCGCGCCCCGGCCGGCCCTCGATGTCCAGCCGGTGCAGCTCGAAGTTCCGGTAGCCGCCCACGATCGCGTCCACCTGCCCCGACATCAGCGCCGAGGACAGCGCGAAGTTGACGTTCACCAGCCGCACGTCGGAGAGGCGCAGCCCCGCGCTCTCCAGCATCGCGCCCATCACCGCCTCCTCGAACCCGGCGACCGAGAAGCCGACGCGCTTGCCGCGCAGGTCGGCGAGGCTGCGGATCGGGCCGTCGCGCAGCACCGTCAGCGTCGCCAGCGGCGTCGCCACCAGCGTACCGACGCGCACCAGCGGCAATCCCTGGTCCACGGCCAGGTGGAGGTTCATCTGGTAGAACACGCCGACATCGCCGCGCTTCGCCGCGACCAGCCGGGGCGGATCGTTCGGATCGGCCGGCGCCACGATGCGGACATCGAGGCCCGCGCGCGCGAAATGCCCGCCTTCCTGCGCAACGAGGATCGGTGCGTGGTCCGGGTTCACGAACCAGTCCAGCAGCAGCGTCAACTGGTCCCGCGCCTGCGCCCGCGCGACCGCGGGCAGCGCGAGCAAGGAAGCCGCGAGCGCGGCACGACGACGGATCATCCAGTTGTCTCCGGTGAGAGCAGGCTGTCGGGTTGCCAGGGGATCGCGCGGCGCAGCAGCAGGTCCACCGCGAACCACAGCGCCAGCGCCATCAGCGCCAGCACGAACAGCGCCGCGAACATCACATCCGTCTGGCTGCGGCCATTCGCGTGCAGCATGAGGTACCCGAGCCCCGCGCTGGACCCGACCCATTCGCCGACCACCGCGCCGATCGGCGCGACCGCCGCCGCGACGCGAAGCCCGGAGCCGAGCGAGGGCAGTGCCGCCGGCACCCGCAGCCGCCACAGCACCGCGGCCGGCGAGGCATCCATCGTGCGGGCGAGGTCGAGCCAGCCCGGCTCCGTCCGCCGCAGCCCGTCGTAGAAGGCGGTTGCGACGGGGAAGAAGATGATCAGCGTCGCCATCACGACCTTGCTCGCCATGCCGAAGCCGAACCAGAGCGTCAGCAGCGGCGCGATCGCGAAGACGGGCACCGCCTGCGACACCAGCAGCACCGGCAGCAGCCAGCGCCGCCCGCCGCGCCAGGCCGAGAGCGTGAGCGCCATCGCGCAGCCGAGTGCCGCGCCGAGGGCGAGGCCGGCCAGCATCTCGGCCGCGGTGACGGCCGCGTGGAACGCGATGCTGTCCCACCGCGCCGCGAGAGCCTGCGCTACGCGGAAGGGGGAGGGGAGGAGGAAGGGCGGGACATCTGTGACGACGACGAAGGCGTGCCAGAGAAGGAGCAGGCCGGCGGCGGAGAGGAGCGCCCGGGTAATCGTGGCGAGGCGGCGTGGCAAAGGGGTCTCCCCCACCCTAACCCTCCCCCGCAAGGGCGGGGGAGGGGACGAGACTGCTCCCTCCCCCGCCCTTGCGGCGGAGGGTCGGGGTGGGGGAAACCCGCCCGTCACTACGTTGCCCCCGCCAGTCGCTCGAGCAACTCCCCCTGCGCCTCCAGCACGCGCGCATCCCGCGCCGCGCGCGGCGTCGCGCCGACCGGAACCGCCAACTCGACAGGCACCGCCGGCCTCCCCGTCAGCACGAATACGCGGTCTGCCAGCCGCAGCGCCTCCAGCGGGTCATGCGTCACCAGCAGCACCGTCCTGCCCCGCAGCAGCCGCGCCGCCAAATCCTGCAGGCGATGTCGCGTCGGCGCGTCCACCGCGCTGAACGGCTCGTCCATCAGCACGACGGGCCGGTCCTCCATCAGCGTGCGGGCGAGCGCGACGCGCTGCCGCATCCCGCCCGAGAGCGCCGCCGGCACCTTGCGCGAATCCCCCGTCGTCAGCCCGACCTCGGACAGCAGCGCCCGCGCGCGGAAAAGATCCGGCGGCTCGCCCCGCAGATGCGCGCCGAGCACGACGTTCCCGATCGCGTCCCGCCAGGGCACCAGCAGATCCGCCTGCGCCATCCACGCGATACGCCCCGGCAGCCCCGCGCCGTCCGTCGTCCCGACGCGTCCGACTGGCAGCAGCCCCGCCGCGATGCGCAGCAGCGTGGACTTCCCGGACCCCGACGGCCCGAGCAGCGCCGTCAGCCGCCCGGCGGCCACCTCCAGCCGCATCGGCGCCAGCACGGCCTGCCCCTCGAAGGCCAGGCCGTCGTCCAACTCGATTCGAAAGCCCGGAGAGGGCAGGGGGCGCGCGGACACCGTTCCCTTCGCCGGCATGACCCGGATCAGGTTCGTGGGGTCGCGGTCGCCCGCCTCTCAGCCCCCGATGGGCTCCCCCCGATGTGTGACGGTTCCATGCGGCAACGGCGACGGCTTTGCAAGGGCCGCCGACCGGGCCATCTCCGCCGCGTGACCCGCCCAATCCTCATCGGCTCCGAGATCTACCGCGGCTCGACCTATGGCCCGAAGCACCCGCTCGCGATCCCGCGCGTCTCGACGACGCTCGACCTGATCCGCGCGATGGGCTGGCTCGACGCGGCGCAGTACGTGGACAGCCCGCGCGCCACGGCCGACCAGCTCACCCGCTTCCACACGCCGGAGTACATCGCCGCCCTGGTGCGCGCCGAGGCGACGCAATCCGTCGGCCCGGAGGACCGCGCCCGCCACCACATCGGCGCGCATGGCAACCCGGTGTACCGCGAGGTCTTCCGCCGCCCCGCGACCGGCGCCGGGGGCACGATGCTCGCCGCGCGGCTGACGATGCATGGCGGGATCGTCCATGTTCCCGGCGGCGGCACGCATCACGGCATGCCCGACCGTGCCGCCGGCTTCTGCTATCTCAACGACGCCGTGCTCGGCATCCTCGCCTGGCTCGATGCGGGGCTGACCAACATCCTCTACCTCGACATGGACGCGCATCACGGCGACGGCGTGGAACTCGCCTTCGCCGATGACCCGCGCGTCTTCACCCTCTCGATCCACGAGGCCGGCCGCTGGCCGCATACCGGGGGGCTGGCGGACCGCGCCGACGGGCACGCCCGCAACCTGCCCGTGCCGGCCGGCTTCAACGATTCCGAGTTCGACTGGCTGCTGCGCCACGCGATCCTGCCGATCATCCGGCACCTGCGGCCGCAGGCCGTCATGCTCCAATGCGGCGCGGACGCGATCGAGGAGGACCCGCTCGCGAGACTCTCGCTCTCCAACGCCTCGCACCGCGCCTTCGTCGCGGCGGTGATGCCGCACGCGCCGCGGCTGATCGCGCTCGGCGGCGGCGGCTACAATCCCTGGTCCGTCGCGCGCTGCTGGGCCGGCATCTGGGCGACGCTGAACCGCCTTCCCATCCCGCCCCGCATCCCAGCCGCGGCCGAAGCCGTGCTGCGCGGGCTGAGCTGGTCCCGCGCTGCCGGCCGCAACCCGCCGGAGCACTGGTTCACCACGGTCGCCGACGCGCCGCGCCCCGGCCCCGTGCGCGACGAAATCCGCCACATCGCAGCCGCGACCCTTCGTGAGCTTCCGGACCCGCCTTCGGCCGTGGCATCCTCCGCCGCATGACGTCCCGCCGCCCGATCCTCGCCTCGCTCGCGCTGCTCGCCGCCGGCCGCGCCGCCGCGCAGCCTGGCGTGGACCGCCCGCAGCCCCGCCTGCCGACCGAGCGCATGGTGATCGCGACGCGCGACGGTCGCCGGCTGGAGTTCACGGTCGAGATGGCGCTGACGCCGGACCAGCAGACGGTCGGCCTGATGTTCCGCCCGGAGGTGAAGGCCGACGAGGGCATGATCTTCGACTGGGGCACCCCGCGCGAGAGCAGCATGTGGATGCGCAACACGCTCGCCCCGCTCGACATGGTCTTCATCGCCGCCGACGGCCGCATCCACCGCATCGCCGAGCGGACGGTGCCCTTGTCGTTCAGCCCCGTGGACAGCCGCGGCCCCGTCCGCGCGACGCTGGAATTGCAGGGCGGCATCACCGAACGCCAGGACATCCGCGTCGGCGACCGCGTGCTGCACCGGATGTTCGGGACGACGCCCTGAAGCCCTCCCCCGCAAGCGGGGGAGGGAACACCGTTACTTCGTCCGCCGCGACAACGACACCGCATAGGCGGCCGCCCGCGCCTGAAGCGTCGGATCGTCCGACATCTCGATCCCCGGCGCCTGGTCGAGGTTCATGTAGCTGATCGGGTCGCAAGCCCCGCCCGGCCCCGGCGCGACCTCCGTCACGACCAGCCGCCCGACTGTCGTGCGCGGACGGTCGTCCGGCCAGGCGACCGTCGGGTTGTTCACGTCGTCGCTCGCGCCCGGGAATTGCAGCACCATGTCGAACTCCACGGGCCCGGAGCCGACACGCCGGCGCAGCTCATCCGCCAGGAAATCCGTGGGCGTCGTGCGAAGCTGCTCCTCCGTCAGGCGCAGCGTGCCCGCGCGCGGCTCGAACACCCAGCGGGCGTGCCGCACCTGGCCGTCGGCGCCGCGGAAGCGGAAGGCGTTCACCCCCCAATACGGCGTCGTCGCGAAGCTGGCCGGCGGCAGGGTCGCGGCGAGGTAGCGCCCCTGCAGCGTCGTCGCCGGGTTCGCCGCGACGAAGGCGGCGACGCGCGCCGCATCGGGCTGGCGCGTCGCCGGATCGGGGGCGCGGGCGCGCAGCCCGTCCACCAGCGCCTGCGGCGTCGGCGCGCCGAAGATGGGCGCGGAGATGTTCGCCATGTCCCAGATATCGCCCTGCGCCGTCTCGAACCGGATGGCCAGGCCGCGCGTGCTGCGGGCGATGTCCGAAGCCCTCGGCCCCGCGCCGCCGACCCCGAAGCGAATGATCACCGGCACCCGCTCCCCCGCGAAGACCGGCGCGATCGACAGCCGCGTGCCGTCCGCCGTCGGCGTGAAATGCCCGGCGGCGCAGGTGCCCTTGCCGTGGCTCGGCCGGAAGGTGGTGATCGGGCCGAGCGCCGCCTCGAAAGCGTCCACCACGGCGTCCGGCGCCGGCGGGTCCGCCGCGCGGACCGGCCCACCCGCCAGCGTCGCGGCAAGCGCCGCCGCAACGATCATGCGTCCCTGCATACCCACTTCTCCTCCTGCATCCGACATGAAGCATAGGCGGTGGCCCCCGCCGCCCGCCATAGCCTTCGCCGGGGGGGCCTGGATGGTTCCGGCCCGCGCGGCCATGGTGTAGGAGAGCGCGGGACGGGGTGTGGCGCAGCCTGGTAGCGCGCCTGTTTTGGGTACAGGAGGCCGTGGGTTCGAATCCCGCCGCCCCGATAACCGCTCACCCCGTGGAACCGGCGAGCGGCCGGAAGTTCACCAGGTCGCCCCGGCCTACCCCCGTGGCCGCGGCTTCGCGCCGACGCGCACGTAGTCGAAGCCGTGCCGCTCCATCTCCTCCGCCCGATAGACGTTCCGCAGATCCACCACCACCGGCGCCCGCATGCGCTGCTTCAGGCGCGGCAGGTCGAGCGCGCGATATGCGTCCCACTCCGTGATCAGCACCAGCGCGTCGGCGCCCTCGGCGCATTCATAGGCGTCGCCGGTATAGGTCACGCCGGACAGCACCGCCTTCGCCTGCTCCATCCCCACCGGATCATGCGCGCGCACCGTCGCGCCCGCGCGTTGCAGCGCGTCTATGATGTTGATCGCCGGCGCATCCCGCATGTCGTCGGTGTTCGGCTTGAAGGTCAGCCCCAGCACCGCGATCGTCCTGCCCTGCACGGACCCGCCGCACGCCTTCACCACCTTGCGCGCCATCGCCGTCTTGCGCGCGTCGTTCACCGCGACGACGCTCTCCACCACGCGCAGCGACACGCCGTTGTCCTGCGCACTGCGGATCAGCGCCAGCGTGTCCTTCGGGAAGCAGCTTCCGCCGTAGCCGGGTCCGGCGTTCAGGAACTTCGACCCGATCCGCTTGTCCATCCCGATGCCGCGCGCGACGAGTTGCACGTCCGCGCCCACCTCCTCGCACAAATCCGCCATCTCGTTGATGAAGGTGATCTTCGTGGCCAGGAAGGCGTTGGCCGCGTACTTCGTCAGCTCCGCCGTGCGGCGATCGGTGAACAGGATCGGCGCGGCGTTCAGCGACAGCGGCCGGTAGAGCTCCGCCATCACCGCCTTCGCCCGCTCGTCGTTGGCGCCGACCACCACGCGGTCCGGGCGCTTGAAATCCTCGATCGCCGCGCCCTCGCGCAGGAATTCCGGGTTCGACACCACCGAGAACTCGGCACCCGGCCGCGCCTCGCGGATGATCGCCTCCACCGTGTCGCCGGTGCCGACGGGCACGGTGGATTTGGTGACGATCACCGTGTAGCCGGACATCGCCCCCGCGATCTCCCGCGCCGCCGCGCTGACGTAGCTCAAATCCGCATGGCCGTCGCCGCGGCGGGATGGCGTGCCGACCGCGATGAACACCGCCTCGCTCGCCGCCACCGCGGCCGCGAGGTCGGTCGTGAAGGACAGCCGCCCGGCCGCGGCGTTGTCCGCCACCAGCCGGTCCAGCCCCGGCTCATAGATCGGGATGCGGCCCTCCTTCAGGTCGGCGATGCGCTGGGCGTTCACGTCCACGCACACCACCTGGTGCCCGAAATCGGCGAAGCAGGCCCCGGATACCAGCCCGACATAGCCGGACCCGATCATCGCCACGCGCATCTGCACACTCCCCCAACACAGCCGACCGGCGGGCCCCCCGCCGCGGTCAGCTCCATACCACGCCGAGCGTCTGCACCAGCACGCCGAGTCGCCGCTCATCCGCGCCTTCGCCCGCTTCCGCCGGCGAGACCGCGCCGGGCCGGCGCAGCGAGACCACGACCTCCTCCCGCTCCTCCGGCACGCGCGCGCAATCCAGCTCCGCCGCCTGGCGCTGGAAATCGTCGCTGGCGAAGGTCAGCGACACCGCGTCGCCGCCCTCGACCGAGACCTCCAGCTCCACCGGCCCGTTCAGCGCCGTGCCATAGACGCGCCCGAGGAGTTCGAGCTGCAGCTTCGCGCCGCCCGCCGCCGGGCGCGGCAGGTGGATCACCGCGCCTTCGGCCTGCGACCAGCGCCCGTCCGGCTCGGCATCATACCAGCCGCGGATGCGCAACCCCGAAAGGTCGCCGTCATCGGAGAAATCCAGCACGCTTGCCGCCGTCGGCATCGGCTCGGCCTCGGCTGCCGGCAGGGTCTCGACCGCTGCCGCCTCCGGTGCTGCCACTGTTGCTGCCACGGTTGCTGCCACTAGCGCCGCCACTGGCGCCGCCGCGGCCGCGACCGGCTCCGCCTCGGGGTCCGGCGGCGCGTCACGCGGCCCGGCATCCAGCGCGCCATGCCAGCCCAGCCCCGCAGCGGCGAACAGCTCGCGCGCCCGCCGCTCGCCCTCCTCCGGCCCGGCGATCACCAGGGCCAGCAGCATGACGCCGAGCTGCCGGTCGTCCTCCTCCGTCCCCAATTCGCGCGGGGAGACCGGGTCCTGCGTGCAGAAGACGATCTCGCCGACGGCCGTGACCGGCAGCGCCGCGGCCACGCCGCGCAGCTCCGCCAGCACCGGCGCGTCGGAGGTGAAGTTCCAGCGGTCCAGCGGCGTGCCGTCCAGCTCCACCCGCACCACCGCCGGCGCGCCCGCCCGCCCGCCGAGCGCGCGCGCGAGGGCGAAGAGCCGCCATCCGGCCGGCACGTCTTCGGGCGCGAGGAGCAGCGTGCCCTGCTCCCCCACGCTCCAGCAGCCCGCATCTTCCGCCGCGTACCAGCCGGCGCGCAGGAATGCCGCCGCGGCCGAAGCGCCTGTCGCCGGATCGGCCCCGAAGCGCAGCACCCGCCCGGCGCCGAGCCGCGGCACCGAGGCTGCCTCGAGCCGGGAGAGTCGAAAGCCGAGCGACCGCTCGTCCCTGCCCGTGCCCGCCGCGAAGGGGGAGGCCGCCGAGTCCACGGCGAAGCGCAGGTCGAGTTCGCCGGACGCGCCGACCACGCCCGGCGGCATGCGGATTTCGAGCCGCCGCGCCTCCCCTGCGGGCAGCCGCCGCCGCGCGAGCACCGTGCCGCCTGCCGAGACCTCGATCCCGACATCCGCGGCACCTGGCGCCGGGCGATGCACCTCCACCGTCGCGACGAGCGCCGTGCCCGCCGCCCCGCCCGCCGCCCCGCCCGCCGCCCCAAAGGTCAGGGGCAGGCTCGCCGCCGCGCCGAAGCTCCAGGTTCCACCGCGTTCGGGCGCGTGCCACTCCGCCCCGAGCGCCTCGCGCAGCGCCGCATCCGCGGCGGCGGACCGGCCGGAGGCGAGCACCAGCGATGCATCGCCGACCGGCAGCCGCCGCCGCCGCTCCGGCAGGCCGGCGGCGCGCGCGGTCAGGCCGATCAGCGCGAAGCCGAACCCCTCCTCCGAGGTGCCGAGGCCGAGTGCGGCCGGCGCGCGCGCATCCCCCGCGACGAGGTCGAGCACCAGCGGCTCCGCCCGTGCGCGCACCCTGCCGGGCAGCTTCAGCACGATGGTCTGCGGCGTGTCCGAGGTGAAGGTGAAGGCGCCGACTTCCTCGCCATTCGCCAGCGCGAGCAGCAGCAGCGGCGCGGCCTGCGTCGCGACAGGGCGCACCCGCAGCTCCAGTGCCAGGTCGCGCCCGGGCAGTTCCGGCACGGTGGTCTCGATCCGCGCCAGGCCGTTCGCGATCATGCCCCAACCCGGCAACGCCGCCCAACTCCCGTTGAGCAGGCCGCGAGCGGCGGGATCACCCAGGAAGTCGTACGCGCGGCCCAGCGCCAGGCCCGCCGGCCCACGCGCATCCGCGCCGAAGTAGCGCCCGGCATCCCGCACGGCCGCGAGCGGCGCGAGCGCGACCCGCGCCAGGCCGAGCCCGACCAGCCGCCGATCGTCGGACCGCGTGACCTGCCGCACCGGCGTCAGCGACGTGCTCTCGAACTCCACCGTGACCGCGCGCGACTTCGCCGCCACCGCGGCCGGGATCACGGCGTGCAGCACCTGCAACTCGCCGCCGCGCAGCCGCCAGCGGCATACCGGTACGCCGTTCACGGTCACCCGCGCCTCGAACGGCGTGCCGGGGAAGGACAGGGCGCGCACCTCCGCGATCAGCACCAGCGGTTCCTGCACGGGCAGTGCCGGCTCGAAGACCAGGCTCGCGCGCGTGGCGTTCGCCCAGCAGCCCCATTTCTCCAGCGGATGCCAGCCGGCGCCGCGGATGCGCGATGCCGCGACGCGGTCCGCGAAGGCCACCACCGCGCCCGGCACGTAGGGCCGTGCCGGCCGCGGCCGTGCTTCCGCCGCGCCCAGCACGTCCAGCAGCCGGTCCGCCGACTGCGCCCAGGTGAAGCCGTGATACTCCGCCGCGATGCGCGCCTCCGCCGCGGCGCGCGCGCTGCGGCTGCCGGCGTAGAACATCACCTTCGTCGTCCAGGCCGCGACGTCCAGCGGGTCAATCAGCTCCACCAGGCCCGGTGCGATCTCCGGCACCGAGGACGTGTCGGCGGCCAGGCACGGCTTGCCATGCCGCAGGCTCTCGCCCACCGGCAGCCCCCAGCCCTCGTAGAGCGAGGGGTACACGGTGAAGAGGCAGTTGCGGTACAGCCAGCCGAGCGCCGCATCGTCCACGCCGTCGAGGATGGTGACGCGCCCGGCCAGCCGCGGGTCGCCGCGCAGCGCGCGCGCCACCTCGTGCCCGTTCCACGCCACGCCGCCGACGATCACCAGGTGCGGGCAGCGCGGCCCCATGCGCTCGGCGAGGCGCAGCCACACGTCGTAGAGCAGCCGGTGGTTCTTGCGCTGGTGGATGGCGCCGACGGTCAGCACGAAGGGCTTGCGGCCGAACTCCGCCTCGATCCGCGCCGTCGCGGCCTCGTCGCCCTCGCCCGCGATCTGCTGGATCTCGTCGCCTTCGCGGAACACCGAGATCTCCGGCGCGAACAGCCCCTGCACGCGCGCCGCGTACGCTTCCGTATCGCGGCGCGTCGCCTCGGAGATCGCCACGACGTGCTCCGCGCCGTCCAGCAGCAGCGTCAGGTTGCCCTCGAAGACCGGTGCGTAGCCGTCGTTGAACCAGAACGGGAACTTCGTCGGGATGAGGTCGTGCAGCACCGGCGTCAGCCGCAGCCGGTGCCGCCGCGCGAAGGCGACGACGCTCTCCGCATAGACCTGGTTCTGCATCCAGGCGCTGCCCGCGACGACCAGGTGCGCACCTTCCGGCAGCGACAGCGGCGGCACGGGATTCGAATCGTACTGCGCGACGAGGCGCGAGAGCTTGCCGGCCCGCAGCCCCTCGAAAGGCACCTCGATGAATTCGCGCGCCTTGTTGTTCCAGGACACGAAGCGGATGTCCGCGCGCGGGTCGGCGCGCAGCGCGATCGCCAGCGCCGCCTCGACCCGCGCGATCCCGGTCCAGCGCCCGGTGTGGTGCGCCGTGGTCGTCACGTCGAGGACGATCGGCACCGGGCGATACTCGACGGGTGCCGCAGCCGCAGAACGGGCCAGGGTGTGGGGCAGGGAAGGGCGGGCGAGCGCCGCCGTGAGCGCCGCCGCGTACACCTTCTCGGTCGCCTCCCGGTGCCGGTCCCAGCCATAGGCGTCCGCGACGAACGCCTTCTGGGCCGCGACCACCTCCGCGTCGCGCCGTGTCTCGTATGCCTCCAGCACCGCCGCGCGGATCGAAGCCGGATCGCCCGGGTCGCAGTAGCGCGCCCGGTCGCCGAAATACTCCCGCTCCCCCGACTCGTCGCTCAGCACGAGGCCCGCGCCCGCCGCCGCCGCTTCCAGCGCGGACAGCGGCGCGCCTTCCGCCCAGCTCGGCAGCACCGCAACGCGCGCCGCCGCGAAGGCCGAGGCGAGCAGCGGCGAGTTCGGCGGCAGGCGGTCCAGCACGCGCACCTCCGGCCCGCGATGCCGCTCCACCACCTCGCGGTAGGCGGGATGCGCGGCGTGCCCGAGCAGCACCACCGGCAGCCCGGTGTCGCGCAGCGCGTGCAGCAGCACGGCCTGGTTCTTCCGCGGCTCGATCCGCGCGACGCAGAGCACGAAGTCCTTCAGTCCTGTTTCGGCCTGGAACAGCGCGGGATCGGCGCCGGCGAACAGCGCGGCATCCACCGGGTTCCGCACGATGGAGCCGGCCGACACATCCGCGCCGATCGCCGCCAGCCGCCCGCGTTCCCGCTCGCTCAGGAACACCAGGTGGTCGGTGAGCGACGCCATCTCCCGCACTGCCGCGTGGAAGCCCGGCGCCGCCTCCACCCCTGGCAGGCCGGAGGCGCGCCGCGCCGCCATCTCCGCCCGCAGGCCTCGCAGCGCCTCCTCCGTCGCCTCGCCCGGCGGGGTCGCGGCGAGCAGGTCCAGCAGCCCGTCCTCCCACAGGTCGCGCTGCGCGAGGTCGAGGAAGATGGGCGAGAACACCGTGGCGCGGCCGGCCGCCCGCGCGCGCCGCAGCGTGTCCAGCGCCGACCAGGGCGACCAGGAGTTGAAGACGTGGACGAGGTCTAGCCCCTCGAAGCCGTCCGGCGCGGGATGCAACCGCAGCTCCGCCTCCTGCCCGTTCGCGCGCAGCTCCCGCGCCAGGCGCGGCACGCGCACCGTCGGCCCGCCCTGCGAGCGGTTCTCGTTGCCGTGCAGGAAGACGCCGACGCGGCGCGGCCGTGCGGGCCGCGCGGCGCGTGCGCCAGGCGCGGCCAGCGCCAGCCCATGCGCCTTCGCGAGCGACTGGAACACCCGGTCATGCCCCTCCGCCCAGGCATCCCAGGTGCGGTCGAGCACGCCCGCCCGCAGCGCGCGCTTCTTCTCCACCAGTTCCAGCAGCACGCGGCGCAGGTCCGCAGCGTCCCCCACCGCGTATTCGGCATGCGGGAATTCCGGCACCCAGCCGATCGCCGGCGCGATCACCTCCGTGCCGCAGGCCAGCGCCTCCACCACGCACATCGGCCCGCCTTCGTAGAGCGCCGGCACCAGCACGTAGTCGAGGCCGCGGTAGTAGTCCGGCAGCGCCTCCGCCGGCAGGTCGAGCGCCGGGCCGGGCCAGCCCTCGCCCGTGAAGGACCACTCGATCTCCGGGATGTCCATCACGGCGGCGACGATCGCCTCGCCCTTGCGCCCGGTGTGATAGGTGCGCCCGACCACGCCGATCTTCAGCTTCGGCCGGAACGCTTCCAGGTCCACCCCCGGCGAGACCGTCGAGACGTTCGCGACGCCGGCCTCCCGCAGCACCGCCTCGTACAGCCGAGCGTGGCAGACGCTGTGCTCCACCTCCCGCGCCGTGGCGAAGAAGCGTTCGCGCGCCTCGCCCTCCGGCTCCAGATGCGCGAAATACGCGACCTCCACCGGCGACAGGCGGCGCGCCCGGCAGGAATAGGTGACGTAGTACTGGATGCCCGCCGAGGGGTCCGGCCCCTCCCCGAAGGTGACATACGGCAGCCGCCGCGCGATCTCCTGGGAGAGCCGTTCCAGGATCCATCCGCGGTCGGAGGTGACGATGTTGACGTGCGTCATGCGCGCGGCGCGCTCGTGGTCTGGCGAGAGGCCAAGGCGAGAAATCCCAGGGCGGATCGAAACAGGCCGGCAACGGGCTGCGCGGCGAAATACAAGCATAGCGTGCAGAGCCCGGCTGCGCCATCCCGTGCGCCGTCTGGCATGCCGCGCCGCGCACCGCTATGGAAGCGCCGCATGATGCCTTTCAAGCCGCACGCCTGAGCATGGGCCAGGTCCTCGTCACCGGCGCGGCCGGCTTCATCGGCGCGCATGTCTGCCAGGCGCTGCTGGCGCGCGGCGAGGCGGTGATCGGCCTCGACAACCTGAACCCGTATTACGACCCCGCCCTGAAGGCGGCGCGCCTCGCCGCGCTCACCGGCGACGCGCCCGGCTTCGCGTTCCACAGGCTTGACCTCGCCGACCACGACGCCGTGCTGGCACTGATGCGCGGGCTCCCCGGCCTCGACCGCGTCGTGCATCTCGGCGCACAGGCCGGCGTGCGCTGGTCGCTCGAAGCGCCCTTCGCCTACACCGCCGCGAACGTCACCGGTCAGCTCGCCATCCTCGAAGGCGTGCGGCGCGCCGAGGGCCGCATCCGCCACGCCGTCTATGCCTCCACCAGCTCCGTCTATGGCTCCCGCCCCGCCGGCGACGTCTTCCGCGAGGCCGACCGCACCGACCAGCCCGCCTCGCTCTACGCCGCCACGAAGCTCGCCGGGGAGCTGATGGCGAAGTCCTACACCGACCTCTACGCCCTGCCGCTGACCGGGCTTCGCTTCTTCACCGTGTACGGCCCCTGGGGCCGCCCGGACATGGCCTACTGGCTCTTCACGCAAGCCATGCTGGAAGGCCGCCCGATCCGCCTGTTCAACGAGGGCCGGATGCGCCGCGACTTCACCTTCGTGGACGACATCGTCGCCGGCATCCTCGCGGTGCTGGACAACCCGCCCCACGTGCCCGCGCACCGCCTCTACAACATCGGCAACAGCCGGCCCGAGCACCTGCTCGACATGGTCGCGATTTTGGAAGGGCTGCTGGGCGTGCCGGCGAAGCGGGAATTGCTGCCCATGCAGCCCGGCGACGTGCCCGCCACCTTCGCCGACATCTCCGCCATGGAGCGCGACTTCGGCTGGCGCCCGACCACCGACCTCCGCACCGGCCTCGGCCGCTTCGTCCATTGGTGGCGGGGCCATTTCGGGTGACGCCGCCGGTCATCCTCTTCGCCTTCGCCCGCCCGGACTACCTGCGCCGCCTCTGCCTCTCGCTGAAGGCGCAGAGGGGCGTGCAACTGGACGAGCGCAACATCCACCTGGTCCAGGACGGCGCGCGCTCCCGCCGCTCCGGCGTCACCTACGCCGAGCCCGACGCCATCGCCGCCAGCATCGCCGCCTTCCGCGAGGCCTTCCCCGCCGGCCAGGTCCATGCCGCGCCCGAGAACCTCGGCGTGGCCATGAACATCCTGCGCGGCGAGCGCCTGGCCTTCCAGACCCTCAAGGCCGACCTTGCCTGGTTCTTCGAGGAGGACCTGGAACTCGGCCCGTCCTACCTCGCGATGCTGGACGCGCTGTCGCGCAGCATCGGCCGCCATCCGCGCATCGGCTACTTCGCCTGCTACGGTGACCACCGACGCGCCGGCGATCCCGCCGCGCCGCGGCTGGTTCCGATGGAGCACCATTGGGGCTTCGCGCTGACGCGGCGCTGCTGGCAGGCCATGCAGCCCTGGCTGCGCGCCTTCCACGACGTGTATCGCGAGGTGGACTACCAGGCCCGCCCGCACCTGCGCATCGTCGAGCTCTACGAAGCCCGCACCGTCTCTTCCATGGCGTCGTCGCAGGATGTCGCGAAGACCATGGCCTGCGCGGAGCTCGGCTTCGCCCGCCTCAACACCGACGTCGCCTATGCCCGCTACATCGGCGCGCAAGGCGAGAGCTTCCGCCCCGACCGCTTCGAGAGCGCGGGGTATAGCGGCACCGCCGTCGCCGAGAGCCTGCCGGAGCGCATGCCCGAAGCCGATCCCGCGCTGATCGCGGGCCTCATCGCCGACAAGCTCGCCGCCTGCGCCGCCCACCGCAGCGACGCCTATGCGCGCGAACTCGCCGCGATGCGCGCGACGATGTTCAACCCCGACCGCCCCGCGACGCGCGAGGAGGTGGACTGTCTCTGGCGCGTCGTGATGGACCGCCTGCCCGGCGACGATGCGTATTACGCGAAGAACGTCGGCACGCGGACCCTGCGCCAGATCCGCCGCTCCCTGCTGCGCTCGCGCGAGGCGCAGGCGAAGGGCTTCTACCTCGCATGATGAAGCCCCCGATCGCCGTCATGTCCTTCAACCGCCCGGCCTATCTCCGCCAGGTGCTGGACAGCCTCGCCGCCCAGCCCGGGATCGGCGGGCACGAGGTCTTCCTGTTCCAGGACAACTGGCGCAACCCGCATAGCGGCCGCATCTGCGCCGACGCCGGCGACATCGCCGCCTGCATCGCCGCCTTCCGCGAGGTGTTCCACCACGGCCACATCCTCGCCGCGCCCGACAACCTCGGCGTCGCCGCGAACTTCCACCGCGCCGAGACCCTGTTCTTCCGCGAGCTCCGCGCCGAATGCGGCTACTTCTTCGAGGACGACCTCGTCCTCGCCCCGCGCTACCTCGCGACCCTCGACGCGGTGCGCGAGGAGGTGGAACCGGGCGGCTCGGTCGGCTATTTCGCCTGCTACGGCCACCTGCAGGCGCCGGAAGAGGAACAGCAGCGACGCGCCCGCGAACTCCGCCGCCTCGGCCACCTCTGGGGCTTCGGCCTGTTCCGCCGCCACTGGGAGGCGATGCAGCCGGCGATGGCCGACTACCACGCTCTCGTCCTCGGCCGCGACTACCGCGATCGCCCGCATGCCGAGATCCTGCGCCGCTACCGGGACCGCGGCATCCTCGTCGGCGTCTCCTCGCAGGACGACGTGAAGAAGGCCGTCACCTACGCAATCGGCCGCGTCGCGCTGAACACCACGCTCGTCAGCGCGCGCTACATCGGCGAGCACGGCCTGCACTCCAACCCGAAGAGCTTCGAACGCGGCGGCTACGCCGCGACCGTGATGGCGGAGGTTGACGCGACCGGCTTCGACATGCCGGACATCGCCGCCCTGGCCGCCGAGGAACAGGAGGCCCGCCGCCGCAGCATCGAACGCGCCGCCGGCGTCACGCCCGCCCCGCGCGAAACCCGCCTCCGCCCCTCTCCCATGGCGCCCGAGGAACGCGCGCTGCTGGAACAGGTGCTGGCTTCCGGCGCTCGGCGCTACGCGGAGTTCGGCATCGGCGCCTCCACGCTGCTCGCCGTCCGCGCCCCCTTCGAGACGATCGTGTGCGTCGAATCCGACCCCGCCTGGATCGCGGCCGCGCGCGCCGAGCCGGATATCGAGGCGGCCGTCGCGTCCGGCCGCGCCAGCCTGCTCCACGCCGATATCGGCCCCGTGGGGAACTGGGGCGCGCCGGTCGGCCGCGCCGCGCAGGAACGCTGGCCCGGCTACGTCGCCCGCATGTGGGCGGAATGGGACCGCCGAGGCGCCACGCCCGACCTGGTCTTCGCCGATGGCCGCTTCCGCGTCGCCTGCTGCCTCTCCGCCGCCCTTCTCGCCGCATTGCGCGGCCGCGAACCGCCGCTGGTGCTGCTGCACGGCATCTCCGACCGGCGTCCCGGCTATGCCCGCGTGCTCGACTTCTTCGATACGCAGGCGCAGGCCGGCACCCTGCACCTCCTCAGGCCCCGGCGCGACGCCTCGCCGGAGGCACTCCTCGCCGGCCTCCTGGACCGCCTGTTCGACCCGACGTGATCTGGGTTCCCACCGCCGCACCACACCCGTATATCCGCACCCATGAGACAGGCCCCACCGTGAGCGAGACCAGGAAGGCCACCCCCGCGCGCGCCGCCGCCGCGAAGCCGCGCCGCGCCAGCCCACCCATGGACCGCCGCACCACCGCCGAAGACGTGCGCTTCGCCTACCGAATGTTCCTCGGCCGCGCGCCGGAAAGCGAGGACGCGGTCGCCGCGCACCTCGCCGCCGCGCTCGACCTGGATATTCTGCGCGAACGCTTCATGGCCTCGCCCGAATTCCTGCGCGCCGCCTACCAGCCGATCGTCTCCGCCACCATCCGGCGCGGCGCCAACTTCCAGCCGAACCGCATGGAGATCGAGGTCACGCCCGCGCAGCTCGACCGCCTCTTCGCGCATGTGAAGCGCGTTTGGTCGCAGCTCGGGCTGGACCAGCCGCACTACTCCGTCATCTCCGACAAGCGGTTCCGTCCCGACACCGTCGAGGGCAACCTGGAAGCATTCCGCCAGACCGGCCTCGCCGAGATCGAGGCGCTGAAGTCGCGCCTCGCCTCCCTCGGCGTGGACCCGGCGGAACACCCGGAATGCGTCGAATACGGAAGCGGCATCGGCCGCGTCACCTGGCCGCTCGCGGGCATGTTCCGCCGCGTGACCGGCTTCGACATCTCCCAGCCGCATCTCGATCTCGCGGCCGAGAACCTGCGCGCGGCCGGCGTGCGCAACGCTACGCTGCAACGGGTTGCGGATCTGCGCTCGCTCCGGCTCCCGCCGCACGATTTCCTCTATTCGCGCATCGTCTTCCAGCACAACCCGCCGCCGCTGATCGCGCACATGCTCCGCCGCATCCTCTCCGCGCTCCGGCCCGGCGGCATCGCGGTGTTCCAGCTCGTCACGCATATCGAGGGCTACAGCTTCGCAGCCGACCGCTACCTCGCCGGGACCGCCGCGATCAACGACCAGGAACTGCACGCCTTCCGCCAGGACGCCGTCTTCGCCATCTTCCACGAACTCGGCTTCCAGCCGCTCTACGCGATGCGCGACCACAGCGTCTCCGGCCTCGACCGCGTCTCCATGCAGTTCGTCGCGCGCCGGACCGGGATCGCGGGGTGATCCGCGGCCACCTCGACGCGCTCAGCACGCGCGGCTTCGCCGAGGGCTGGGCCTATGACGATGCCGCCCCCGACCGCATCCTCTCCGTGGTCCTGCGCGACGCCGCGGGCGAGGAGCTGGGCGCCGGCTTCGCCAACCTCTACCGCGGCGACCTCGCGGAGGTCGGGTTCCGCCATGGCTGGTGCGCCTTCCGCCTCCGCCTCTCCCGCACGCCGGATGCGCTGCGCGGCGCGCGTCTCTCCCTGCACGAGGCGGAGAGCGGCGCCGAGCTCGCCGCCACCGATGCCTGGCGCCTGCGCATCGCCGAGGATGGCCCCGCCACGACGGTGGATGCCGTCGTCGCCGCCGATCCCACGGTGATCCGCTCGATCCAGCACCTCGCCGGCTGCGCAGGCCTCTTCGCCGCCTTCGTCGCGCGCCACGGCGTGACGGAATACGTGCGCTCGGCCTATGGCTACGTGCTCGGCCGCCCCGCCGATGCGGCCGGCCAGGTCAGCTACGAACGCCTGCTCCGCCTCGGCGCGGTCACGCCCTTCGGCCTGCTGGTGATGCTGGCGGACAGCGAGGAGTTCCGGCGGGAGCCGCGGCTGCTCGCCTCTCCGGCCGATCCCGGCTTCGTCTTCGCGGGCTGACACCCATGTGGGGCACGTCGCTCCTCGTCTCGATCCCCGGCTCGCAGATTGGCGCGCTGAAGCTGCCGGGCTCCATCTTCGCGTGGCGTCACCTCCGCGACGCCGTGCTGACGCCGGAGCTTCGCCTGGCGCTGCGCCTGATCATGTCGGACGCCGCGCACCGCCGCGTGCGCGTGCGCTTCGTCGCGCGGCCGGAAATCTTCACCAACGGCACGTCCCGCGCCTGGCTCGACCGCCGCGTCGGCGACACGCGCGACCACCTCGCCATCACCGACGGCCAGGCGCTGCGCACCATCCCCGGCCTGCACAACCACGTCTTCTTCGCCGCCCGCGGCCTGACCGCCGCGGAGCACGCCTTGCGCCGCCTGGTCACGGTCATGCCGGAGGTCTTCGCCGGCCTCGCCGGCCAGGTGAACGGCGCGCTCTCCTTCCGGCTCGGCGCGCGCTGGATCCGTACGCCGACGGTCGCACTCCGCTTCGCCGCGACGCCCGTGCAGGAACCCCCGTCGCGCCTGCCGTTCGTCTGCCATCCCGGTCAGGTCGAGCGCGCCGCCGCCGCCCTCGCCGAGGCCGCCGTCGAGCCGCACGCCGCGCCGCCCGATCCGCGCCCGCTCCACTACGTGCCGCTGAGCGAGACCGCGCTCTCCGATCCTCCGTTCGTCGCGGCACTCGCCCGCCACCTGCAACGCGCCGCGCTCGGCGACATGCCGGCCGTCCCGCTGCTCGGCCTGCCGCGCCTCGACCGCACGGAGCAGGAGCTGCACGACCAGGTCGCGGCGGTGCTCTACGCCCTCGCCGGCACCGGCACGGTCTTCCCGCGCGCGCCTTGCTGGTCCATCCGCTTCACCACCGCGCCGCCCGCGCCGGAGGAGCTTGCCGGCGGGCGCATCACGCTGCATCCCGGCACTGCCTTCTGGCGCTTCGGCACCGACCTCTTCGCCGCCGTCGAGACCGTGACGGTCGCCGGCAGCGGCAGCCTCGCGCCGTTCCGAGACACGCTCGCCGCCTGGCTCGGCCGCGAGGTCACGGTCAGCCGCCCCGGGCGCGAGCCCGGCCGCACCCCCGTCACGCTCGGCAACCTGCCGTGACCCGCCTCGCGCTGGACATCACGCCGCTGCTGGAGAGCCAGTGGACCGGCATCCCCGTCTTCACCCGCCGCCTCGCGGAGGCGCTCGCCGCCACTGGGCGCGTGGAGCTGGAGTTCTGCGTCCGCCTGAACCGCCTGCCCGCCGATGCGGTGTGGCGCGCCATCCGCGCCCGCACCGGCACCTTCCTGCGCGAGGCGCAGGAACGCGCGAAGCCCGCCGACGCGGTCGCCTGCGACCCCGCCATCCCGCTGCTGCACCCCTCCGTGAAGCCGTCCTCCGGCGCCGCCACGCGCGAGGCCAGCACGATCCACGACATCAGCACGCTCGTGATGCCGGAGACGCACACGGCCGCGAACATCGCCTACCACCTCGATCCGCTGCGCGACCAGCTCGCCACCGACGAGGTGACCTTCTGCTGCTCCGACGCCACGCGCGCCGCGCTCGTCGCGACGTTTCCGTGGGTGGCGGGGAAGGCGCGGCTGCTGCCGCAATACGTGGACTGGCCGGCGGAATTCGCGGCCTATGAACGCAACCTCCCGGACATCGCGCTCGGCCGCTACGCCGTCGTCGTCGGCACGATCGAGCCGCGCAAGAACCTCGGTCTGCTGCTGCGCGCGCTGGAACACCCGGGCGTCGCGCGCGCCGGCATACATTTCGTGGTCATCGGCCGCCGCGGCTGGCTCGCCGACCAGGCGCTCGCCGCGCTGCGGCCCGATGCGCGGGACCGCGTGACCTTCACCGGCTTCGTCTCGGAGTTCGTGAAATACCGCCTGCTGCGCCACGCGGAGTTCCTCGTCTTCCCCTCGATGTACGAAGGCTTCGGCATCCCTGCGGTGGAGGCGATGAGCCTCGGCAAGCCGGTGCTGGCCAGCATGAGTTCCGCCTTCCCCGAGGTGGTCGGCGACGCCGGCCTCTACTTCGATCCCTTCTCGGTTGACGAATTCGCCGCCGCCCTCGCCGAGATCGCCGACGAGACCCGCCTGGCCGAACTCGCCCCGAAGGCGTTCGCGCAGGCCGCCACCTTCACCCCCCAGCGCATGGCCGCCCCCGTGCTGGACTGGCTGAACGCCTGACGCGCTTGCCCGCATCCCGCGCGCGTCGTAACTGCGCGCACCGGCCTCTCCCTCCCCCGTTCACGGGGGAGGGCCGGGGTGGGGGGACCGCGCACCACGACCACACGAGCCGAGATGACCCCGCACACCATCCCCATCGGCCCCGTCCGCCTCGCCAACCACCTGCCGATCGCCCTCATCGCCGGCCCCTGCCAGATGGAAAGCCGCGCCCACGCGCTGGAGACCGCGCACGCGCTGAAGGACATCGCGGCCCGCCGCAACATCGGCCTGATCTACAAGACGAGCTTCGACAAGGCGAACCGCACCTCCGGCCGCGCCGCCCGCGGCATGGGCCTCGCCGCCGCGCTCCCCGTCTTTGCCGAAATACGCGAGACGCTCGGCCTGCCGACGCTCACCGACGTGCACGAGGCCGCGCAATGCGCGGAGGTCGCCGGGGCCGTGGACGTCCTCCAGATCCCCGCCTTCCTTTGCCGCCAGACCGACCTGCTCCGCGCCGCCGCCGCGACGGGGCGCGCGGTGAACGTCAAGAAGGGCCAGTTCCTCGCGCCGTGGGACATGGCGAACGTCGCCGCCAAGGTCACGGAGACCGGCAACCCGAACGTCATCCTGACCGAACGCGGCGCCAGCTTCGGCTACAACACCCTCGTCTCCGACATGCGCGCGCTGCCGGTGATGGCCCGCACCGGCCATCCCGTGGTGTTCGACGCGACGCATTCCGTGCAGCAGCCGGGAGGGCAGGGAACCTCCTCCGGCGGCCAGCGCGAATTCGTGGAGACGCTGGCCCGCGCCGCGGTCGCCGTCGGCGTCGCGGGATTGTTCATCGAGACCCACCCCGACCCCGACAACGCCGCCTCCGACGGCCCCAACATGATCGCGACCCGCGACTTCGAAGCTCTCGTCGCGCGGCTGCAGGCCTTTGATGCGGTGACCAAGTCGCTCACATGAACCCCATCGTCCTCATCCCCGCGCGCATGGCTGCGACCCGGCTGCCCGGCAAGCCGCTCGCCGACATCCACGGCACGCCGCTGATCGTGCATGTGTGGCGCCGCGCGGTGATGGCCCAGATCGGCGAGGTCGTCGTCGCCACCGACAGTCCCGACATCGCCGAGGTCGTCGCCCGCGCCGGCGGCCGCGTGCAGATGACCCGCGCCGACCACGCCTCCGGCTCCGACCGCATCCACGAGGCCGTGTCGGCGCTCGACCCCACCGGCCTGCACGATGCCGTCGTGAACGTGCAGGGCGACCTGCCCACCATCGCGCCCGCGACGATCCGCGCGGCCCTCGTCCCGCTGATGGACCCCACCGTGGACATCGCCACCCTCGTCGCCGAAATCCGCCGCGAGGAGGAACGGGTCGCATCCTCCGTCGTGAAGATGGTCGGCTCCGAACTCGCCCCCGGCCGCTTCCGCTGCCTCTACTTCACCCGCGTCACCGCGCCCTGGGGCGAGGGCCCGCACTGGCACCATATCGGCCTCTATGCCTGGCGCCGCGCCGCGCTCGCCCGCTTCGTCGCGCTGCCACCTTCGGGCCTGGAACGCCGCGAGAAGCTCGAACAGCTCCGCGCCCTCGAAGCCGGCATGCGCGTGGACGCCATCGCGGTGGGCGACGTGCCCCTCGGCGTGGACACGCCGGAAGACCTGGAGCGCGCCCGCGCGATGCTGGCATGAGCGAGGCCGATCGCCGCGCCACCCCGACTCCCCCTCCCCTCGCGGGAGGGGGCGGGGGGAGGGGGCTCCGCGCGCAGGCCATCACATGACCTCCCCGACCCGCGCCACCCTCCTCCGCACCATCGCCCTCGAAGCCGACGGCCTCCGCACGCTCCACGACGCGCTTGCCGGCGAGCTCGGCGACCGCGTGCTGCGCGCCGTCGCGACGATGCAGGCCTGCCGCGGCCGCGTGGTCGTCACCGGCATGGGCAAGTCCGGCCATGTCGGCCGCAAGATCGCCGCAACCCTCGCCTCCACCGGCACCCCCGCCCACTTCGTGCACCCCGCCGAGGCCTCGCATGGCGACCTCGGCATGATCACCCGCGAGGACGCCGTCCTCGCCCTCTCCTGGTCCGGCGAGGCGCCGGAGCTCGCCGACATCATCGCCTACACCCGCCGCTTCGACGTGCCCCTGATAGCGCTCACCTCCCGCGCCGACAGCGCGCTCGGGGGCGCGGCCGATGTCCCGCTCGTCCTGCCCCGCATGCCCGAGGCCTGCCCCAACGGCCTCGCGCCGACCACCAGCACCGCGATGCAGATGGCGCTCGGCGACGCGCTCGCGATGTGCCTGCTCGAAGCCCGCGGCTTCTCGCCCGAGGCGTTCCGGGATTTCCACCCCGGCGGCAAGCTCGGCGCCCGCCTCAAGCGCGCGCGCGACCTGATGCACGGCGCGGAGGAACTGCCGCTCGTCCCGCTCGACGCCACCCTCGAACGCGCGGTGGTCGAGATGACCTCGCGCCGCTTCGGCGTCACGGGCGTCCTGGACGGGCAGGGGCGGCTCGCCGGCGTGCTCACCGACGGCGACCTCCGCCGCGCCTTCGGCCGCGGCTTGGCCATGTCCGGCCCCGTCGCCGAGGCCATGACCGCCACGCCCCGCACCGCGGCCCCGGGCGACCTCGCCGCCGACCTGCTCGGCCTGATGAACGAGACGCGGATCACCAGCCTCTTCGTGGTGGAGGGGGGCGTGCCCGTCGGCATCCTCCACCTGCACGACCTGCTCCGCGCGGGGGTTCTGTAGCGCCGTGCCGGGTGGTAATCCGGCCCGCATGCCCGACCAGACCCAGAAGGCCCGCATCTACCGCGCCCCGAAATCCGCCATGCAATCCGGCCGCGCGCGGACGCAGGATTGGGTGCTGCAATACGAACCCGCGGAGCAGAAGCGCATAGACCCGCTAACCGGCTGGTTCGGCTCCGGCGACACCCGCGCCCAGGTGACGCTCGCCTTCCCCACCGCCGAGGCTGCAATCGCCTACTGCGAATCCCGCGCCATCCCGCACGAGGTCGAACACGCCCCGCCGGCCCGCGCCGAGATCAAGCCGAAGAGCTACGCCGACAACTTCCGCTTCGGCCGCCCCGACAACTGGACGCACTGAACCGCCCTCGCTTCCTGCTCCCTCCCCCGCACTTGCGGGGGAGGGCCGGGGTGGGGGCATCACAGGCGATCGGTGATCGTCGTGTCTCAAACCCTTTTAGAACCTCACCAGCACCCGCGCATACACCCCATCCGCCGACACGCGCGTCACCCCCGCCCCCTCCGGGTTCCGCGTCATCCGGCGCACCCCCTCAACATCCACCTGCACCCGCTCATCAAACTGCAGCCTGACCCCACCACCCCACGACGCCAGCCCCCGCTCCACACCACCCTCCCCGTTGTCGAACGCCCGCCCCTCATCCCTGAACCCGTAGAACTGCACCCCCAACCGCAGCTCCGGCAGCTCGAAGACCCGCCCCGCCAGCAGCTCCACCGACCCGGCTACCGCCCGGTCCCCCGCGACCTGCCCGGCATGGAACCCACGCCCCAGCCGGTTGCCTCCGAGAAAGAACCGCTCCGCCGGCGGCAGCACGTCGTCGCTCCACTGCCCCGCCAGCGTCCCCTGCACCGACACCAGCCACCCCTCCGCGGGCACGAACAGCGGCTGGAGCCGCGTGACCTCCGCCACAACCTTCGAGAACCCGAACTCGCTCCCCGCCCGCGCCCCGTCCTCGGACGCGCCGAACGCCTCCAATCCCCGGCTGACGAGCACCAGGCCGGTGGTCGAGGCCACCGCCGGAGCGAAGCCGAGTGCCGCATCCAGCGCCGCCCCCTCCACCCCGAGGCGCACCACCCGCACCGCATCCCGGCTCTGCCGCACGCGCGCGGCTCCGGCACCGGTCCGCGCCTCGACCGTGCTCTCGAAGGCCTCCACCCCGCCGGTGAGCGTCAGGTTCAGCGGCCGGCTGCGCACCACCGGGTAGGACAGCCCCACGCCGCCGATCCGCGTCTCCCCCAGGTAACCGATCGCCGCCAGCGCCGATCCCGGAGTCGCCCGCCCCGCGCCCGCGAAGGCCCGCAGCCGCAGCCCCGACGCGCCGAGGAACAGCTCCTCGCTCACCTGCACGAAGCCCTGCCCGCCGCCATCCGTCCCGAGGACCGAGACCTCCGTCCGCTCCCCGAAGCCGGTCAGGCCGTTCACCCCGGCGACCAGCAAGCCCTGCCACTCGCCCGTCAGCCGGTAGCCCCGGTTGTCAAGGTTGACGAAGCCCGACACCGCCCGGCGCTCCAGCGAGACCACCAGGTGCAGCGCCCCCGGCTCCCCCGCGATGGGCCGCAGCACGCCCCGCGCCGTCACGCCGGGGATGTCGGAGGCCAGCAGCAGCGCCCGCTCGATCGCCGCATTCGGCAGCGGCCGCAGCCCGACCAGCGGGTCCAGGAAGCGGGCAACCTGCCGCTCCGCCGGCCCGATTCCGCCTTCCAGCGTGACCTCCGCCACGAAGCCCTCCGTCACCCGGAAGCGCAGATGGGCCATCTCGCCGCGCGGCTCCAGCAGCGCGGTCACGGCCACATACGCGAAGCCCGCATCCCGATAGGCGCCGAGCACCGCCAGCCGCGCCGTCTCGATCTCCGCCAGCGTCACGACCCGGCCGCCGAGCGCCGCGAAGGCCGGCCGCAACGCCGCCCCGCCGAGCGCGGTGTTCCCCTCCACCGCCACCGCACCGAGCGCCACCTGCCGCGTTTCGCCCGGCCCCGTCGCCCGCACCGGCTCCGGCGGCGCCACGCGTGGCCCGAGCGCCGGCGCCTCAGGCGGCGCCACGCGCTCGATGATCCCGGGCAGGGGAGGGGGCGACTGCGCCGCCGCCGCGCCGGGCAGCAGCCAAACCAGCGCGAACGGGATGCCTCGCCTCATCCGGTGCAGGCTTGCCGCCCACGCGCCCGTTCCGTCAACCCATGATTGAGATAACTCGTCTTCTCCCTCTCCCCTCGCGGGAGAGGGCCGGGGTGAGGGGGCACCGAAGCGCTTCCCCGCAAGCGTCAAACCCGCAACGCTTGCCTTTCGCCGCCGGCCCTCCCCCCTAACCGTGCGGAGTGGTAATGCCTCCGTCCACGCGCCCGTAGCTCAGACGGATAGAGCGGCGGATTTCTAATCCGCTGGTCGGGGGTTCGAATCCCTCCGGGCGCGCCAATCTCGGACCAATGGACCAGTTCCGTTTCTTGCTCAGGCAATTGGACTCTTGGCCAGCATGCCTTGCAACAAGGCGTCGACGCAGCCCTCGATAAAGGCATCGTCGATCGGCTGTCTGGTAATCAGCGCTCGCACATAGAGCGGGCCGAGGGCGAGGTCCAAGGCGGTTTCCTCGTCGATACCGGCGCGAAGTTCACCCCGCTCCGCCGCGCGGCGGATCATCACCCGCATTGCGTCAAAGCGTATGCGCAGGAACTCGGCGCGATGATCGGCAAACGCTCGGTCATTGTCCGCATTGGCAACAAGCATCTGCAAGATCGATCCTCCAATAGGCGTCGCGAAATAGGCTGACAGCGTCTGGGACATCGTGATCAGGTCATCGCGCAGCGATCCGGTGTCGGGCACCGGAATGGACTGGCTGCCGAAGCTGAGGAGAGCGTCGAAGAGCACATTTTCCTTCGAGCCCCAGCGTCGTTGGACCGAGGTGCCATGCACGCCGGCTCGGCGGCCGATCTCGCTGAAGTTCAAGGCATCTACGCCAAGCTCCAGCAAAGCCTCCCATGTTGCTCGCAGTACCGCTTCGCGCACGCGCGTGGAGCGCCCGCCGCTGCGCTTTCGAGCGATCGGCTGCGCATCGCTCTTCCAGTTCGCCACCGCATCCGCCACCACCGATATCTCCTTCGATCTCGCCCTAGCTAAGCGGCGCGATACACTAACGCAAGGATGCTGCATTTATTTTAACGCAGGGGGCTTGCGTTTACGCAAGGACTCGCATATTGCCCCACTAACGCAGATGTCCTGCGTTGACGAAAATAGGAGCGCTCCATGAGCATCCAGACACTTGATACCGAGACAGGTGTTTACCGTAGCGGCTTGCCCGTCAGCACGCCGGAAGGCGTCGACTTCTCGCCCGAGCGTCTGGCCCGCATGGACTGGGCGATGCAGGCGGAGATCGATGCCGGCCACTATGCCGGGATCAGCGTCATGGTCGCCCGTCACGGCAGGCTCGTGAAGACTGCGCGCTACGGCTACCAGTCGATCGAGACCCGCGAGCCGATGCGCGAGGACGCGATCTTCCGGATCGCTTCGATGACCAAGCCGATCATCGCGGTCGCAATGCTGCAGCTCTACGAAGAGGGCAAATGGCAGCTCGACGATCCGGTGACGAAGTTCATCCCGGAATTCGCCGATCTGAAGGTGCTGCAGGACGGACAGCTCGTGCCGCTCGACCGGCCGATGCAGATGCGCCACGTCATGTCAACTTGCGCAGGCTTCGCCTTTGGGCCGGCTTTCGGTTCGACCAACCCGGCGGTCGATGCGCTGTACCTTGCCTCCGGCATGTGGAGCGGCACCAACGAGGATCTCATCGCCAAGCTCGTCACGCTGCCGCTAGAGACGCAGCCCGGCACGCATTTCCGCTATGGCCTTCAGCAGGAGGTGCAGGGCGTGATCCTGCAGCGACTGACCGGCCTGCCGATCGATGTCCTGCTGGAACAGCGTGTCTTCACCCCGTTGGGCATGAAGGACACGGGGTTCAGCGTTACGCCCGAGCACCGCGACCGCATCCCGCCGCGCTACATGCTCGACGAGCACCTCAAACTGAGTCTTGCACCCGATCAGTCGGCGTTCCCGACCATTGCCGGCACCCCGCCAGGGGTGAAGCCCAAGCTGCTGCTCTCGATCGCCGGGCTCTACGCCACCGCGCAGGATTATCTGCGGTTCGCCCAGATGCTGGCCAATGGCGGCGAACTCGATGGCGTGCGCATTCTGGCGCCGTCGTCGGTGAAGCTGATGACCAGCAACCTCCTGCCTGAGGGCGTGCCGGTGCACATCCTCGAAGATTTCATCGGCATTGGATACGGCATGAACGTCGCCATTGTCCTCGATCCGTCCCATGCCAGCTTCAATGGCGGCCCGATCGGTGCCGGAACCTTCTTCTGGGGCGGCGTCCACGGCACTTGGTTCTGGGTCGATCCGGTCAATGACATCGTCGTGGTCGGCATGGTCCAGCAGGTGGATGCCGGTAACCCGATGACCGGACGCCCGTATCCGGTGGCCGACATCCGCGCGATCTCGCGTTCGATCACGTACGGCGCCCTGCTCGACCCGGCGCGCTAGCCCTCCTTCCGACCTGACTCGAACCGCAAACCCTCGACGCCGGGCCCACCGGCGATCGATCCCTCATGTCCAAACCCGAGCAGAAAGGAATTCTCCGATGACCTCCAAAACCGATACCGACCCCCGTCTCGACCCGCGCATCAAGGCCGCCTTTGCCGGCATGCCGCTGGGCCAGCCGCAACCGAATGTCTCCAGCCGCGAGGAGCTCCTGGCGCAGGAACTCTCCCCGCAGGGCCTGGCCATCTACGCCAGTCAGGTCGCCGTCTTCGAAAGCATGGACCGTGAGGATATCGCGCCCTCGGCCGGCCTGACCACGCGCACGCTAAGCTTCACCTCCGCGCCCGACGGCAACACGGTCCACATCCAATATGTTCGCCCGGAGGGCGATGCGGTCCTGCCGTGCCTCTATTACATCCACGGCGGTCGGATGATGTTCAGCTCCTGCTTCGAGGGCAACTACAAGGCCTGGGCCCGCATCATGGCCGCGCGCGGCCTCGCCGTGGCGATGGTCGATTTCCGCAATGCTGTGCATGCCGATACCGCGCCGGAGATCGCGCCGTTTCCCGCCGGCCTCAACGATTGCCTGTCCGGCCTGCAATGGGTGCGAGACAACGCCGCAAGGCTGGGCGTGGATCCGGCCCGGATCATCGTCACCGGCGAGAGCGGCGGCGGCAACCTGGCCTTGGCCGTGGCCATGTCGTTGAAGCGCAGCGGCGGACTTGACGCGATCAAGGGCGTCTACGCCATGTGCCCCTTCATCGCCGGTGCGTGGCCGCAAGCGCAGTACCCGTCCTCGACCGAGAACGAAGGCATCTTCATCTCGGTGCAGAACAACCGCAGCGCCATGGCCTACGGGATCGAGGCGTTTGAGGGGCGCAATCCCTTGGCATGGCCGGCCTTCGCGACGATCGAGGACGTGCGCGGCCTGCCGCCGACGGTGATCAGCGTCAACGAATGCGACCCGCTGCGCGACGAGGGCATCGCTTTCTATCGATTGCTTCTCAACGCAGGCGTGTCGGCGCGCTGCCGCCAGGTGATGGGCACGTGCCACGGCATCGAGATCCTGCCGGTGGTGTGTCCCGACATCGCCCGCGCTACCGCCGCCGACATCGCTGATTTCGCCAACAGCTGACCGGTTTCGCACCCCGCGCAGCGGCGCCGGGCTCGCGGAGGTCAAAGGCTGACGCCGCTCCAATCCGACATTCGTCCCAACTCCCATCAGGAGAGACCACGATGAACGCCCTGAACCAAGCTCCAAAGACCCCCGAAAACACCGGAACCGAAGCGCTGATCTTCCAGGATGATCCGCAGTTCTGGTACGAAATTGAACGCCTGTTCGGCGCGGCGGAATATGGCGGCAGCTCGTTCGGTGAGGTGATCGCCATAGCCAAGACCATCAAGTCGGGCGATTACGGCAGCTGGTACGACGGCATGAGCGGCTTTGCCGACCGGATCGCCGAGGAGGCCACGGATCAGCTGCAACGCGGCCACAAGATCAGCGCTCGCGACAATTTCCTGCGCGCCTCCAGCTATTACCGCAGCGCCGACTTCTTCCTGCACGCCCACGCCGATGATCCGCGGGTGAAGCGCGCCTTCGAACGAAGCACGGCCTGCTATCGCCAAGCTGCGGCGCTATTCACACCGGTGATCGAACCGGTGGAGATCCCGTTCGAGGGCACCACCCTGACCGGCTACTTTCATCATGTCGATGCGACTGGCGAGCCGCGCAAGACCCTGCTGCTCAACAGCGGCTTCGATGGATCGCCGGAGGAAATGCACTGGTTGGGTGCTCGGGCGGCGGTCGATCGCGGCTTCAACGTCCTCGTGTTCGACGGCCCGGGACAATATTCGGCCATTCACAGCAAGGGCCTGCACTTCCGGCCCAACTGGGAGAGCGTCGTCACGCCGGTCGTTGATTACGCACTGACGCGCAAGGAGGTCGATCCCAGGCGGATAGCGCTCCACTGCGAAAGCCTCGGCGGCTACCTTGCGCCCCGCGCGGCGGCGTTCGAACACCGTGTTGCGGCCTGCATCTGCGACGACGGTGTCTATGATCTCGGCGCGACCTCGCTTGGCCTACTGCCCCCGGACATGCGGGAAGACGCCAAGACCGCGCTGTTTGCGGCGAGCGCGCCGGAACTGGACGCCGCCCTCGATCATGCGATGAAGACCAACACCGTGGCGAAATGGTATTTCACCCACGGCATGTACGCCTATGGTGTCGACACACCGCGCGCTTTCATCGCCGCCTGCATGGACTACCACCTGCGCGACGGCATTGCCGAACAGATCCGCTGCCCGACCCTGGTCTGCCAGGCGGAAAAGGACCTGTTCTTCCAGGGCCAAGCCCAGCAGCTCTACGACCATCTGACCTGCCCGAAGACGATGATCTGCTTCACCGACGCGGAGGGCGCGGGCGCGCACTGCGAGGTGGGCGCCAGCCGCCTCGCCTATGCCCGCATATATGACTGGCTCGACGAAACGCTGGCTGCCGTGAATTGAGCAAGGAGGCAGCTGTGCGATCTGCTCGCCAGCCGCTCCTTCGTTGAGGTAGCAACTTCCGGGGGCATTGATGGAGGCGGAACCGGCAGAAAATGGTCGCAAGCCGCCGACGGAAACTCGCTATCGTCCGCGCGACCTCACCGTTTGGATTGATCGCCTCATGCCCGTCGTATCATGAGTGGCGGCGCATTTCTGCCGACGGCAGCGAGCGGTGCGAGGCGGCGGTTCAATAGTAGTACGAACGGCGAAGCATAATCGTCATGTCCGTCCGGCGCAGGGCGCCACGCTCAACGCGTTCGACCTTTGACATATCGTCCACGGCGCGCCAGCCCCGGGCCGGCCGCATCCGTTCACCCCTCCGGCCGACGTCGCTCATGCCTGAGCACGACGACGACGGCGACGACCGCCGCCACGTACGTCGCGAACTGCAGCGGCGTCGCGAGGGGCGCCGCTCCGCCGCTGGCCCTCACGCTGAAGCTGCTGAAGTCCCATGCCCCGTGCAGGACCATCGGCAGGTAGATCGTCCCGCTCACCCGGCGCGCGACGTAGAACGCTCCGCCCATGACGAACGCGAACACGCACTGCACCAGCCCGGCGACGAGCGGTATGCCGAACATCGCGTTGGGCACGTGCATCGCCCCGAACAGGAAGGACGACCAGAACCAGGCTTTCCATTCGCCTGCCGCGGACCCGCGCACGCCCGTGACGAGGACGCCGCGCGCGATGGCCTCCTCGTTGAAGCCCACCAGGATGCCGGCCGCGACCAGGGTGGCGACGTGCGCCGGCTCCATGGCCGACCACCGGACACCCGCCAGGTTGGCCGCAACGAAGGCGCCGAACGCGGCGAGCACGAGCCACATCGCCCATCGCGGCCCGCCGGCCGCCGCCTCCGACCGGACCGGGCGCCACCAGCCGAGGAACGTCACGGCCATGACGACGAACACCGCGCCCAGCGACATCGGCAGGACGAGGCTCCTGAGCGCGACGCCTTCCGATACCAGGTCCGTGTAGTCGGCGCCGACCGCCGCCCAGGTGGCGTAGATGATGGCATTGTAGATGAGATAGACGCCGACGGCGACCGGCCAGCCAGGCGCGACCCTCATGATCCGGCCCCTTCGACGGTCTGCCTCACCTGCATGCGGCAGGCATCAGCGGAAACCACCCGACCGGCTCATCCCCGCCTCGGCCCGCGCCCGGCCGGATACGGCCAGCGCGGATCGTTGAACTCCTGGATCTCCAGCCAGTAGCCCTCCGGGTCCTTGAAGAAGCAGGAATACACCGTCCGCCCGCCCAGCATGTCCGGCGGCCCGTCGAACTGCACGCCGCGCGCGCGGTAGTACTCGTACGCGGCCTCCACGTCCTCGACGAGGAAGGTGAACATCATCCCCTTCGTCCCGCGCGGCCGCCCCACCTTGTTGCACACGCCGAGGAAGCCCGTGGGACTCACCTGGAACACCCGGCACACGCCCTGGTCCAGCACCTGCGGCAGCTCCAGCACGTCCCGATAGAAGCCCGCCAGCCGATCGAGGTCGTCGGTGTAGAGCCACACCACATTCTGCTCGACGAAGATTTTTGCCTGTTTCCCGCTCGCCTCAGCCATGTTCATCTCCCGCCGCAGTCGCGCACGGAACGAACGCGCCGCCGTCATGCAGCCGGAACATGCATGACCTTCGCCCCCGCGTGAACGCCCGCATCCCCCGCTTTGAACCGGCGCGCAGATGGCCTTATCTCTGCCGGCCACCGCGACATGCGGCAAGAAGGGGAGAAGGCAGCATGATCCAGATCGGCCAGACGGCACCGGATTTCGAAGCGGACACCACCCAGGGCCGCATCCGCTTCCACGAATGGCTCGGCAATTCCTGGGGCGTGCTCTTCAGCCACCCGAAGGATTTCACGCCCGTCTGCACGACGGAGCTCGGCACGATGGCCGGCATGGCACCCGAATTTGCGAAGCGCGGCGTGAAGATCATCGGCCTCAGCGTGGATCCCGTGGACCAGCATGCGAGCTGGTCGAGGGACATCGAGGACGTGATGGGCCACGCGCCCAACTACCCGATGATCGGCGACCCCGAGCTGAAGGTCGCGAAGCTCTACGGCATGCTGCCCGCCGGCGCCGGCGAGACCTCGCAGGGCCGCACCGCCGCCGACAACGCGACCGTGCGCACCGTCTTCGTCATCGGCCCGGACAAGCAGGTGAAGCTCGCGCTCGCCTACCCGATGAGCACCGGCCGCAACTTCGACGAGATCCTGCGCGTGATAGACAGCCTGCAGCTCACCGCGCAGAAGAAGCTCGCGACGCCCGCCAACTGGCAGCCCGGCGACAAGGCCATCATCCTCGCCTCGGTCTCCGACACCGACGCGAAAGGCCTCTTCCCGCAGGGCTGGGACGCGAAGAAGCCCTACCTCCGCTACGTCGAGGTGAAGTGACAAGATGACCGACACGCGCCTCATCGCCGACGGCTTCTGGGGCGCGGTCGGCCGCACGCCGCTGATCCGCCTCAAGCGCGCCTCCGACGCAACGGGCTGCGAGATACTCGGCAAGGCCGAGTTCATGAACCCCGGCGGCAGCGTGAAGGATCGCGCCGCCCTCGGCATCCTGCAGGACGCCGTGGATGGCGGCCTGCTGACGCCGGGCCAGCCCGGCACGGTGGTGGAGGGCACGGCCGGCAACACCGGCATCGGCATCGCGCTCGCCGCCAACGCGATGGGCTGGCGCAGCATCATCGTCGTGCCGCACACCCAGGCGAAGGAGAAGCTCGACTACCTCCGCATGATCGGCGCCGACCTTCGCCTGGTTGATCCCAAGCCCTACGCCGACCCTGGCAACTACGTCCACGTCTCCCGCCGTCTCGCGGAGGAGCTCGGTGCGGTGTGGGCGAACCAGTTCGACAACCTCGCCAACGCCGCCGCGCACGAAGCCACCACCGGCCCCGAGATCTGGGAGCAGACGGGCGGCCGCGTGGACGCCTTCACCTGCGCCTGCGGCACCGGCGGCACGCTCGCCGGCGTCGCCCGCGCGCTGAAGTCCCGCAAGCCGGATGTCCGCATCACCCTCGCCGACCCGTTCGGCAGCGGCCTCGCCTCTTGGGTCAGGACCGGCGAGGTGAAGGCGGAGGGCAGCTCCATCACCGAGGGCATCGGCCAGGCCGCCCGCGCCCCCGGCAACCTCGCCGCCGCGCGCGACCTCATTGACGACGCGATCCGCGTGGACGACCAGGAGATGATGGCGCAGGTCTATGACCTGCAGATGCACGAGGGCATCTCGGTCGGCGGCAGCGCCGGCCTCAACGTCGCCGCCGCCATCCGCGTCGCGCGCGATCTCGGCCGCGGCCACGTCGTCGTGACGATGCTCTGCGACGGCGCCGCGCGCTACCAGTCCAAGCTCTTCAACCCCGCCTTCCTGCGCGACCGCGGCCTGCCCCCGCCGCCCTGGATGGAGTGAGCCAGCATGGAAGTGGTCGAGCTCGCCCGCACCATCCGCGCCCGCGATCCCGCGCGTCCCGGCCCGCTGGAAGCGGTGTTCTGCTACGCCGGCCTGCACGCCGTGCTGTGGCACCGCCTCTCCCACGCGCTCTGGCGCGCCGGCCTGCACGGCCTGGCCCGCTTCTCCTCGCATCTCGGGCGCATGCTGACGGGCATCGAGATCCATCCCGGTGCCCGGATCGGCCGCCGCCTCTTCATTGACCACGGCATGGGCGTGGTGATCGGCGAGACCGCCGAGGTCGGCGACGACGTGCTCATCTATCACGGCGTCACCCTCGGCGGCCTCTCCGGCCAGCCCGGCAAGCGCCACCCGACCGTCGAGGACCACGTCGTCATCGGTGCCGGCGCCCAGGTCCTCGGCCCCATCCGCGTCGGCCACGGCGCCCGCATCGGCGCGAACGCCGTCGTGGTGAACGCCGTCGCCCCCGGCTGCACCGTCGTCGGCATCCCCGCCCGCCCGCCGAAGGGCTCGCAACCCTGCGACGACGGCGGCATCGGCTACGGGTTGGGCGGCCTGGACGAAGACCCGATCGGCGAACAGCTCGCCGCACTGCGCAGCGAACTCGCCGCGCTGCGCGCGGAGCTGTCCCGCCTGAAGGAAAGCCAGCGCGAAGACGTCTGACCGCTCCCTCTCCCCTTGCGGGAGAGGGTCGGGGAGAGGGGTCGCCGAGCGTGCCTTGACCGCGCCTGCGCGCCTCGCGACCCTCCCCGCCATGTCCGACGACGAACCTCTCCTGATCCGCCGCAGCGGCGCCGTCACCCGCGCCACCCTCAACCGCCCCCATCGCCGCAACGCGATGAGCGAGGCCCTCGTCGCCGCCCTCGACGACCTGCTCGCACAGCTGCGGCAGGACAACACGACCCGCGTCCTGGTCATCGCCGGCGCCGGCGGCCATTTCTGCGCCGGCCTGGACCTGGCGGAGGTCGCCGAACCCCTCGACCCCGCCCAGAAACTCGCGCAGCAACAGGACCGCAACCGCCGCACCGGCGCCCGCTTCCAGGCCATCGCCGACCTCCCGCAGGTCGTCATCGCCGCCGTCGAGGGCAGCGCCTTCGCCGGCGGCCTCGGCTTCGTCTGCGCCGCCGACATCGCGCTCGCCTCCCCCACCGCCCGCTTCTCCGCCCCCGAGACGCGCCGCGGCCTGGTGCCGGCGCAGATCCTCCCCTGGCTCGCCCGCCGCGCCGGCCGCAGCGCCGCCGCCCGCCTCTGCCTGGGTGGCAACGTCATCGGCGCCGAGGAAGCCGCGCGCATCGGCCTCGTCCACGCGGTCGCTGACGACCTGGACGCCGCGGTCGCCGCCGCCGTCGCCGACATCCTCGAAGGCGCGCCCGGCGCGCTCGCCGAGACCAAGGGCCTGATCGCCGCCCTCGGCGCGACGGTCCCGCCGGGCTACGCCGAGGCCGGCGCCGCCGCCTTCGCCCGCCAGGCCGCCGGGCCGGAGGCGGAGGAGGGAATCGCGAGCTTCCGGGCGAAGCGGGCGCCGAGTTGGTCCCCGCGCTGACCCGCCCTATCTGAGCGCGAACCCTATCTGAGCGCGAACACAGCAAGGACCGCCCCATGACCCCCTGCATCGTCGGCTGGGCCCACAGCCCCTTCGGGAAGCTCGAAGACCAGGACATCGAGACCCTGTTCGGCCGCGTCGCCCGCGCCGCCGTGGACGATGCCGGCATCGCGCCCGCCGACCTCGACGCCGCCTTCGTCGGCGTCTTCAACGCGGGCTTCAGCAAGCAGGACTTCTTCGCCTCCCTCCTGCTGCAGCACCTCCCCGAACTCCGCTTCAAGCCCACCACGCGCTACGAGAACGCCTGCGCCACCGGGTCCGCCGCGATCCACGGCGCGCTCGATTTCCTCCGCGCCGGGCGCGGCCGCTTCGCCCTCGTCGTCGGCGCCGAGAAGATGACGGCGACGCCCACCGCCCAGGTCGGCGACAACCTCCTCGCCGCGTCGCATCGCCGCACCGAAGGCGAGATCCCCGCGGGCTTCGCCGGCGTCTTCGGCCGCATCGCCGAGACCTATTTCCAGCGCCACGGCGACCAGTCCGACGCGCTCGCCGCGATCGCGGCGAAGAACCACAGGAACGGCGTCGCGAACCCCTATGCGCAGATGCGCCGCGACTTCGGCTTCGACTTCTGCCGCACCGAATCCGAGAAGAACCCCTTCGTCGCGCGGCCGCTGAAGCGCACCGACTGCTCCCTCGTCTCCGATGGCGCGGCCGCGCTGATCCTGACGGACGAGGACACGGCGCGCGGCATGGCGAAGGCCGTGCGCTTCCGCGCCGCCGTCCACGCCACCGACTTCATGCCGATCGCCTCCCGCGACGTCATCCGCTTCGAGGGCGCCCGCGCCGCCTGGGCCGGCGCGCTCGAGACCGCCGGCCTCAAGCTATCCGACCTCTCCTTCGTCGAGACCCATGACTGCTTCACCATCGCCGAGCTGATCGAATACGAGGCGATGGGCCTGACGCCGGAAGGGCAGGGGGCCCGCGCCGCGCTGGAGGGCTGGACCGCGAAGGACGGCCGGTTGCCCGTGAACCCCTCCGGCGGCCTGAAGTCGAAGGGCCACCCGATCGGCGCCACCGGCGTCTCCATGCACGCCATGGCCGCGATGCAGCTCACCGGCGGCGCCGGCGACATGCAGCTCCCGAAGGCCGACCTCGCCGGCGTCTTCAACATGGGCGGCGCGGCGGTCGCGAATTACTGCTCGATCCTGGAACGGGTGGGATAGGCTGCGCGCATGAGCGCCCATCTGGAGCCGATCACGCTCGACGAGTTCCTGGCTTGGGAAGCCGGGCAGGAGGAACGGTACGAGTTCGACGGAATCCAGCCCGTGGCGATGACGGGCGCGTCCGTCGCCCACATGCTCGTCGTCAGCAATCTGATCTTCGCGTTGCGGCAGCTCGCGCGCCCGGGCTGCACGGTGCTCGCCAACGACCTGAAGATCGTGACCCAGGGAAAGGTCCGCTACCCCGACGTGACGGTCGTCTGCGGCCCTCTCTCGCGATCCTACGAGCGGATCCAGCCGACCGTCGTGTTCGAGGTCCTGTCCCCGTCCACCGCGCTGACCGACCGGCGCGTCAAGCCGGCGGAATATGCGTCCGTCGCCTCCCTCCAGGCCTATGTCATCCTCTCGCAGGATGGCCCGCGCGCCACCGTGCTCCGGCGTTCGGAAGGCTGGCCGGCGGAGCTGGTGGAAGGCGAGGACCGCTCGGTGCCGCTGCTGGAAATCGGGATGAGCCTGCCGCTCCGCGACCTCTACGCGAATTGGCCCTTCCCGCCTGGCACGGACCTTGCTGATCCCTGATCCGTCAAGCGACGGGCCATGCCCGTCCTGGCAGCTAGCCTTCCTCAACCTTTGACTTGGGGCCGGTCCGCTCGGATCGGCCCTTTTTTCTTCCTCGCCTGAGCTGTGATCCGTTGTCGTTCCCGCGAACGCGGGAACCCACCACCCCGCACGCTCGACCTGACCCGCTTCGCTCCACTGCGGCGCCGCGACACGTCCAATTCGCAAAATGCAACCCAGAATGCGACGCAAACCGAAGCTGCTGTGGCTCTTCAGGAATAATTTCTTGACTCACCGCCCTCCGCCCGCGTAAACATTCCCCATCACGGGCCGACCCGCGCCCACCCTCCACCACCCTCCGCATCACCCCCCGCGACGCCCACCCCCCGGGCACCGCGCCATCACGCACGCCCACAGGAAGCCGCCCGATGACCCTACAGGCCCCCGCCCTCCTCGCCACCCACGCCGACCCCGGCCTCTCCCTCTTCGCCACCGGCGCCCTCCGCACCCCCGCCACCCTCACCCGCGCCCAGGCCAACACCCGCGCCACCGCCACCACGGACGGCACCAACTGGGCCGAGTTCCTCGCCGACACCCCCCGCCCGCACGGCGCCGCCCGCCGCCTCCTGATCGAAGCCGGCCGCACCAACCGCATCCGCAACGCCCGCGCGGAAGGCGCCGTCGCCCCCTCCACCCTCCCCACCAACTGGACGCTCGCCGCCGGCGCCCCGGGCGTCACCGCCTCGGTCGTCGGTGCCGTCACGCTCAACGGCCTGCCCGGCCTCGAGATGTCCTTCACCGGCACCGCCACCGCCGCCGGCACCTTCTCCCTCACCTTCGAGAGCGCCACCGCCATCGCCGCCGCCACCGGCCAGAGCTGGGCCGGCACGCTCTTCTGGGCGCTCACCTCCGGTACCGACGCCTCCTCCGCCCGCACGCTCCGCATCATCGAGCGCAACGCGACCGGCTCCCCCCTCACCAATTTCGACACGCCCATCCCCGCGCCAGCCGCGACACCCGCCCGCATCGGCGGCCTCGCCACCCTCGCCAACGCCTCCGCCGCCCGCATCACCCACACGGTGCAGCTCACCTTCCCCTCCGGTGCCGTCGTCGCCCAGAACGTCGCCTTCCTCGCCCCCCAGCTCGAGATCGGGCCCTTCGCGACGACGCCGATCCTCCCGCCGCCCGGCGCGCCCACCAGCACCACCCGCGGCAACGACGTGGTCTCCGCCGCCACCGCCGCACTCGGCATCGCCGCCAGCGGCGCCTGCACGATCCTATGGGCCGGCATGCTGCCGCAGGCCGCGCCTGCCGGCGCCTCGCAGAACATCGTCGAGATCTCCGACGGCACGCTGAACAACCGCGTCTTCGCCATGAACCCGGCCGGCGGCAGCCTCGTCCGCCTGCAGCGCATGACCGCCGGCGCCGCCGCCAGTTCCGACCTCTCCGGCATGACGCCCGGCACGCCCTTCCGCCTCGGCCTCACTCTCGACGGCAGCGGCCGTGCCGCGATGAGCCTCAACGGCGCCGTCCCCACCGTCGTCACCGGCGCCCCCGCCTCCGGCTTCACCACGCTGCGCCTCGGCGACAACGCCTCCGCTTCGGCCCCCATGTCCGGCGAGACCGCCACCCTCCGCGTCCTGCCCTTCGCAACCCTCGACGCGACCCTCGCCGCCATGGTCGCTGCGCTGCCGGGCTGATCGCCAGGCCCCCGTGCAACCGCGCCGCGATCGTGCTAGCCCGGCCGCAACTTCAGCGGCGAAAGGCAGGATGACGGCTCTCCTCGGCGTATCCGCCCTCTACCACAACTCCGCCGCCGCCCTCGTCCGCGACGGCACGATCGTCACCGCGGCCGAGGAGGAGCGCTTCACGCGGCGCAAGCACGACGCACGCTTCCCCGAAGCCGCCATCGCGCATTGCCTGTCGCAGCTCGAACCCGGCGAACCCCTCGCGGCCGCCTTCTACGAGGATGAGGCGCTGTCCTTCGACCGCGTCCTCTCCACCGCCGCCGCCCACGCCCCCGAGAGCCTGCCGACCTGGCGGAAGGCCGCCGCGCAGATGCTCGGCGAGAAGGCCGGCGTGCATCGCCGCCTGCGCGATGCCTGCCCGCCCGGCACCCGCCTCCTCCACCTCGACCACCACCGCGCCCACGCGGCCTCCGCCTTCTACCCCTCGCCCTTCGCGCGCGCCGCGGTGCTCGTCGCCGACGGCGTCGGCGAATGGAGCACCACCAGCCTCCACCGCGCCGACGAATCAGGCATCGAGACGCTGAAGGAAATCCACTTTCCCCACTCGCTCGGCCTGCTCTACTCCGCGATGACGCTCTACTGCGGCTTCAAGGTGAATTCCGGCGAGTACAAGCTCATGGGCCTCGCGCCGTACGGGCAGCCCCGCTTCGCGCAGACGATCCTCGACACCCTCATCGCGGTCGCCCCCGACGGCTCCTTCCGCCTCGACCTCGACTATTTCGACTACACCCATACCGACCGCCTGTTCGGCGAGCGCTTCGAACGCCTCTTCGGCGCACCGTCCCGCAAGCCGGAGAGCGCCATCACGCGCCGCCACTGCGACCTCGCCGCCTCCATCCAGCGGGTCTGCGAGCACGTGATGCTCCGCCTCGCCGAGCACGCGGTCGCGCTCACCGGCATCCCCGATCTCTGCATGGCCGGCGGCGTCGCGCTGAACTGCGTCGCGAACGGCAAGATCGTGAAGTCCCGAAGCGTCCGCCGCCTCTGGGCGCAGCCGGCCTCCGGCGACGCCGGCGGCGCGCTCGGCGCCGCACTCTACGCCGACCGGATGCTGAACGGCCCGCGCCCGAGGGGTGATTCGGGCCGCGACACCCAGCGCGGCAGCCTGCTCGGCCCCGCCTTCGGCAACACCGAGGTGCGCGCCGCGATCGAGGCCACCGGCTTCGTCGCCGACCACCTCTCCGACCACGCCGCGCGCCAGGCCCGCATCGCCGCCCTGCTCGCCGAAGGCAAGGTCGTCGGCTACTTCCGCGGCCACGCCGAATACGGCCCGCGCTCCCTCGGCGCCCGCTCCATCCTCGGCGACTGCCGCAGCACCGAGATGCAGACGCGCGTCAACCTCAAGATCAAGCAGCGCGAGTCATGGCGCCCCTTCGCGCCGATCGTCCTCGCCGAACGCGCCGCCGAGTTCTTCGACCTCGCCGCCGACGCCCCCTACATGCTGACGGTCCACCAGGTCCGTGACTACGCGCCTCCCTCTCCCCTCGCGGGCGAGGGGCAGGGTGGGGAAGCACCCGCCGACGACATTGATCTCCTCGCCATCGTCCGCCAGACCCGATCAGCCCTCGCCGCCGTCACGCATGTGGACGGCAGTGCCCGCGTGCAGACGCTCTCGCGCGAAACCCAGCCCGACCTGCACGCCGTCATCTCCCGATACGCCGACCTCACCGGCGTCCCCGTTCTCCTCAACACCTCCTTCAACGTCCGCGGCGAGCCCATCGTCCTCACCCCCCGCGACGCGCTGACCTGTTTCGCGCGCACCGAGATGGACGTGCTCGTCCTCGAGGATTTCGTCATCGAGCGCCCGCGCCAGACCGAGGCCGCGCTCACCCAGTTCGGAGCCGGCGCCCATGAGCTCGACTGACGACGACGACATCGCCGGCATCGAGGGCGTCGAGCTCGCCGCCGACCCCGCCGCGCGCGTGAACCTTGATTCCGAGCTCCTCCAGCTCCGCTTCGCCCGCGGCCCCGCCGCCCTCGGCCTCGCGACGGGGTATTTGTCCGAAGGCAGCTTCTTCGCAGCCCCGCTGCAACCCACGCTTGCGCTCGCCGACATGGACGCGGCGGAGCTGCTGACTTCCGACGGCTTCATCACCGCCGTCGCCGCCTGGCACGAACGCCTCCACGGCGCGCCCATGCCACCTGCGACCCGCGCCCGACTCGCGGACCTCGCCGCCGACTTCGCCGAGGCCGGCACCGAGGATCGCGCCGTCCCCGACCACATCTACACCCTGTACTGAGCGACCCGCATGGCCCGCATGACCGCCCTCGACCCCATGCTCGGCCGCGTGCTGGTCCCCGGCCGCCACGACAAGGGCGGCGTCCTCTACACCGTGGACGAGGATGGCGGCCGCACGACGACTCCCTCTCTCGGAGAGGGCCGGGCTGAGGGGGCCGCGCCCGAAACCTGGCTCTTCGGCTGTTCCTGGACCTTCGGCTCCGGCGAACCCGACGAGACGACCTTCGCCTGTCTCCTCCAATCCCGCCTGCCCGCCCTTCGCATCCGCAACTACGGCGTCCCCGGCTACGGCACCGTCCACAACCTGCTCGACCTCCAGCGCCGCACCGCCAACACCAGGCCGGCGGGGGTCGTCTTCGTCTATGGCGACTTCCACTGGAAGCGGAACGTCCCCCCGCTCGACTTCGTCCGCAAGTTCACCACCGGCGAGGACCGCGGCATCACGCATTTCCAGCGTGCCCGCCTCGACCGCCACGGCCGCCTCTCGATAGACATCATCGAGATCCCGCCCGAGCAGGCCGGCCTCAAGGCCGGCTTCGACCCGCGCCTCGTGGACCCCGACGAGTTCACGCAGGTGCAGGCCACCATCCGCCTGATCGAAGCCGCCGCCGAACATTGCCGCGGCCTGGGCGCCGCCTTCACCCTCGCCCACCTCACCGCGCCGAAGGACCCGGTGCCGAAGGCGCTGCGCCGCTCCGGCATCAACGTGCTCGACCTCTCCGCCGCCCTCACCGCCACCCCGGTCGAGACGCGCTGGAACGCCGCGAAACATCCCTCCGCCCCGCTGCACCGCATCTACGCGGACCTGCTGCACCCCGTGCTGGCCGCCCCGGCCGCTGCCGCATGAGCCGCGCCGCGCCGCGGGTCTATTTCCACGGCAACTGCCAGCTTCCCATGCTGCGGTCCCTGGTCGCCGAGGCGCGGCCCGACTGGCATCTCTCCGCCCGTGAAGTCCACGGCCGCTTCGCCCTCGCCGAGGAAGCCGAAACCCGCCACGACGCCTCCACCGCCGACGTCATCGTCGCGCAACCCATCAGCCGCGGCTACCGCGGCGTCGCCTGGCTCTCCCTCGAAGCCGTCACGGCGATGGCGCGCCCGGGCTGCGCGGTGATCCGCATCCCCTCGCTGTACTTCGGCGCGCAGCTCTCCGGCTGGGGCTATCTCGGCGCCGGCGAGTCACGCCTGCGCGGCCTGAAGATGCCCTACAATCTCTACCCCGCCGCCGCGATGGTGCTGCACGGCATGCCGGCCGAGGCGATCCTCGCCGAACTGCTCTCCCCCGCCTTCCTCGACGCCGCCTTCGTCCAGGCCGAGGTCACGACCGCGCTGGACGCACTGCGTCGCCGCGAGGCCGACGGCGCCACCGACATCATGGCATCCGATCTCTACGCGCAGCGCGTGCGCGAAGGGCAGGTCGCGCACACCGTCAACCACCCGATGCGCCACGTCGGCGCGGCCCTCGCCAACCGCATCCTGTCGCTGCTGGGCGAATGCCCGGATGTCGTTCAGGACGGCCCGGACCACCTGCCCCTGCCGCACATCCCGCTGCTGCCCGCCACCGAGGCCGCACTCGGCCTGCCACCCGACCCCGACCGCCACTTCAACGTCAGCGGCGTCAAGCGCCCGCCCACCTACTACCTCCCCCGCCTCGTCGCCCACTACGCGGCGATGGACCCCGACGTGCTGCGCGCCCAGCTCCTCGCCTCACGCGAGGCAGCCACCTTCCTCCGCGTCTACGCCGGGGCGCACCCCCACGCCGCCTGGGCCAAGGTCAACTAGTTCCCCCTCACCCGTTCACGGGGAAGGCCCGGGGTGGGGGCATCACCCGGCGGCGCACCCCATCACCCATGCTCCCTCGCCCGGAACACCCCATACGGCGGCACCGGCATCGCCCGCTCCCCATACGTGGCCCGGCAGTTCTCCTCCATCGGCGCCCGCTCCCGCGCCACCATCTCCCGCAGCGCGGCCGGCGAGGGCCAGTCGAACTCCACCTGTTCCTCCGCGAAGATTTCCTCGGAACCGTAGCCGCGCTTCGCCCAGCTCTCCGGCGTGAAATTCACGCCTTCCTGGCCCACGTACCGCGCCTGGCAGATGAACGGCATGATCCGCGCGCGGCCGAGCGCGCTCGTCGCGATCAGCTTCATCGAATCCTGCGAAAGCGCGTGCCGCGCCAGGCCGATCTTCTTGTGCAGCCCACCGATCTTGCCCTTCGGCCGTTTCCGGTAGTCGCAATCGGCGCAGATCGTGATGTACGGATCAATGATCTCCCGCACCTCCAGCCAATGCGCGCGCGTCACGCCGTAGCCCCAGGCATGGCCCACCGGCATGATTTCCCGCCGCCTCCGCAGCTGCTCGGCCATCGGCGCCTTGTGGTGGCCATAGGCCGCGACGTAGCCCACCAGCCCCTCGCTGTCCGGGCTCGCCGCAAAGTCCAGCAGGCGCTGCAGCGTCGCCAGGTAATGCGGCCCCAGCACCATGTCGTCCTCGAAGAACGCGGCGCTCGGGAAGCGCCGTTCGAGGAACACGTATCGTTCCGCGCGGTCGAAGTTCAGCGCGATGCCGATGTTGGCGCCCGCCGGATGGGCGGTGCCGTTCGGGAACACCTCGCGGAACACCGCCGCCGAGGCCGCGATCGCCTCATCCGTCGCGTAGCGCTCGCCGCTGTGGAAGTTCACGGCGCCGTCCTGGAACAGGTGCACCTCCCGCCGGCCATCCGCCACGCTGGCCTGCGCCGCGATCGAGCGCAGCGTCTCCCGCAGGTAGTCCGGCCGGTTGAAGGCCATCACCACGACAGGCCCGAGTTGCCCTGACACCACCATTCACCCTGAAATGAGCCTCGGCCAAGATTCCCCAGCCTGCGCGGCGGCACAACCCGCCCGTGCTACTTCCAGCGGTTCTGCCTCACCCCGGCAGCAGCACCATCACCGCCGCCTGCGCCGCGATGCCCTCGCCGCGCCCGGCGAACCCCAGCCTCTCCGTCGTCGTCGCCTTCACGGACACGCGCCCGACCTCCACCCCCAGCAGCTCCGCCAGCCGCCCCCGCATCGCCGTTGCATGCGGCGTGATCTTCGGCCGCTCGCAGATCAGCGTGACATCCGCGTTCGCCAGCACGCCGCCCCGCGCCGCGATCCGCCCGGCGGCGTGGCGCAGGAAGCGCGCGCTGTCGGCGTCCTTCCACTCGGCCTCGGAGGGCGGGAACCAGCGCCCGATGTCGCCCTCCGCCAGCGCCCCGTAGATCGCATCGCACAGCGCGTGCAGCCCCACATCCGCATCCGAATGCCCGTCCAGCCCGAACGGGCAGGGGACCCGCACCCCGCACAGCACCATCGGCCGCCCCTCGACGATGCGGTGCACGTCGAAGCCGGTGCCGGTGCGCGGAATCATGCGGCCGATCATCGTGGTCTCCACGCGGGCGAGGTCCTCGGGCCAGGTGATCTTCACGTTGCCTTCGTGCCCGGCCACCAGCGCGACGGCCAACCCGGCGCCTTCCAGCAGCTGCGCATCGTCGGTCGCCTCGCCGACCGCGCCCAGATGCGCGGCGAGCAGCGCCTCGTAGCGGAACGCCTGCGGCGTCTGCGCGCGGAACAGCCCGGCGCGCGGCACCGTCGCCGCGATGCGCCCGCCTTCGCCGCGCTTCAGGGTGTCGGAAACGGCCAGCGCCGGGATCGCGCCGGGCACGTCCCGCAGCGCGGCGAGCAGTGCCGGCACCGTGCCGGGCGGCACCACCGGCCGCGCCGCGTCGTGCACCAGCACCGCATCGGGCGGGTCGCCCGCCAAGGCGCGCAGCCCGTTCAGCACGCTCGCCTGCCGCGTCTCGCCGCCCGCCACCGCCGGCAGGACCGGCAGCCCCGCCAGCGCAGGCATCAGCGCCTCCGCCTCGCCCACCGGCAGGATCGCGTCCACGCCGCCGTCGCGCAGCAGCGCCTCCGCAGCGTGGCGCAGCACGGGGCGGCCGAGCAGGGGCAGGAACTGCTTCGGCACCTCCCCCCCGAACCGCGCGCCGCGCCCCGCCGCCACCAGAATCGCCACCACCCGCATGAGCGCAGCCTAGCCGCACCCGGCCTGTGCCGCGAGGCTGCCGGAAAAACCGGCACTCCTCTCACATTCTGGTCGGCCGCGGTTGCCGGGATCGTGAGCGGCGGTTACTTTGCCCAAATGATGAGCATGCCTCCCCCCCGCCCGGCGGCGATCCGCCCGCTCGACCTCGGCGGCGCGCGCATCGAGACGCCGGTGGTCCTCGCGCCCATGTCGGGCGTCACCGACCTGCCGTTCCGCCGCCTCGCCCGCGAACAGGGCACCGGCCTCGTCGTCTCCGAGATGATCGCCTCCAACGCCATGGTGCGGGAGAACCGGACGACGCTGAAGATGGCAGAGGTTGACGGATTCGGCGCGCCCTCCTCCGTCCAACTCGCGGGCTGCGACCCGGCGGTGATGGCGGAAGCGGCGCGTCTCGTGGTGGATCGCGGCGCCGCCATCGTGGACATCAACTTCGGCTGCCCCGTGAAGAAGGTCGCCCTCGGCCAGTCCGCCGGCAGCGCGCTGATGCGCGACGAGGCCGCCGCCGCGCGCATCCTGGAGGCGACGGTGAAGGCCGTGCCGGTTCCCGTCACGCTGAAGATGCGCATGGGCTGGGACCACAACAGCCTCAACGCGCCGCGCCTGGCCCGCATCGCGGAGGAGTGCGGAATCCGCATGGTCACCGTCCACGGCCGCACGCGCCAGATGTTCTACACCGGCACCGCCGACTGGGCCTTCGTGCGCGGCGTGAAGGACGCCGTGCGCATCCCCGTCATCGTCAACGGCGACGTGCTGAGCCCGGAGGACGCCGCGGAAGCGCTGCGCCTCTCCGGCGCCGACGGCGTGATGATCGGCCGCGGCTGCTACGGCCGCCCCTGGATGCCGCGCCTGGTCGCCGCGCATCTCCGCGGCGAGGAGGCGCACGAACCGACGCTCGCCGAGCAGCTCGCCACCCTGCTCTCGCATTACGAGGCGATGCTGGCGCATCACGGCCGCGATCCGGGCCTGCGCCTCGCCCGCAAGCACGTCGCCTGGTATTCGAAGGGGCTGCCCGGATCGGCCGAGTTCCGCGCCACAGTGAACCGCCTCGACGCGGTCGAGCAGGTGCTGGACCACATCCGCCGCTTCTACGACCCGCTGATCGAGCGCGGCGTCTCGCGCGAGAAACCCGCGAATGACGACCAGGAGCGCATCGCCGCATGAAGCTCGGCCTGCTCTCGCGGGCGAAGCCGCGCCTGCCCGCCGTTCCGCTGCCGCCCGAATCCTCCGCCGTGCTCGGCGCGCTGCCCGTCGCCGCGGTGGTGCTGGACGGCGAGGACCGCTTCCGCTTCGCCAATCCCGCCGCCGAGCTGTTCTTCCAGCTCTCCGCGCCCTCGCTCGCCACCATGTCGCTGCGCGACCTGTTGCCGGAGGACAACCGCCTCTTCGGCCTGATCGCGCAGGTGCGCCGCCACGACGCGCCGGTGTACGACCACGACCTGAACCTCGAGAGCCCGCGCCTGCGACGGCTCGGCGTGACGGTGCAGGGCGCGCCGCTGCCGGAACTCGAGGGCGGCGTCGTGCTCACGCTGCAGGACGCCTCCACGGCGCAGATGCTGGACCGCCAGCTGAATTTCCGCGGTGCCGCGCGCGGCGCCTCGGCGATGGCGGCGATGCTGGCGCATGAGGTGAAGAACCCGCTCTCCGGCATCCGCGGCGCCGCGCAACTGCTGGAACAGGGCGCATCCGACGCGGACCGCGAACTCTGCCTGCTCATCCAGGACGAGGCCGACCGCATCCGCAACCTCGTCGAGCGAATGGACATGTTCTCCGACCGGCCCGTGGAGCACGCGGAGGTCAACATCCACGAGGTGCTGGACCACGTGCGCCGCATCGCGACGTCCGGCTTCGCCGCGCATCTGCGGGTCGTGCAGGACTATGACCCCTCGCTGCCGCCGGTGTGGGGGAACCGCGACCAGCTCGTGCAGATCCTGCTCAACCTCGTGAAGAACGCGGCGGAGGCGGTGGACGCGCGCGAGGGCGAGATCCACCTCGCCACCGCGTATCATCACGGCGTCCGTATCGCCGTGCCCGGCAGTTCCGAACGCGTGGACCTGCCGTTGCAGGTGGTGGTGCGCGACAACGGGCCGGGCATCCCGGAGGAAGTGCGCGCGACGCTCTTCGAGCCTTTCGTGACGACCAAGCGCGGCGGCCAGGGCCTCGGCCTGGCGCTCGTTGCGAAGCTGGTCGGCGACGGCGGCGGGCTGATCGAATGCGACAGCCGGCCGGGCCGCACGGTCTTCCGCCTCTCCCTGCCCGCGCCGCCGCGCCGGCACGACCAAGGAGCGCATGCATGAGCGACGTCGCGACCGCCCCCGCCGCGACCACCGCGCGCACGATCCTGATCGCCGACGACGACCGCGCGATCCGCACCGTGCTGAGCCAGGCGCTCGGCCGCTCCGGCTATCACGTGCGCGCGACCTCCTCCGCCTCCACGCTCTGGCGCTGGGTGGAGGACGGGGAAGGGGACCTCGTCATCACCGACGTGGTGATGCCCGACGAGAACGGCCTCGACCTCGTCCCGCGCATCCGCCGCATCCGGCCGGAGCTGCGCGTGCTCGTGATGTCGGCGCAATCCACCTTCTCCACCGCGCTGAAGGCGACGCAGCGCGGCGCCTTCGACTACCTGCCCAAGCCCTTCGACCTGAAGGAGCTGCTGGCGGTGGTCGGACGTGCGCTCGCCGCGCCCAGCGCGAAGCCGGCTGCCGAGGAAGAGCCGGAGGAGCGCCTGCCGCTGGTCGGCCGCAGCCCCGCGATGCAGGAAATCTACCGCACCGTCGCGCGCCTCACGACCACCGACCTCACGGTGATGATCACTGGCGAGTCGGGCACCGGCAAGGAACTGGTCGCGCGCGCCCTGCACGATTACGGCCGCCGCCGCAGCGGTCCCTTCGTCGCGATCAACATGGCCGCCATTCCGCGCGAGCTGATCGAGAGCGAGCTGTTCGGCCATGAGCGCGGCGCTTTCACCGGCGCGCTGAACCGCGGCATCGGACGGTTCGAGCAGGCGGCCGGCGGCACCCTCTTCCTCGACGAGATCGGCGACATGCCGCCCGAGGCGCAGACGCGCCTGCTGCGCGTGTTGCAGGAAGGCGAGTTCACGACCGTCGGCGGCCGCCAACCGATCAAGGCCAATGTGCGCATCGTCGCCGCCACGCATCGCGACCTGCGCCAGGCGATCCGCGGCGGGATGTTCCGCGAGGACCTGTTCTACCGCCTCAACGTCGTCCCCCTCCGCCTGCCGCCGCTGCGCGAGCGTGTCGAGGACATCCCGCTGCTCGCGCGCCACTTCCTGGACCGCGCGCGCGCGGCGGGCCTGCCGGCGAAGCAGCTCGACGGCGCGGCGATGGAGCGGCTGAAGGGGCACGCCTGGCCGGGAAATGCGCGGGAGCTGGAGAACCTGATGCGGCGCATGGCCGCGCTGTATCCGCAGGAGATCATCGGCGCCGACGCGGTGGCGGGCGAGCTGGCCGAGGCCGCGGCACCGCCCGAGGATGCGCCGCGCACGCCGGAGACGCTGGAGCAGGCGGTGGAGCGCCATCTCGGCGGCTTCATGGCCGCGCACAAGGACGGCATGCCGATCCGCGACCTGTACGACCGCGTGCTGGCGGAGGTGGAGCGCCCGCTGCTGCGCCTGGCGCTGAGCGCGACGCGCGGCAACCAGATCAAGGCCGCGGCGATGCTCGGGCTGAACCGGAACACGTTGCGCAAGAAGCTCCGCGAGCTCGACCTGCCGGTGGTGCGTGGCCTCCCGTGATCTCCTTCCCCCTCCCCCCTCGCGGGGGAGGGCCGGGGTGGGGGGGCCACGCGCGATGCACCAAGGAAACGCCAACCCTCCCCCGCGAGCGGGAGAGGGCCTAATGGTCGCCCGGTGACCGCGACCACCCCCCGCCGCATCGCCGACCTGCTGCTCGGCCGCGCAACGACGCTCGGCCTCGCGGTCACCGCCGTCCTGCTCGGCCTCGGCACCTTCGTGTTGCTCGCCGGAGGCTCGCCGCTCGGCCCGACGCGCCCCGGGCAGATCGTCGGCATGGTGATCGCGAATGCCGGCGTCCTGCTGCTGCTCGCCGCCTCGCTCGCCTCGCGCCTCGTGCGCGTCTGGGCCGAACGCCGGCGCGGCAGCGCGGGGTCGCGGCTGCATGTGCGGCTGGTGCTGCTGTTCGGCGTCGTCGCCGTGGTGCCGGCGCTCATCGTCGGCGCCTTCGCGGCCATCTTCTTCAACCTCGGCATCCAGGCCTGGTTCAGCGACCGCGTGCGCAGCACACTCGAAGCCTCGCTCGTCGCGTCGCGCGCCTGGCTCGACCAGCACCGCGACGAGATCCGCGTGGATTCGCTGGCGATGGCGGCGGACCTCAACCGCGCGGCGGGTCTGTATCTCCCGGCGAACCAGCCGGCCTTCGAACGCCTGCTGGCGACCCAGGCCTCGATCCGCGGGCTGACCGAGGCGGTGGTTGTCGAAGCACAGCTCGGCCAGGTGGTCGCACAGGCCGGCTTCGTCTCGGGCGCGGTGGTGCAGGTGCCCTCCGCCTGGGCGCTCGACCAGCTCCGCACCGGCGAGGTCGCCGTGGTGCCGGACGAGACCTCGGCGCGCGTCCGCGCGCTGGTGCTGCTGGACGTGCAGCCGGAGATGGTGCTGGTGATCGGCCGGCCGCTCGATGCCGGCATCCTCGACCACCTGAAGCGCACCGAGCTGGCGTTCCAGGACTATGACCGGCTGGACCGCAACCGCGGCAGCCTCCAGGTCACCTTCGCGCTGATCTTCGCCTGCGCCGCGCTGCTGGTGCTACTGGCGGCCGTGCTGGTCGGCCTGGTCTTCGCGAACGGGCTGGCGCGGCCGATCAGCCGGCTGATCTCGGCGGCGGAACGCGTGCGCGCCGGCGACCTCTCGACCCGGGTGGAGGAGGGGACGCAGGACGACGAGCTGGCCTCGCTGACGCGCGCGTTCAACCGCATGACGAACCAGCTCTCCGCGCAGCGCGGGGAGCTGATGGAGGCGTATCGACAGCTGGATGAACGACGGCGCTTCACGGAGACGGTGCTGGCCGGCGTCTCCGCGGGCGTGGTCGGGCTGGATGCAGAAGGGCGGATCAACCTGCCGAACCGGGTGGCGAGCGAGCTGCTCGGCATAGACCTCGACGCCGGGATCGGGCTGCCGCTGGCGAAGGTCGTGCCGGAGTTCGCGCCGCTGCTCGAGGAAGCCGCGGCGACGCCGGACAAGGCGCGCATGGCGGAAATCCCCTCCGGCCCAGCGGCGCGCCGCCGCACGCTGATCGCGCGGATCGGGGCGGAGATGCAGCAAGGGCGCGTCGCGGGCTATGTACTCACCTTCGACGACATCACGGAGTTGCAATCGGCGCAGCGCAAGGCCGCCTGGGCGGACGTGGCCCGGCGGATCGCGCACGAGATCAAGAACCCGCTGACGCCGATCTCGCTCTCGGCGGAGCGGCTGAAGCGCAAATACCTGAAGGAGATCGGCAGCGACCCGGAAACCTTCCGCACCCTGACCGACACGATCGTGCGCCAGGTCGGCGACATCGGCCGGATGGTGGACGAGTTCTCGGCCTTCGCGCGGATGCCGCAGCCGGTGATCCGGCAGGAAAATCTGGGGCGGTTGCTGCGCGAGGCGCTGGTGCTGCAACAAGCCGCGCATCCCGAGATCACCTACGACGTTCAGATTCCCGATCCCGCGCCGGACGTGGCGGTGGACCGGCGGCTGATCGGGCAGGCGCTGACGAACCTGTTGCAGAATGCGGCCGATGCGGTCGCGGCGCGGCCGCGCGAGGAAGGCGAGGATCGCCGCATCGTGCTCCGCCTCGATCCGGTGCCGGAGGGATGGGCCGTGGCCGTCGAGGATGACGGGATCGGCCTGCCGCAAGGCGAGGAGCGCGCGCGGCTGACAGAGCCGTATGTCACGCACAAGGCGAAAGGGACGGGTCTCGGCCTTGCCATCGTCAAGAAGATCATGGAGGACCATGGCGGACGGCTGGCGCTCGAGGACCGGGGAGAGGTTCCCGGAGCGCGCGCCGTGCTGATCCTGCCGGCGGCGCCGGTGGAAGTGGGGTTGGGCTTGGGACGGGCCGCACATGGCGCATGACATCCTGATCGTGGACGACGAGCCGGACATCCGCGCCCTCATCGAGGGCATTCTGGCGGATGAGGGCTACGGCACGCGGCAGGCGGCGAATTCGGACCAGGCGATCGCGGCGTTCCGGCAGCGCCGGCCGTCGCTGGTGATCCTCGACATCTGGCTGCAGAACTCGAAGCTCGACGGCCTCGGCATCCTGAACGCGATGCATCAGGAGGAGCCGCGCGTGCCCTGCGTGATGATCTCCGGCCATGGCACGATCGAGACGGCGGTGCAGGCGATCCAGCAGGGCGCCTACGACTTCATCGAGAAGCCGTTCAAGGCGGACCGGCTGCTGCTGATCGTGTCGCGCGCGCTGGAAGCCGCGCGGCTGCGCCGCGAGGTGAGCGAGCTGAAGCTGCGCGCCGGCGCCGAGACCGAGCTGGTCGGCGTCAGCGGCGCAGCGGCGCAGCTGCGCCAAGCGGTGGAGCGCGTGGCGCCGACCGGCTCGCGCGTGCTGATCAGCGGGCCGGCGGGCTCCGGCAAGGAGGTCGCGGCGCGGATGCTGCACGCGCGGTCGCGCCGCAATGACGGACCCTTCGTCGCGCTGAACTGCGCGACACTCGCGCCCGGCCGCTTCGAGGAGGAGCTGTTCGGCGTGGAAGCCGGCGCCGACGCCAGCGCGCAGCCGCGCCGCGCCGGCGTGCTGGAACGCGCGCATGGCGGCACGCTGCTGCTCGACGAGGTCGGCGACATGCCGGCGGAGACGCAGGGCAAGATCGTGCGTGCACTGCAGGAGCAGGGCTTCACACGCATCGGCGGCGCGCAGCGCGTGCAGGTGGACGTGCGCGTGCTCGCCACGACCAGCAAGGACCTCCAGGCGGAGATTGCGGCGGGGCGCTTCCGGGAGGACCTGTTCTACCGCCTCGCCGTCGTGCCCATCCGCATCCCCCCGCTCCGCGACCGGCGGGAGGACATCCCGGCGCTCGCGCGGCACTTCATGGCGAAGTCCGTCGAGACCTCCGGCATGCCGCCGCGGGAATTGACGGAGGACGCGCTGGCGGCGATGCAGGCCTATGAGTGGCCGGGCAACGTGCGGGAGCTGCGGAACCTCATTGACTGGCTGCTGATCATGGCGCCTGGCGATGCGCGGGAGGCGATCCGGCCGGACATGCTTCCCCCCCAGGTCGGCGCCGCGGCGCCGGCGGTGCTGAAGCTCGACCGCAGCAGCGAGATCATGACGCTGCCGCTGCGCGAGGCGCGGGAGCTGTTCGAGCGCCAGTACCTGGAAGCGCAGCTGCTGCGCTTCGGCGGCAACATCAGCCGGACGGCGGCCTTCGTCGGCATGGAGCGCAGCGCGCTGCACCGCAAGCTGAAATTCCTCGGCGTGAACGCCGCCGAGGACCGGGCGCCGGCGGCGAGCGTTTAGTTCTTCTCCTTCCCCTGCGAAGCGGGGGAGGGCAGGGGTGGGGGCATCCATGTCGCGCATCGCCTACGTCAACGGCCGCTACCTCCCGCAGCCGGACGCATCCGTGAACATCGAGGACCGCGGCTACCAGTTCGGCGACGGCATCTACGAAGTCGTCCACCTGCATGCCGGCCGCTACGTGGACGAGGACCTTCACCTCGACCGGCTGGAGCGGTCCCTGCGCGAGATCCGGCTGCCCATGCCGATGTCGCGCGCGGCGCTACGGATGGTGCTGCGGGAAGTCGCGCGGCGGAACCGCGTGACGGAGGGGCTGCTCTACATGCAGGTCACGCGCGGCGTGGCGCGGCGCGACCATCCCTTCCCGGCGAAGCCGGTGCCGCCCGCGCTGGTGGTCACGGTGAAGCGCATCCCGCCCTACCCGACCGACGTGGAGCGCTGGCAATCCAGCGTCATCACGCTGCCGGACCTGCGCTGGGCGCGGCGCGACATAAAAAGCGTGAACCTGCTGCCCAACGTGCTGGCGCGCCAGGCGGCGCGCGAGCGGGGCGCGATCGAGGCGGTGCTCTACGACGAGGCGACAGGCATCGTGACGGAGGGCGCGGCGACGACCTTCTGGATCGTGGACGAAGTCGGCGCGATCCGCACGCGCTTCCTCGACCAGGTCATCCTGCCGGGTTGCACCCGCGCCGCGCTGATGGCGGAGCTGCGCGACGCCGGCCTGGCATGGGACGAGACGCCCTTCACGCTGGACGACCTGCGTTCGGCGCGCGAGGCCTTCATCACCTCGGCCACCTCCTTCGTGCGGCCGATCACGAAGGTGGACGGCGCGCCGGTGGGCGACGGCGCGGTCGGGCCGGTGGTGCGGCGGCTGTTCGAGCTGTTCGCGCGGCACGTCAAGGGCGACCGGCGGAACGCGGCGTGAGTTACGCTGTTCCTGATGCCGTCGCCGATGCGATCCAATCCGCGCTCGACGATGTCGAAGCCGAAGAGGATGTCGGGATCGTCTTCGCCATCGAGTCCGGCAGCCGTGCCTGGGGCTTTCCCAGTCCTGACAGCGACTGGGATGTGCGGTTCGTCTATGCACGAACCACCGCATGGCACCTGCGCCTACGACCGGGCCGCGACGTAATCGAGCGCGCGCTTCCCGGCGACATTGACTTGGCCGGCTGGGACACGCGCAAAGCGCTCAACCTGCTGCTGGCTGGCAACGTCGCGGTGCGTGAATGGATGCGATCACCGATCGTGTATCGGCGGGAACCAGCGCTCTTCGCTGCTTTCCAGGAATTGGCGGAGGCTGTTCCGGCGCGCGCCTCCGCCGTCCATCACTACCGCCGCCTCGCGGAGCGCGTCTGGGCGCGCTATCTCCGCGGCGCGGACGAGGTGAACCTGAAGAAGTATCTGTATGCGCTGCGCCCGGTGCTGGCGCTGCGCTGGCTGCGAGAACACACCGCGGGCGAGCCGCCGATGGATCTATCCGGGCTCCTCGCTGGCATCTCGCTCGAGAGCGTCGTGAGAGAGGACCTCGCTCTTTTGCTGGAGCGCAAGGCTGTCGCGGCCGAACTCGGCTTGGGCGCCCGGCTGCCGCGCCTCGACGCACTCGTTGCATCAGAGATCGCGGCGGCGCCGCGGCTCCCGCCGGACGACGCTTCCGCTCATCTCGTCGCGGCGCAGGCATTGATGGAGCGCTGCACGGCATGGGCGGACGGGCACGTTGCGTGAGTGAGGAGAGGTTCGCGCGGGCCGCTTTACAATGCGGTCCTGCCATCCCTATCTGTTCCGCATGATGGATGAAACGCCCGGCTGGGCGAAAGACCTCGGGGAGAAGATTGCGGTCCGCTTTGACGGGCTCGACGAGCGCCTGGGCGGGCTAGGCACGCGCCTCGGCCGGCTCGACGAGCGAATGAACGGTTTCGACGCGCGCCTTGAGGGCATGGCGACGCTTGAGGAGCTGTCCAAGGTCTCCGCCGAGATCGCCCGCGTCCGGACGGATCTCATGGAGCGCATGGACCGGCTTCAGGAAGCGCTGACGCAGCAGCAGACGGAGAGCTTCGTCAACTTCGCGGCCTCGAACCTGACGCAGAAGCAGCAGAAGAGCGGCCAGGAGGAGTTCCGTCTGCTCGAGGAGCAGGTGAGCGCGCTGACCAGGCTCGTCATGCGCCTGCGCGTCCGCCTCGACGACCTCGAAGGTAAGCAGCGCGACCACTGACCCACGTGCGACGCCCCACCTGCATCCTCTGGGACTGGGACAACACGCTCGTGGACGGATGGGCGGCCATCCAGCACGGGCTGAACGTCACCTTCCGCGAATTCGCCATGCCGGAGTGGGACCGGGAGACGGTGCTCGCGCGGGTGCGCGGGTCGTTGCGCGATACCTTCCCGGGCATGTTCGGGGCCGAGTGGGAACGGGCACGCGACGTGTTCTACGCGGCGGTCCGCTCCTGCCACCTCGACGTGCTGCGGCCCATGCACGGGGCGGAACGCGCGATCGCGGCGGCGGCGGCGCTCGGTCCGCAGGGCGTCATCAGCAACAAGCAGGGGCCGTTGCTGCGGGCGGAAGCGGCGCATCTCGGCTGGGCGGCGCGCTTCGCGGCGACGGTCGGCGCGGGCGACGCGGAAGCCGATAAGCCCGATCCTGCACCATTCCGGCTCGCGCTCGATGCGTGCGGCGTCAGGGCGGGACCGCCGGTCTGGTATGTCGGGGACACCGCGCTCGACATGCAGGCGGCGCGCGCCGCGGGCTGCACGGCGGTGCTGGTCGGGGCTGCTGCGCATGATGGCGGCGTCGCGAATGCGGCGCCGGATGTCGCGTTCGGGGACGCGCACGAACTCGCCCATGCGCTCGCGTCGCTTGCCAGATCGCCCGCACCTCTGGAAAGGTGAGGCCTGCCGGCCCTGCACGCGGCGCCACCGCGGCAGGCCAACAACAAGAAGGACAGAACCTCCGTGGCCGCCGAAAAATCGCAGAACGTGCAGGACGTGTTCCTGAACCACGTCCGCAAGTCGAAGACGCCCGTCACCATCTTCCTGGTGAACGGGGTGAAGCTGCAGGGCATCATCACCTGGTTCGACAATTTCTCCGTGCTGCTGCGGCGGGATGGGCACACGCAACTGGTGTACAAGCACGCGATCAGTACGGTGATGCCGGGCGCGCCGATCTCGCTGTTCGACGCGGGCACGGCCGGCGCGGGGGCGCCCGCCGAGGGCGCCGCGCCGGCGCGCGAGAACCGCCTGACGCTCGGCCGAGAGGTGACGCCTGTCGGCCGCGGGGAATAGCACGGAAGGCGGGCCGACCCGCGCCGCCGTCATCCTGCCGCATGAGAGGGCCGGCCGCGCCGACGGTGGCGCGAACCGCGCGGCGGAGGCGCGGCTGGCGGAGGCGGTGGGGCTCACGGCTTCCATCGGACTGACGATCGTCCACGACGCCGTGCATCCACTGCGCGCGCGCCGTCCCTCCACGCTGCTCGGCGAAGGCCAGGTCGGCATGGTGAAGGAGGCGGTGGAGCGGCACGGCGTGACCGTCGTCGTCGTGGATGCGGCGCTGACGCCGGTGCAGCAGCGCAATCTCGAACGCAACTGGGGCTGCAAGGTCATAGACCGCACGGGCCTGATCCTGGAGATCTTCGGGGAGCGTGCGCGGACCCGCGAAGGCTCGCTTCAGGTGGAGCTCGCGCATCTGGAGTACCAGCGCACGCGGCTGGTCCGCAGCTGGACGCACCTGGAACGGCAGCGCGGCGGCTTCGGCTTCCTCGGCGGCCCCGGTGAATCGCAGATCGAAATTGACCGACGCCTGATCGGCGAGCGCATCGTCAAGCTGAAGCGGGAGCTGGAACAGGTGCGCCGCACGCGCGGCCTGCATCGCAAGGCGCGAGAACGCGTGCCGTATCCCGTCGTCGCGCTCGTCGGCTACACCAACGCGGGAAAGTCCACGCTGTTCAACGCGCTGACCGGGGCAGGGGTCCTTGCCCAGGACCAGCTCTTCGCCACGCTCGATCCGACGATGCGCGCCATACGGCTGCCGAGCGGGCGGACGGTGATCCTCTCGGACACCGTCGGCTTCATCAGCGAGCTGCCGACGCAGCTCGTCGAGGCGTTCCGGGCGACGCTGGAGGAGGTGGCGGCCGCCGACGTCATCCTGCACGTGCGCGACGCCGCACATCCCGACAGCGCCGCGCAGCGCGCCGACGTGATCCGCGTGCTCGCGGAGATGGCGGAGGGGTCGGACGCGCCGCTCGATGCCGACTGGCCCTCCCGCACCGTGGAGGTGCTGAACAAGGCGGATCTGATGGGCGGCGTGGATGCGGTGCCGGAGCTGGTCGGCGCGATCGCGGTCTCGGCGCTGACCGGCGACGGGCTGGACCGGCTGCGCGCGGTGCTAGACGAGCAGATGGCGGCGGGGCTGGAGACGCTGGAATACCGGCTCTCGTCATCCGACGGCGCAGGCCTCGCCTGGCTGTATCAGCACGGCGAGGTCATCGCGCGCCAGGACGAGGACGAGGCGATCCGGCTGACGGTGCGGATCTCACCCGCCGATCGCGCGCGGTTCGAGCAGCGCTCCGCATGATGCACGTGACCCGCGCGCTGGCGAGCGAGGTGGCGCGCATCCTGCGCGACGCTGCGAAGGCCGAGATCATGCCGCGCTTCCGGCGCCTCGCGCCCGATGCGGTGCGCGCCAAGAGCGGGCCGCTGGACCTGGTGACGGAGGCCGACGAGGCGGCGGAGCGCGCCATCGCCGCGGGCCTCTCGCGGCTGCTGCCGGGTTGCGTCGTCGTGGGCGAGGAGGCGACGGCGGCCGATCCGTCGCTGCTGGACCGCCTCGCGGGCGCGGAGCTTGCGGCGGTGGTGGACCCGGTTGACGGCACGGCGAACTTCGCAGCCGGCGTGCCGCTGTTCGGCTGCATGGTGGCGCTGTTCCTGCACGGGGAATGCGTTGCCGGCCTCATCCACGACCCGCTCGGCGACGACACCGCGATCGCGATCCGCGGCGAGGGCGCATGGATCGAGGATTCGGAGGGCCGCGCGCACGGCGCGCTGCGGGTCGCGCCGCCCGTGCCGGTGTCGCGCATGGTCGGCGCGGTGTCCTGGGGGTTCATGGCGGAGCCGCTGCGCTCCCGCGTGCCGGCGCGGCTGCCGCGGCTGGCGGCGGCGGTGAACTACCGCTGCGCGGCGCACGAGTACCGGCTGGCGGCCGGCGGGCACGCGCATCTCCTCTGCTACAACAAGCTGATGCCCTGGGATCACGCGCCGGGCTGGCTGATCCATGCCGAAGCGGGCGGCCATGCCGCGCAGTTCGACGGCGGCCGCTACGACCCGGCGCGGCACCGCACCGGCGGGCTGCTGCTCGCGCCCGACCGCGACTCCTGGCACGCGGCGCGCGATGCGCTGCTCGGCGATGGCTGACGAGGACGAGGTGGACGAAGGCGCTCCCGGCCTGCCGCCCGGCACGCCGTTCTACATGACGCCGGCGGGCGCCGACGCGCTGCGGGCGGAGCTGAAGCGATTGTGGGAAGGCGAGCGGCCGAAGGTGGTGGAGGTCGTCGCCTGGGCGGCCGGGCTCGGCGACCGGTCGGAGAACGCCGACTACCAGTACGGCAAGCGCCGCCTGCGCCAGATTGACGCGCGCGTGCGCTTCCTGCGCAAGCGGCTGGAACGCGTGCAGGTGGTGGACCCGGCGGCGCAGGCGAAGCGCGACCAGGTCTTCTTCGGCGCGACCGTGACCTATGCGCGCGCCTCCGACGATGCCGAGGTGAGGGTGACGATCGTCGGCGTGGACGAGGCGGATGCGGAAGCGGGGCGGATCGCCTGGGTGGCGCCGGTGGCGCGCGCGCTGCTCGGGGCGCGCGTCGGCGACACGCGCAGGCTGCGCACGCCGGCGGGCGCGGAGGACATCGAAGTGATGGCGATCTCCTATCCGGCGTAGCGCGCGGCGCGGTTCCCCCCCCCCTGCGGCTTCGGGCCGAGGCTACCGCTTCGAAATCCCGAGCGTGTCCGTGAAGCCGTTGTCGAAGATGCCGAAGGCGTTGAACCGGTCGTATTGCTCGGTCCAGGCTCTGAAGCCCGGATAGACCTTCCACAGTGCCTCCTTCGCGACCGCATGATGCTTGCCGAGATGCGGCCGTCCGGTGACTGGGCCGATGAGGGCGTTGGCGATCCGCTCGAGCTCCGGCTTTGCGAGGCGGTCGATCGTCTCACCCTCGTCCAGCCGGTCCTTGCCGAGCTTCGACTTCGTCTTCGGGATCGCGATCTCGATCCATGCCGTTGCGCGGTCATACGCGGGTGACATCAGAAATCGCGAGGGCGGGGAGAAGCGCACGCCGATCGGTGCGACGAGGAACAGGTCGCTCGCCTTCACCGCGGCGATCACCTTGTCCATCGCCTCCGCGATGCGGTCGGCGGGCACCGCGATTTCCGTGCTGATCGCCTCGTCCTCGGGCTCCGGGTCCTTGTCGGGCGCGGAGGCGTCGCGGGTGCGGCGGTGCGCGATGTAGCTGGCAGTCGAATCGCGGTTGCCGACGAAGGGCTGCTCGCGCGCCTCCACTTCGAAGAAGCGCTTGCGCAGAGTGCCGCCGAGGTCGTCGTGGGAATCCTGCGGCTCCGGGCTGGGATAGACAGATTTGAAGAAATCCCGGAACCAGCTCTGCCGCCGCTCCGGCGGCCAGTCCCGCAGGTTGACCGCAGGCGGCGAGAGCGGGTCGGTCTCGTTCCGGCGGATGACGAGGCAGGCGGGGGAGGAGGTCGCCTTCTTCCCCTGCGTCTCGGCGAGGTGGAGCATGAACCAGTAGTGCCGGTCCGGGACCGCGTCCGCCGGCACGCGGCCGACCCATTTCAGGTCCCGCGTCTCGGCCAAGCGCCCGCGCAGCACGGGCCACTCGACAAGGCTCGTGTCTTCCTTCAGCCAATAGGCCGGCTCAACCTTCAGCGTGTAGGCGAAGACGACGCCCATGCAGCCGAAGGAGACGACGGCGGCGTCGAACACGCTGTCATCCTGCTCCAGCACCATCCCGTGCTCGGCGCGATCACGGTTGAAGGCGGTGCGGTCGGTGATGCCGTCCGTCGGCTCGATCCGGCGCATCTGCATGTGCGGCGTGCCGTCAGAGAGCTTCGTGACGGTCAGGATGTCCATCGAGAGCACGAACTCGGCGAGCGAGCCGTGCCGCAGCCCCGTGCCATGCGTGCCCGTGCTGATCGCGCCGCCGAGCGTCTGGCCGTCATAGGTGCCCATGTTGGAGAGCGCGAGCGGGGGGCGGTGCCCGGCGAGTTCGATGCGGTTCAGCTGCTTGACGGTCGTCCCCGCGCGCACGCGGATCGGCACCTCACCGGGGTTCAGGCCGGGCGGGTCGTCCTTCAGCCATTTGATATCGTCGAATGCGCCCGTGACGAGGGAGAGATCCACGTAGATGTCGCGCGGCCGGGCGACGGAGGAGTGCGAGTGCCCGGAGCCGACGGCGCGTAGCCGGCGCTGGCCGACCGCGACGAAGTTCATCAGCTCCTTCAGCTCCGGCAGGCCGTTCGGCAGGGCTCGGTAGCGCTCCTCCGAGACGTGGTCGCCGAGCCAATTGGACCAGGCACGCCGGACAAGCGGGATCATCGGGGCCTCCTGTGGGCCGGCGCTTGCGCGGGGCGTGATGGCCGGGCGCTGCCGTGCGCGAAAACCGTATGCAACGCGCGTCCCGCGTCGCAACGACATGGAGGTTTCGTGCGCGGCACCCGGTTTCGCGGCGCGCGTGGCATGGCCGTCGTACTCGCCGATACCATCTGACCAGGGTTCGACGGAGCCCATCATGCCAGCCGACCCGACCGACCCGCTGCCCGCCGGCCTCGAGACCGTGCTGCTGCCGCGCACCCACGATATCGGCGGATTCGAGGTGCGGCGCGCGCTGCCCGCGCAGGAGCGGCAGATGATCGGGCCGTTCATCTTCTTCGATCAGATGGGGCCCGGCGAGTTCCTGACGGGGAAGGGGGTGGATGTGCGGCCGCACCCGCATATCGGCCTCTCGACCGTCACCTACCTGTTCGAGGGCGAGATCCTGCATCGCGACAGCCTCGGCACGGAACAGCCGATCGCCCCGGGCGACGTGAACTGGATGACGGCCGGTCGCGGCATCGCGCATTCCGAGCGGACGGCGGAGGGGCTGCGCGCGGCACCGCATCGGCTGGCGGGCATCCAGTCCTGGGTCGCGCTGCCGAAGGAGAAGGAGGAGGTCGCGCCCGATTTCGCGCATCATCCCGGCGCGACGCTGCCGGTGCTGGAGGATAGCGGGCTGAAGCTGCGGCTGGTCGCGGGGCAGGGGTGGGGGCAGCGCGCGCCGGTGGCCGTCGCGTCGGAGCTGTTCTACGCCGACGCCGTGCTCGCGCCCGGCGCCGCGGTGCCGCTGCCGGACCACGAGGAGCGCGGCGCCTATGTGATGTCCGGCGCGGTCGAGGTTGGAGGCGTGGGCTTCGAGGCGGGGCGGATGCTGGTGTTCCGCGCCCGCGATGCGATCACGCTGCGGGCAGGGCCGGAAGGCGCCCGGCTGCTGCTGCTCGGCGGCGCAGCGATGGACGGGCCGCGGCACTTGTTCTGGAACTTCGTGTCGTCTTCCCGTGAACGCATCGAGGAGGCCAAGCGCGCCTGGGCGCAGGACCGGATGGGCCTTGTGGTTGCGGGGGACGAGAAGGAGTGGATACCCCTGCCCGAACGCCGGACGGTCCGGGCGGGGGAGGGAGCGCCTACGAGTTGATTCCGACCTGCAATAGGTTGTATCACCCATTCGTGAGGCGGTGGTGAGACCGTTCTCACTCCGTGAGCGATCCGTCATATGATGATTTCGTGATCAGGGAGGGTGGCTGCTATCCCCGACGCCGTTGAACCGGTCGCCGGCGGGCCTGCCGCAGCGGCCCCGCCTAGTGCCTTCGTTGTCGAGGAGCTGCGGAGCGGGTGGCGGATCCTGCTGAACTGCCCGCTCGGGCGCACGGTGATCCGGCTCGTGCTCATCCGGCAGGGTGCCGGGGTGGCGCTGGTGGAAATCGAGCCGGTCTGGACGCCGGACGCCGAAGTCCTGTTCCGGCAGAAGCTGACCTCGGCCGGGTTCTGGTCGCGCTGGCAGGGGCGCCTGCCGATCATCCATCGCCGGCTGCGGCCGGAGGACGTGCCGAATCTGGAATCGCTGCTCTCGGAGGCCTTCCTTGGGCAGGAGCCCGTCTCGCTGCAGGGCGAGGGATCCTGGGAGCATGACCTGCAGGAGCTTCTGACGCCGCGTCCTATCCCGGCAGCGGTGCTCCCGGAGCCGGTCGAGATGTCGTTCGAGCCGCCCGCCCGCCCGCCGCGTCGCAGGCTCGCGGTTGCCGGGATCGCGGTGTGCGCCGCTGTCGGGGCGCTGGCGGTGATGGTGCAGGGCCGGCAGCCGGTGACGCCGACGCGGGCCGCCGCGCCGGAGATCAGGCTCGCCTCGGTCGGCGCCCTTGCGGGCCCTGCGCAGGGGGTCGCGGCGGCCCCCGCCTTCGACGCCTTCGGTGCAGCGGACCAGGCGGTTCCACCCTTGGCGTTGGTGGACGCCGCCGCGGACCCGGTCGCCCTGACGCAGGACCTGCCGGAGGCGGAGCCCGCGGTCGTGCTAGCCCAGGTGTTCGCCGATCTGCCCGCCGAGAAGCCGCCGGCCCTGGAGCCGGAGCCGCCAGTTACGCCCGAACCCGCCTTGCCTGTCGCCGAGGTCGCGATAGCGGAGCCGCCCGCCCCGGTGCTGGCTCAGCTCGACGCGGCCGTCGCGGCGGCGCCCGAGACGCCGGTGCCGGAGACCCCGATTGCCGAGCCGCCCGACGCGGTGCTGGCGCCGCTCGACGCGGCCGTCGCGGCGGCGCCCGAGACGCCGGTGCCGGAGACCCCGATTGCCGAGCCGCCCGCCCCGGTGCTGGCGCCGCTCGACGCGCCCGTCGCGGCGGCCCCCGAGACGCCGGTGCCGGAGACCCCGATCGCCGAGCCGCCCGACCCGGTGCTGGCGCCGCTCGACGCGCCCGTCGCGGCGGCCCCCGAGACGCCGGCGCCGGAGATCCCGATTGCCGAGCCGCCAGCCGCGGTGCTGCCTCCGCTCGATGCGCCCTCGACGGCCGCGGCCCCGGTGCCGCCCCCGGTGCCGGAGACCCCGGTCGCCGAGCCGCCTGCCGCCATCCTGCCTCCGCTCGACGCGCCCGCCGCGATCACGGCACCGGTCGCGCCGCCGCCCGCCGTCGCCGCACCGGCAGTCGTCGCGACACCGGCACCCGCACCTGTACCCGCACCGCCGCCCGCACCGGCCGCCGAGCCGACGGCGGTGGCGGCGCCCGTGGTCCCTCCTCGGCCGACGATGGATCCTGCCCTGCTCGACGCGCTGCTCCGGCGCGGCGATACGCTGCTGTCCACCGGCGACATCTCCGGCGCGCGGCGCTTCTTTGAACGCGCGGCCGCCGCCGGCAGCGCCGCCGGCGCGCGGGCGATGGCCGAGACCTACGATCCGCGCACGCTCGCCCAGCGCCGGGTGGTCGGGCTGACGCCGGACCGCGAGGCGGCGCTGACCTGGTACCGCCGCGCCGCCGCCCTCGGCTCGGCCGAGGCCGCCGCCCGCATCACCGCACTCGAGGCCGAGAGATGAACGAATCCCGCGTCCCGGCCCCCGGCCGGCGTTCCCTGCTGCTCGCGGGGCTGGGCGGCCTGGTCGCCGGGCCGGCGGCGGCGCAGATCCCGTCGCTGAACCAGCGGGTCGCCGACGCGAATGCCGGCACCGTCGGCATCATCGCGGGCGGGGTGGACGGCACCTACATCCGCATCGCGGCCGACCTCGCCTCGGTGCTGGACGACGGAAACCGGCTGCGGGTGATCGCCATGATCGGCAAGGGATCGCTGCAGAACCTGGCCGATATCGTGCTGCTGCGCGGGGTGGATATCGGCATCGTGCAGTCGGACGCGCTGGCGGTCGCGCGGCGGCAGCGGCTGATTCCCGGGGCCGACAGCCTCATCCAATACATCGCCAAGCTCTACGACGAGGAGATCCACATCCTCGCGCGGCCGGGGATCGGGTCGGTGGCCGATCTGGCGGGGCAGGTGGTGAACGTGGACGTCGAGGGCAGCGGGACGGCGATGACGGCGTCACTGCTGTTCGATGCGCTCGGCGTGCGGGTGCGGACCGCGAATGACCGGCAGGACGTGGCACTGACCAAGCTCGGCCGGGGCGAGATCGCGGGGATGGTGTTCGTGGCGGGCAAGCCGGCGCGGCTGTTCGCGGGCATCCCGCCGAACAGCGGCCTGCGCTTCCTGCCGATCCCGGCGACCCCGGCGCTGCTGGAGACGTATCTGCCGGCGACGCTGGCCGCGGCCGACTACCCCTCGCTGATCACCGGGGAAGGGGGCGTCGAGACGATCGCGGTCGGGGCGGTGATGGCGGTCTATGCCTGGCCGGTCGGCAGCGACCGACATCGCAAGGTCTCGCGTTTCGTCGAGGCGCTGTATGCGCGCTTCGACGAGTTCCTCCGCCCGCCCCGGCATCCGAAGTGGCGCGAGGTGAACCTGGCGGCCCAGGTGCCGGGCTGGGTGCGGTTCGACCACGCGGCGGTGCCGCGGGCGGTGAGGCAGGGCGGGTAGGGGCGCTCCTCGCTCGTTTCACGACGCGCCCGTTGGATGGGCGCGGGTAGCGGAAGCTTTCGTCGCGCCTACCCCCACCCCGACCCTCCCCCGCAAGCGGGGGAGGGAGCAGGCGGGCTGACCTGATCTCGTCTGAGCGTCGGGAGAGCGTTGGATATTCGCCGGCACGGATGTTCCCGTTTCTTTCAGTGGTCGTGGCATACGATTCGCGGCGGCTGCGTAGCGCTACGACATCCTGTCGTAGCGCTACTACGTGAGCGGGATGGCGTAGTTCGTGCTTGTAAAACTGATTTACACCGACCGATCGCGCAGGTGGGGCCCCGCTTTCGCCGGCGTGACAGGGTATGGGTAAGACCTCCGATGGCTGGTACTACAACGGCGTCAAGCCTCGCCGCGCTCCTCGGCTTTCGCGGCCGTCCAGGCGGCTTCCATGCGCGGCAGGTCCACGTCGCCGGGGGCCAGGCCCTCCGCGGCAAGGCTGCGCTCGACGGCGGCGAAGCGGCGCTCGAACTTGGCGTTGGCGGCGGCGAGGCAGGATTCGGGGTCGAGGTCGAGCTTGCGGGCCAGGTTGGCGAGGACGAAAAGCAGGTCGCCGACCTCGTCGGCCAGGCGGGCACGGTCGGCGTCGGGGAGTTCGGCGCGCAGCTCGGCGGCTTCCTCCTCCAGCTTGTCGAGCACCGCGCCGGGATCGGGCCAGTCGAAGCCGACGCGGGCGGCGCGGCGGGTGAGCTTCAGGGCGCGGGTCAGGGCAGGGAGGGATACCGGGATGCCGGCCAGCGTCCCGGCTTCGGCGCGGTTGGCGCGCTCGGCGGCCTTCTGGGCCTCCCAGGCGACGGTCTGGGCGTCGGCGGAGCGGGATTCGGCTTCGCCGAAGACATGAGGATGACGCCGTATCATCTTGTTCGAAATGGATTCGGCCACGTCTGCGAAGGCGAAGCGGCCGGCCTCCTCCGCCATGCGGGCGTGATAGACGACCTGGAACAGCAGGTCGCCCAGTTCGTCCAGCAAGGCCCCGAAATCCGGGCCGCGGGCGATCGCGTCGGCGACTTCGTAGGCTTCTTCAATGGTGTAGGGGGCGATCGTCGCGAAATCCTGCTCGCGGTCCCACGGGCAGCCATCGGGGGCGCGAAGGCGGGCCATGATGCCGAGCAGGCGGATCAGGGCGGCGTCGGGGCTGGTCGGCATGGGGCAGGGCGCTCCTTTCCGGCCGGTCTCGCGCGGCGGAGGCCGGCCGGCAAGCTTTCGCCGGGATTTCGGCACCCGTTCGGGACTTCAGGACCGCCGCCGGCGGATCGTGACCCCAGGACGGCATCGGGCCGTCCGTCTCAGGAGAGGAGGTCACGATGGCACAGACCCGTATGGGGCTCGCAGCCGCCATCGCCCTGGCCGTGATGTCCGGGGTGGTGTCCGCGCAACTCGTTCCGGCCGACCGGCCGGCGGGTTCCGAGCTGGCGGAGATCACGGCGGCGCAGGTCGTGCCCGGTCCCGCGCCGGAAGCCTGCGCGGATGCGCGCGCCTGGTTGAGGGCGGAGGAGACGACGGAGGGGATCCTGTACCGGCTGGCGCGGGAGCAGCTGGAGCTCTGCATGGCGGTCGAGGCCCGCGCGGCGGCGATGCGCACCGAGCCTCGGCGCTGAAGGGAGGCGGGGGCGCCGGTCGTCCCCGCCTTTTCCACATGGTCACATGTGACATAAGATATATTATGGAAAACAAGTGGGCGGTGGACAAGGTCGTGGATTGCGGCGAATGGATCTGCCGGCCCGGAAGTCGGATTGACCTTTTCGCCCCAACGATCCGATGAAGCCCCATGCCTCCAACCGCTATTCTCCTCTTCGGCGCCGGCGGGCCGCTCTCCGTCGAGGTCGAGGAGAGCTGTGCCCGGCGCGGCGTGCGGGTGGCCGCGGCCGTCCTGAACCGGCCAGGCGCCGGCCACAGCCTAGATCCCACTCGGTTGCTGCACGTGGCGGACCTGCATGGAACGCTTCGGGAACTCCGGTTCCTCTGCCCCCTGTTCACCCCGGCGAACCGCCGCGTAGCTGTCCAGGAAGCCGAGGCGCTCGGCTTGCGGGCGTCCGCCGCGCTGGTGGACCCGACGGCGGTGGTCGCGACCTCCGCGACGCTGGCCGACGGCAGCTACGTGAACGCCGGAGCGATCCTCGGCGCCATGTCGAGGCTCGGCCGGCATGTGATCGTCAACCGCGGCGGGTCGGTCGGGCACCATTGCGAACTGGCGGAGTTCGTCGCGATCGGCCCGGGGGCCATCCTGGCCGGCGGGGTCCGGCTCGGCCCCGACGTGCTCGTCGGCGCGGGCGCCGTGATCGGGCCGGACGCGCGGATCGGCGCCGGAGCCGTGATTGCCCCCGGCGCCGTCCTCCGCCGGGACCTGCCGGACGGCGCCGTCGCCATCGGCAACCCGGCGCGGATCGTCCGGCGATGATGCGGGTGCCCTCCCCGCTCCGGACGGGGCTCCGGGTCCATCTCTACAGCATCTGCTGGAACGAGGCGCGGATGCTGGACTTCTTCTTCGCGCATTACGATCCCTGGATCAGCCGCTACGTGTTCCTCGACGACGGTTCCACCGACGGCACGCTCGATATGCTGGCGGCCCATCCGCGCGCCGAGATCCGCCCGTTCAGGCGCACCTCGCCCGACAGCTTCGTGGAGTCGGCGCGGGATCTGCAGAACACCGTCTGGAAGCCAAGCCGGGGTGCCGCCGACTGGGTGGTGATCACCGCCGTGGACGAGCACCTCCATCATCCCGAGTTGATCGGCTACCTCGAAGCCTGCCACGCGGCCGGCGTCACCCTGATCCCGGCTCTCGGCTACCAGATGGTGGCGCGGGACTTTCCGCCGGCCGGGGCCGAGCTCTCCCGCACCCTCACGCGCGGGGCGCCCTTCGGGCGGATGAGCAAGTTGAGCCTGTTCCGACCGGATGAGCTGACCTCGACGCGCTTCGGGCCGGGGCGTCACGTCGCGCGCCCCGCCGGGCGGCTCGTCCTGCCGGAGCGGGACGATCTGTCGTTGCTGCACTACAAATACCTCGGCGAGGCCTACACCAAGGAGCGGCATGCCCTGCTCGCGACCGGCCTCGGCAAGAAGGACCGCGAGCGGAACTGGGGTGGCCACTACCTCGCGGGCGACCGGCGCGTGGACCGGGATTTCGCGGCCTTCAACGCGGCGGCAGTGGACATCGCCGCGCCCGGGCATGTCCCCTGGCGCGACCATGCGGAGCCGCGCTGGTGGCGCGAGACGGCGTGAGGGGGCGTCACGCCTCCGCCACGTCCACCACCATGCCGTCGAAGCCGGGCTCGATGCCCGGGGGCAGGTTCGCGCGCATCCAGGCCCAGTCGAGGTCTATGCCCATATGGGTCAGGATCGTGCGGCGCGGGCGCAGGCAGTCCACCCAGGCGCGGACCAGGTCCACATGGGCGTGGACGGGATGCGGCGGGCGGCCGAAGCAGCCGACGACCCAGGTATCCAGGCCGTCCAGCGCGGCCAGGCTGTCCTCCGGGAAGGCGACGACATCCGTGCAGTAGGCGAAGCGGCCGATGCGGAAGCCGAGGGTTTCCATGACCTTGTGGTCCTGGCGGAAGACCAGGGCCGCGATGCCGCCCATCTCCACCGTCTCGCCCGGCGCGATCGGGCGCGGGATCAGGGCCGGGCGGAAGAAGCCGTGCGCGGGCGCCGGGCGGAAGGCGTATTCGAACCTCGTGCTGAGCTCCGACAGCGTCGAGTAGGTGCCGAAGGTGTCCAGGGCGCTGCCGCGGACGCGGTTGACGATGCGCAGCTCGTCCAGGCCCATGACGTGGTCGGCATGGGTGTGGGTGAAGGCGACCGCGTCGAGGTGGCCGACCCCGGCGGCGAGGAGCTGTGCCCGCAGGTCCGGCCCGGCATCCACGAGCAGGCGCTTGCCGTCGCGCTCGACAAGGACCGAGCTGCGGGTGCGGCGGTTGCGCGGCTCGGCGGGATCGCAGGCGCCCCAGCTGCCGCGGCCGTCCGGTCCGCCGAGCAGCGGCACGCCGCCGGAGCCGCCGCAGCCCAGGATCGTTACCCTCATCAATTCGGGCGGGATCGCTGGAACAGACGGTGAAAGTTCGCGGTGGTGAGATCGGCGAGCGCCGCGGTGCCCATCCCGCGAACGGCCGCCAGGCGCGCGGCGGTGTGGGCCACGTAGGCGGGCTCGCAGCGCTTGCCGCGCATCGGCACGGGGGCGAGGTAGGGGCTGTCGGTCTCGACCAGCAACCGGTCGGCCGGGACTTCGGCGGCGATGGCGCGGTTCTCCTCGGATTTCGGGAAGGTCAGGATCCCGCTGAAGGAGACATAGCCGCCGAGGCGCAGCGCGGTCCGGGCGAGGTCGGCGCCGGAGGAGAAGCAGTGGAGCAGGAAGGGGAAGGCCCCCTTCCCCGCCTCGTCCTCCAGGATGGCGGCGACGTCGGCGTCGGCGTCGCGGGCATGGATGACGAGCGGCAGGCCGGAGGCGCGGGCCGCGGCGATGTGGGCGCGGAAGCCGGCCCGCTGCATGTCGCGGGGCGCCTTGTCGTAGAAGTAGTCGAGGCCGGACTCGCCGATGCCGACGACGCGCGGGTGGTCGGCTTCCTTCAGCAGTTCCTCCACGGTCGGCGCCTCGCGCTCGCCGGCGTTGTGCGGGTGGATCCCGACGGTGGCGAGGACGCCGTGGCGGTCGGCGATGTCGCGCACCGTCGCGGCCTGGGCGCCGAGGCGCGTGCCGATGGTGACCATCTGGCCGATGCCGGCGGCCCGGGCGCGCGCGACCACGTCCGCCTGCTCCTGGCCCTGGAAGTGGTCGAGATGGCAGTGGCTGTCCACCAGCATCGTCAGGCCGCCGCCTCGACCTTGCGGAACAGGGGTTCGGGCGGCGGGAGCGCGATGCCGGCGGGGAGCGGCGTCGCCAGGGCGTCGAGGCCCCTCGCCTCCTCCGGCACGCCGAGCTGATCGAGGAGCCTGGCCATGGTCGTGGGCATGAAGGGCTGGAGGAGGGTGGCGAAGACGCGCAGCGCGTCGTGCAGGTGGCGGAGCACGGCCTCGCCGCGGGCGGGGTCGGTCTTCTTCAGCGCCCAGGGCTGCTCGACGGTGATGTAGCCGTTGGCCTCGCGCGCCGCGGCCATCACCGCCTCCAGCGCCAGGTGGAATTCCTGCCGGTCGAGATGGGCGGCGACGGTCGCGGGCAGCGCGTCCAGCGAGGCGCCGAGCGCGGCGTCGGCCGGACCGCGCGCCGCGGCGGCGGGCAGCTTGCCATCGCAATTCCGCCCGATCAGCGAGAGCGTTCTGTTTGCGAGATTTCCGAGCGCATTCGCCAGCTCGCCGTTGTTGCGGTTCACCAGCGCGGCACGGCTGAAGTCGCCGTCCTGGCCGAACGGCACCTCCCGCAGCAGGAAGTAGCGGAGCGGATCGAGGCCGTATTCCGCGACAAGAGCAACAGGATCAATGGCGTTGCCGAGGGACTTCGACATCTTCTGGCCCTCGATCGTCCACCAGCCATGCGCGAAGACGCGCCGCGGCGGGGCCAGGCCGGCGGCCATCAGGAAGGCCGGCCAGTAGATGGCGTGGAAGCGGACGATGTCCTTGCCGACGAAGTGGATGTCGGCGGGCCACCATTTCGCGAATGCCGCAGGATCATCGGGATAGCCGGCGGCCGTGATGTAGTTCGTCAGCGCGTCGAGCCAAACATACATCACATGCGCCGGGTCGCCCGGCACCTTCACGCCCCAGGTGAAGGAGGTGCGGCTGACCGAGAGGTCGCCGAGGCCGGACTTGACGAAGGCGATCACCTCGTTGCGGCGGGAGGCCGGGGCGATGAAGTTCGGGTTCGCCTCATAGAAGGCCAGCAGGCGGTCGCCCCAGGCGGAGAGGCGGAAGAAGTAGGATGGCTCCCGCACCCAATCCACCGGCGCGCCGGAGGGCGCGTATTTCACGCCATCGCGCTCGGTCAGCTCGTCCGGGCCGTAGAAGGCCTCGTCGCGGACGGCGTACCAGCCCTCGTAGTCGCCGAGGTAGATCTCGCCATTGGCGGCCAGCTTCTCCCACAACGCCTGGCAGCTGCGCTTGTGGCGATCCTCGGTGGTGCGGATGAAGGCGTCGTTCGAGAGGCCCATCGTGGCGGTCAGCTCGCGGAAGTGGCGGGAGACCCCGTCGGTGAAGGCCTGCGGCTCCTGCCCCGCGTCGCGGGCGGCCTTCTCCACCTTCTGGCCGTGCTCGTCGGTGCCCGTGAGGAAGAACACCTCCCTGCCCTGCAGCCGGCGCCAGCGCGCCAGCACGTCGGCGGCGAGCGAGGTGTAGGCGTGGCCGACATGCGGCCGGTCGTTCACGTAGTAGATCGGCGTGGTGATGAAGCAGGGCCCGGCGTCCGGCACGGTTCTCTTCCAGGTTGCCCGCCCGGCCTCAGCGCCGCGGCGGGTTGAGCCAGCCGAGCGCGGTCAGCACGGCCCCCTTGCGGTCGAGGCTCAGCCCATCCGTCTCGGCGGCGAGGCGGCCCAGGCTATCCCATAGGGTGCTCCACTCGGCAAGCGGACGGATCGCGAGCCAGGGCGGCGGCGCGCCGTCGTTCCGCGCGGCGCGGCGGACGGCGGCGGAGATCTCGCGGCGGAGGAGGGCCATGAAGGTGACGAAGGTGCTGCCGTCGCGCTTCGCGGCGACCGCATCGGCGACGGCGTGCCAGCGGCGCTTGTCGCCGGTGGGCAGGGCGGCGAGCACGCCGTCCACCAGCTCCTGCATCGCCAGCCCCTCGCCTTCCGCGAGCTGGATCGCGCGGCCGGGGGAGCCCTCGGCGACCCGGGCCAGGCGCGCGCGGTCGGGCGCGGGCATGTCCGGGCGGAGCTTCGCGAGCGCGGCGTCCATATCGGACGGTGCGAGGGGTTCGAGGTCGAGGCGGCGGACCCGGCTTCGGATGGTCGGCAGCAGGCGGTCCGCGGCGTTGGTCGTGAGCATCAGCACCGAGCGGGGCGGCGGTTCCTCCAGCGTCTTGAGGAGCGCGTTGGCCGCTTCGGGGCGGAGTTGCTCGGCGCCGTCCACCAGCACGAAGCGCCAGTCGCCCTCGGCGGGGGTGAGGGCGAGGAAGCGGATGGCGGCGCGCACGTCCTCGACGCGGATGAGCTGCTTGACGCCGGTGCCGGCCTCGGGCCGCAGCGCGCGGAGGTCGGCGTGGCTGCCGGACAGGACGCGGCGGAAGACCGGGTGTTCGGGCGGGAGGTGGAGGGGCGGCGACCCCTCCGGCATGCCGGCGAGGAGCCAGCGGCCGAAGCGGTAGCCGAGCGTCGCCTTGCCGATGCCGGGCGGGCCGGCGACGAGCCAGGCATGGGGAAGGCGGCCGGAGCGGGCGGCGGATTCAAGCGTGGCGGCGGCGCGTTCGTGGCCGAAGAGGTCGGGGTTGGCGCGGACGGGGAGGTCGTCGTCGTCCTCGTATTCGATGGGCTTCGGGGCGCGGGCCATGGTTGCGCGGGGGTTTCCCCCACCCTAGCCCTCCCCCGCAAGGGCGGGGGAGGGAACGGGAAGGCGATGCGAAACGGTGCGGAGCACATCGGCGAAGACGGCGTCGGGGGCGCGGGCGGCGTCCACCACGACGCAGCGCTCCGGTTCGGCGGCGGCGATGGCGAGGAAGCCGGCGCGGATGCGGGCGTGGAAGGCGGCGTCGAGGCGTTCGTAGCGGTCGGCGGCGACGCCGCGGGCGGTGGCGCGGGCCATGCCGGTCTCGGGCGGGAGGTCGAGGATCAGCGTCAGGTCCGGGCGGAACCCTTCCAGCGCAAGGTCGGCGAGGCGCTGATAGGTCTCCCCCGGCACGCCCTGGCCGTGGCACTGGTAGGCGCGGGTGGAATCGGCGAAGCGGTCGGAGATCACCCACATGCCCGCCGCGAGCGCGGGGCGGATGGTGGCAACCAGGTGCTCGCGCCGGGCGGCGAACATCAGCATGGACTCGGCGACCGGGTCGAAGCCTGTGCCGTTCAGGATGACGGAGCGGATCGCCTCGGCGCCCGGGGAGCCGCCGGGTTCGCGGGTCAGCAGGACGGGCACGCCCGCCGCCGACAGGTGTGCGGCGAGGCGGCGGGCCTGGGTGGATTTGCCGCCGCCCTCGCCGCCTTCGAAGGTAATGAACCCCGCGGTGGTCACGTCGGCGGTCAGCTGCCGAACCAGCGGCCGATGACGGCGGGGATGCGCGGGATCAGGCCGAGGCGGTCCACGTCGGCGCCGGCGATGAGCTTCACCTCCATCTCCGGCACGCCCTGGCCGGACACCACGAGCTTGCCGAGTTCCTGGCCGCGGCTGATCGGGGCGGGGATCGGGGCATCGTAGCGCAGCTTCGCCTGCAGGCTGCGACGCCACTGGCGGGGCAACGTCAGCACCAGGTCCTGCCCGGCGACGAGCGGCACGGTGGGGCGGGAGCCGAGATAGACCGGCACCTCCTCCACCGTGTCGGCGGCGCGGAACATCGTGACGTTGTCGAACTCCCGGAAGCCCCATTCCAGCAGGCGCTCGCTCTCCTCCGCCCGCGCCCGCATGGTGGGCAGGCCGTTGATCACCAGGATCAGGCGGCGGCCGCCGCGGATCGCACTCGCGGTCAGGCCGTAGCCGGCTTCCTCCGTGTGGCCGGTCTTCAGGCCGTCGGCGCCGGGAACGCGGGCGAGAGTCGGGTTGCGGTTCTCCTGCGAGATGTCGTTCCAGCGGAAGCTGCGCTCGTTGTAGAAGCGGTAGTGGTCCGGATGGTCGGCGATGATGCGGCGCGCGAGGGTGGCCAGGTCGCGCGCGGTCATGCGGTGCTCCGGGTCGGGCCAGCCGGTGCTGTTGCGGAAGTTGCTGTTGCGCAGGCCGATGCGGCGGCCGGTCTCGTTCATCAGTTCCGCGAATTGCTGCTCGCTGCCGCTGATCCCCTCGGCGAGCACGATGCAGGCGTCGTTGCCGGATTGCACGATGACGCCGCGGGCGAGGTTCTCGACGCTCACCTGCGCGCCGATCTGCACGAACATCTTGGAGCCGCCCATGCGCCAGGCGCGCTCGCTGACGGGCATGAGCTGGTCGAGCGTCAGGCGGCCGGCCTTCAGCAGGTCGAAGACGACGTACATCGTCATCAGCTTCGACATGGAGGAGGGCGGCATGCGCTCCTCGGCGTTCTTGCTGAGCAGGATCGCGTCGGTATCGAAGTCAACCAGGATCGCCTGGCGGGCGAGCGTGTCCACCGGGCCGAGCGGCGACGAAGCGGGGGTGGAGGGCGGCGGGGCCGGCGTGCGCGGCGCTTGGCGCTGCGGCGCGGCGGGTTGCGCGGGCCGCCCCTGCGCCAGCGCGGGACCGGCCGCGGCCACCCCTGCCGCGGCCAGCATCATGTCACGACGACGCATCAGGACCCCCTGTCCCCGGAGTCGCGGTCAGTCCACGACGATCCGCGCCTCCGATACGCCGGCGCGCAGGGTATTCTCAAGCGCGCGATCGGCCTCGGCGACGGTATTGATCGGGCCGATGCGCACGCGGAAAGTCTGCCGGGTGCGCGGGCCGATGGCCTCGACGCGCGCGCCGATGCGCGCCGCCTGCCGTTCGGCGAGGTCGCGGCGGGAGAAGCTGGCGGTGTCCACGTAGAGGCGGCCGGGCTGGACGGGGGTGCGCGTCACGCGCTCCGGCAGGCGCGTGGGAACGGAACTGGTCGCTGCCTCGACGGTGGTGGCGGCGACGGCGGGCAGCGGTCGCGCCTCCCGCACGCGGCTGGCCTGGGTGGCGCCGGGCGGCGGGGCGAGGTCCTCGCGCCCGACCGTGCCGACCGGCGCGGTGGCGACGGCGAGCTGCGGAGCTTCCGGGTTGGGCAGGCCGGCGGCGAGGGCACGGCTGGCATCGGCGACGACGGCGATGCGCAGCTGGGCCGTGCCGCCGGCCGGCACGCGCAGCAGCTCCGCGGCGCGGCGCGAGAGTTCGAGCACGCGGCCGGGATTGGCGGGGCCGCGGTCGTTGACGCGCAGCTCGGTCTCCAGCCCGCTCTCCAGGTTCGTCACGCGCAGGATGGCGGGAAGCTGGAGGGTGCGGTGCGCGGCGGTCAGCGCGGCGGGGTCATGCACCTCGCCATTCGCGGTGCGGCGGCCGGATGACCGATCGGCCGCGACGGCGCCGAGGCCGGTCTCGACCAGCGAGAAATCCTCGCGCGGATAGGACCAGACGCCGCCGAGCTTATAGGGCTGGCCGATGACGTAGCGCGGCTGCGGCGCCGGTGCGGGCCGCGCGCAGCCGGCGAGCGCCAGCGCCAGCAGCAGAAGCGCCGCTCGCGTCACGAGACGCGATCGGACAGCATGCCGACGGCGAGCGCGTAGAAGTTGGAGGGGTTGTACCGGCGGATGACGTTGAAGTTGGGATAGACCGCGAAGGCCTGCCCGCCGGCGCCGCCGGGCAGGATGATCGCGGCGTCGAAATCCGCTGTCGGCAGGGCGCTGCCGTCGGGGCGGCGCACGCCCATGCGGGACCACTCGCGCAGCGGCCTCGTGTTCTCGCGCCGCGCGTCCTCCGGGTTGAACCCGGCGGGGAGCACGACCTCCCTGCCCCACAGCTCTTCCTCCCGCCAGCCGGAACGGGCGAGGTAGTTGGCGATCGAGCCCAGCGCGTCGGCCCTGTTGTCCCAGATGTCGCGCCGTCCGTCGCCGTCCATGTCCACGGCCAGGCGGTCGAAGTTGGAGGGCATGAATTGCGGGTGGCCCATCGCGCCGGCCCAGCTTCCGCGCATGCGGTCGGGTGCGACGTGGCCGGCATCGAGGATCTTCAGCGCGGCCAGCAATTCATTGCGGAAATAGGCGCTGCGGCGGCCGTCCCAGGCGAGGGTCGCGAGGCTCTCGACGACGCTGAAATTGCCGGTAAAGCCGCCGTAGTTCGTCTCCAGCCCCCAGATCGCGACGACCACGCGCGCGGGTACGCGGAAGCGCGCCTGGACGGCGTCGAGCGTCGCGCGGTTGTCGGCGAAGGCGCGGCGGCCGGCGTCTATGCGGGTCTGGGAGAGGCGGGCGTCGCGGTACTGCTCCCAGGTCTGGGTGAATTCGGGCTGGCGGCGATCGAGTTCGAGGACGCGGTCATTGGGGCGGATGCCGGTCAGCGCCCTTTGAAGGGTGGATGCCGAGACGCCGGCGCGGCGCGCGTCGCTGCGGACGCCGTCGAGGAAGGCGTCGAAGGATTGGGTGGCGGCGTGGGCCTGTGTTGTCAGGACGAGGAGAGGGGCGGTGAGGGCGAGTCGCCGGGAGACGGGCATGGGGGGTGGATGCCACAGGCGGAGGTTGTGGGGCAACGATGGGGAGAGGAGACGCTAGAACCGGAACGTCACGCCGACCGACCCGAAGCTCTGCGCGCCGCCGCGCTGGCCGTAGAACTCCTCCGTGCGGAACACCTGGCTGTAGGCGAGCCGCACGCCGCGCCAGTGGACGACCAGGCCCGCGGAAAGGTCGCCGACCAGCGGGCGGCGATCCACGGAGGGGCCGTCGCGGAAGGTGTTGCCGTCGAGGAAGATGTCGCGGGCGACGGCGCGGCCGTTCAGGCCGGCGAAGGCATACCAGCCGAAGTCGCTGCCGGCGGGCGGCTGGAAAAATTGCGAGCCGACGAGGGCCGGGCGGATGCGCGGTGCACCGAAATCGGCCTCCAATCCCTGCCCCACCCGGAGCGCCAGCCCGGCACCGGCATAGGTCGCGACGTTGCCGAGGCTGGCGGCGCCGGAGAGCAGCAGGTCGGCCTCCCACGAGCCCAGCGCGACGGGCACGCTGCGGGCGATGCGCTCGAACACCACGTTCAGCGCCGGCTCGTCCTTCAGCTGGCGGTCCCAGCCATTCGCGCTGTCGTCGCGGATGAGGTCGTGGACGTTGTTCTGCACGAACTCGCCGAGCGCGGAGGGGCCGATCACACCCGCCTGCACCTCGAAGGTCGAGAGCGCATTCGCCTCCTGCCGTTGCAGCACCAGCGCGCCGAAGAGATAGCCGGCGTACGGGCGGTCGCGCGGGTCGGGCGTGCGCGTCAGCGTGTCGCGCGGCGTGTAGATCTGGTGGCCGAGGCCGAGACCCCAGCGGAGCGTGCCGGGGCCGAGCAGGAAGTCCAGCCGCTGGTCCAGCCCCGTCAGGATGCTCGGCAGCTCCGCGCTCGGCGAGCGCCAGGCGAGTTGCAGGCCGGATGTGTAGTAGCGGTCGCTGCCGCCGAGCGTGTCGTTCTCGTAGCTGAAGGTCAGGCTGCCGCGCGGATCGGGTGACGGCGCCTGCGCGAAGGCGGGCGCGGCGAACAGCGCCGCGAGGATCGTCAGGAGGTGTCGCATGACGATTTCCTTTGCCACGCGGTGCCGGAACGGTCTATGCGCCGCGCCCCTGGTGACGCAGGCGATCCATATGCGAAACGCCGCGCTCACCCCCACCCCCAACCCTCCCCCGCGAGCGGGAGAGGGAGAAGACAGAGATGTCACGCCGTCCTGATCCGTACGAAGCGCGCGCGCGGGAGCTTGCCGCCGCGCAGGGGCTCGATCCCGATGCCCGCGTGCCGCATGCCTCCGATCCCGATCGCACCCAGCCGGCCTGGGTCGCTTTCCGCATTGCCGCGCGCGAGGGGCACCTGGCGCGCGAAGCCGCCGAGGTCGCGTTGCCGGACCAGCCGGCGCGCTACCGCGACGCACCGCTGACGGTGTTCGGCGAGCATGCGGAGAGCACGCTGAGCCAGATGCGCAACTGCCTGCGCGTCGGGCATGCGGTCGCGGGCGTGGTCTGCGCGGACGGGCATCTCGGCTATGCGCAGCCGGTCGGCGGCGTGATCGCGTATGAGGGCCAGATCAGCGTCTCCGGCGTCGGCTTCGACATCGCCTGCGGCAACATGGCCGTGCGGCTGGACGTGCCGTATGCGGAGGTGGCGCCGCGCGCGGCGGCGATCCTGCGCGACATCACGACCCATGTCTCCTTCGGCGTCGGCCGCGCGAACCGCGAACGCTCGGAGCACCCGCTGTTCGACGACGCGGAGGCGTGGCGCGACTCCGGCATGGAGGATTACCGGCAGAAGGCTATGGCGCAGCTCGGCACCGTCGGCGCGGGCAACCACTACGTGGACCTGTTCGAGGACGAGGTCGGCCTGGTCTGGATCGGCGTGCATTTCGGCAGCCGCGGCCTCGGGCACACCAGCGCCACGCGCTACCTGCAGCTCGCCGGCGGGCAGGACGGCATGAACGTGCCGCCGACCGTGCTGCCGGAGGACAGCGAGATCGGCCGGCGCTACATCGCCGCGATGGAGCTGGCCGGCCGCTACGCCTATGCCGGGCGCGAATGGGTGGTGGAGCGCGTGCGCCGGATCATCGGCGGCGCGGTGACGGAGAGCGTGCACAACCACCACAACTATGCCTGGCGGGAGGAGCATGACGGGAAGCCGCTCTGGGTCGTGCGCAAGGGCGCGACGCCGGCCTTCCCGGGCCAGCGCGGCTTCGTCGGCGGCTCGATGGGCGACGACGCGGTGATCCTGGAGGGCGTGGAGAGCGAGGCGTCGCGGCGTGCGCTGTACTCGACGGTACACGGCGCCGGCCGCGTCTTCGGCCGCCGGGAAGCGCTGCGCCGCTTCTCGCGCGACCAGATGGAAGCGTGGCTGGCGGAGCGCGGCGTGATGCTGGCGGGCGGCGACCTCGACGAGAGCCCGATGGCCTATCGCCGGCTGCCGGAGGTGCTGGCGGCGCATGCCGGCACGGTGCGCGTGCTGCACAGGCTGCGGCCCTTCGCGGTGGCGATGGCCGGCGCGGGCGAGTTCGATCCGTTCAAGGATTGAGCTGCCGCTGAGACGCGCCGCACAGCGGCGGCACGGGGCGCGGATCGTTGCGTGCCGTGCCGCTGTTAGCGTGATGCTCCTCGCGAGGGGGCGTTCATGCGGAAGGCCGTGGCCGCGTCGGTCGTGCTGGGGCTGGGGCTGCTCGCCGCCAGCCCCAACTGGCTGGCGCCGCTGACGCCGGAAGGCGTGACGATCACGGTGCTGCTGCTGGCCTTGGTGCTCGGCGCGGCGATCGGCATCGAGCAGGGCCTGAGCACGAGTTCCGTCGGCATCCGCACCTGCACCCTCGTCGCGCTGGCGAGCGCCGCCTTCGCCGACCTGATCGTGACGCGGGTGCCGGAATCCAATTGGGGCGCAGGCTTCGGCGCGGCCGCGACCGGCGTGGGCTTCCTCGGCGCCGGCGCGATCATCAAGGGATCGGGGCGCTACCACGTCGCCGGGCTGGGCGAGGCCGGGACGATCTGGTGCGTCGCGATGCTGGGCCTGCTGATCGGCGCGCGGGAGTTCGCGGCGGCGCTGTTCGTCACGCTGCCGGTGCTGACGATCAACCACCTGCTGCGCCCGGTCGCGACCTGGATTGACCGTCACCGCGCGCGGGACAAGCCGGAGGATGACGTGCTGGACGGGTAGGGTCGCGCAGCCTATGCCCGGCGCGGGATGGGTGGCCGAGCGGTCTATGGCTCCAGTCTTGAAAACTGGCGTGGGTGCAAGCCCACCGTGGGTTCGAATCCCACCCCATCCGCCACGCCCCTGCGTTGTCCTCCTCTCCACCAGGCTGGCCGCCGAGAGTGCGGTAACTTTGGGTGAAGCGGAGGACGCTCAATAATCCGTAGCGCGCCGTTGCCGAACTGTGGTCAGCTATTGATCCGCTGAACGCGAAGGTGAGGCAGAGATGTCTTTGACCGACGAAGTGAGCGTACCTGACAACATCAACGTGATGTCCGACGGAAGGCGGCTCCTAAACGCGAAGCAAAACACGATGCTGGCCCTTCTCGGCAGTCCGCGCGCCGACCTGAACGACGACTGTCAGTCGGTCGCTGCACCCGCGCTGAAGGCCATGATGATCACGGCGGACGTGGGACCGTTCAGAGTGACTGGCCTGCGGCCGGCAGTTGATAGCCTGAGGGTCATAATGGGGGACATCGCCACGGAGGAGCCAGACGTCTATGGCGTTCTCGGGACGGCCGGGATGCTCTGCGTGCGCTTTGTTCGCGGCTCCAAAACCGCAATCAGCAATCACTCCTGGGGCACAGCTATTGATTTAAAGATCGCAGGCAGGCTCGACGAACGCGGGGACGGGAAGGTGCAGAAGGGCCTCGTGGAGATCGCGCCCATTTTCAATCGCCACGAGTGGTTCTGGGGCGCGGCCTTCGGCATCGAGGACGCGATGCACTTTGAGGTCTCTGACGGTCTCATCCGCTCCTGGGCGGCCAAAGGGTTACTCGGCCCCGGAGCGACGCCGCCCAAGGCGCATATGCTCAGCCTCGGCGATCGCGGCGGCGAGGTCAGCTACGTGCAGGAGGCGCTGAACTTGGATGGTGCTGGGCTGCTAGCCGATGGGATCTTCGGGCGGGAGACCCAGGCCGCGATACTCCGCTTCCAGGCGTCAAAGGGAATCCCTCTGACGGGCATCATGGACGGCAGCACATGGTCGCTCGTGCATGGGCTGCGGCGGGACCGCAACCTGAGCGTATTTTTCGCCGAGGCTAGCACGTCAGAAGGCCTGCCCGACCTGGAGGCCGTCGGGTCGCATGCGCCCAAGCCAAAGCCGCAATCCAAGGCGAAGGGCTGAGCCGGCAGCACTCGTCAACGGATTGTTCTAGTTGCAGGCAAGCGGGTCATTTGTGTGCCCTGCTTCGGTCTTCGCGGCCGTCAGTAATGGCTAACCCGCTGTCAACGACCGACTGACGCGAGGGCTGATTTCGGCGACGGTTCGCATCTGAGAACACTCTGTCCGCCACCTCAGCCCAGGCCCCTCCTATGCGCGCATTGGTTGTGCTTCCCACAGTTCTACAACCTGTGAATGGACGCGGCACCGCGAATGGTGCATACCGCTCCTCATGCATCGGGATCGCGCCCATCGCCGCATCATCATCGGCGTCGCCCTGCTGATCGGCCTGACGGCCGTGGGCGTGAGCTTCGCCGTGTCAAACGGCCATGACACGGTCCCCGCCGTCAGGCCGTACGATCCCATGCCGCGCTGGTAGCGCAGCAATCGGAACTGGCGCGCAACAACGGAAACGTGCCGCACCACGCGGCCGACACGCAGGGCGGCTACTCCGGGCAGGCAACCGGAGGACGCCACCATGACACCCGAACAGGTCTCGCTCGTCGAGCGCAGCTTCAAGCAGGTCGCGCCGATCGCCGACGCGGCCGCCGTGATCTTCTACGACCGCCTATTCGCCCTGGATCCATCGCTGCGTCCGATGTTCGGCCGGGCGGAGATGGGTGAGCAGCGGCGCAAGCTGATGGCGGCGATCGGCTTCGTCGTCGCGAACCTCAGGCGCCCCGGACAGCTCCTGCCGGCGGTGGCCGAGATCGGGCGCCGGCACGTCGGCTACGGCGTGCGGGACGCGCATTACGCGACGGTCGGCGCCGCGCTGCTGGCCACCCTCGCGGAGGGGCTCGGCGATGCCTTCGATGCCGAGACGCGCGCGGCCTGGACGGCCGCCTACGGGCTGCTGGCGTCCGTGATGCAGGCGCCGGAGCCCGTCGCCCAGGCGGCGTGAAAGGGTGGTCGCGGCGCGGCCCCTGCCCTGCTAGCCTCGCCGCGTGAATATCCTCGCCCCGCCCCGCGCACGGCTGCAGGTCGAGGTCGTCTTCGACCTCGTCTGCCCCTGGTGCTTCCTCGGCACGCAGCGGCTGCGGCGCACGCTGCGCTCGCGGCCGGACCTGGCGGCGGACATCACCTGGCGCCCGTTCCTGCTGAACCCTGACATCTCGCCGGGCGGCGTCGCCAGGTCGGACTACCTGCTGCGGAAATTCGGCGGCGAGGACCGCGCGCGGCGCCTGCACGCGACGATCGCCGAACTCGGGCGCGCAGAGGGCGTGCGGTTCGCCTTCGACCGCATCCGCCGCATCCCCGCATCGTTGGATGCGCACCGGCTGGTTCGGCTGGCGGACCGGCACGGGCTGGCGGATGCCGCGGTCTTCGCGCTGTTCGAAGCCTATTTCTGCGAGGGAATGGACATCGGCGACGTGGCCGTGCTGGCGACGGTGGCCGGCGGGCTCGGCATGGATCCGGTCGCGACCCGACGCGCCCTGACGGGATCGCAGGAAGCCGAGGCGGTGCACGCGGACAACCTGCGGGCGCATCGGCTCGGCATCAACGGCGTGCCCTGCTTCGTAGTCCAGGGCCGCCACGCCATCGCCGGCGCGCAGGAACCGGAAGTGTTGGAACGCCTGCTGGACGTGGCGCTGGTCGAGGGCTGACCACCTACCGCTTCCACCGGCCCGGCAGCGGGATCGGCCTGGTCGTCGTGCCGCGCGGGGCGGGCGGCACGATCGTCGGGCGGAAGACGCTCTTCTTCGCGGCCGCGACGGGCTTGGGCGCGGGCGGGGCTGCCTTCGGCGGGTCTGGCACGCGGCCCTGCGCGACTTCGGCGAGCGCCGTCAGCAGCCGCCGCGCCTCGCGGATGCGGGCCTCGTAGGGCATCTCCTGCGCGAAGGCGAGCTTGTGGTCGGGGCGGAGCTTCACGGCCCCCCCCTGCCCCGCCACCCATTGCACGAGAGCGGCGGGGTCCGCGAAGCGGTTGCCGCGGAAGCCCAGCACGATGCCCTTCGGGCCGACATCGAGCTTCTCGACGCCGGCCTGCCGGCAGAGCTGCTTCAGCAGCACCACCTTCAGCAGCGTGTCGGCCTCCGTCGGCAGCGGGCCGAAGCGATCGGCGAGTTCGGCGGCCATCGCCTCGATCTCCGCCTCGTTCGCCAGCGCGCCGATGCGGCGGTAGAGGCCGAGGCGCACGGGCAGGTCGCGGACATAGGCCTCGGGCAGCATGACGGGCAGGCCGAGATTGATGCCCGGCGTCCAGTCGCGGTCCTCCACCGGCGCGCCGCCGCCCTTCAGGTCGGCGACCGCTTCTTCCAGCATCTGCTGGTAGAGCTCGATGCCGACCTCCCGGATGTGTCCGCTCTGCTCGTCGCCGAGCAGGTTGCCGGCGCCGCGGATGTCGAGGTCGTGCGAGGCCAGGGTGAAGCCGGCGCCGAGGTTGTCGAGCGTCTGCATCACCTCCAGCCGCTTCTCGGCGGCGGCCGAGAGCCGGTGGGTCTGCGGCCAGGTGAGATAGGCGTAGCCACGCTGCTTCCCCCGGCCGACGCGGCCGCGGAGCTGGTAGAGCTGCGCCAGGCCGAACATGTCGGCACGGTGGATCAGCAGCGTGTTCACGGCGGGCATGTCGAGCCCGCTCTCGACGATGTTGGTCGAGAGCAGGATGTCGAACCGCTGGTCGCCGAACTCCGTCATCACGCGCTCGAGCTCGGTCGGCGAGAGGCGGCCATGCGCTTCGGCGACGCGGGCTTCCGGCACGATCTCGGCGAGCCGTTCGCGCACCTTGGGCAGGTCTTCCAGCCGCGGCACGACGCAGAATACCTGGCCGCCCCGGAAGCGCTCGCGCTGGATCGCCTCGCGCAGCACCACGCCATCCCAGGGCATGATGAAGGTGCGCACCGCCAGCCGGTCCACCGGCGGCGTCGCGATCACGCTCATCTCCCGCACGCCGGTGAGCGCCAGTTGCAGCGTGCGCGGGATGGGGGTGGCGGTCAGCGTCAGGACATGCACGTCGGCCTTCAGCGACTTCAGGCGTTCCTTGTGCGCGACGCCGAAATGCTGCTCCTCGTCCACGACCACCAGGCCGAGATCGGCGAACTCGACGGATTTGGCGAGCAGCGCGTGGGTGCCGACGACGATGTTGATGCTGCCGTCCTTCAGCCCGTCCCGCACCGCGGCCGCGTCCTTCGGCGTGACCATGCGGGACAGCTGCGCAACCTTCACCGGCAGCCCGTCGAAGCGCGCGGAGAAGGTGCGGGTGTGCTGGCGTGACAGCAGCGTGGTCGGCACGACGACCGCGACCTGGCTGCCCGACATCGCGACGCAGAAGGCGGCACGCAGCGCGACCTCCGTCTTGCCGAAGCCGACATCGCCGCAGACCAGGCGATCCATCGGCTTGCCGGCAGACAGGTCCTCCAGCACCTCCGCGATGGCGCGCTGCTGGTCGTCGGTCTCGGCGAAGGGGAAGCGGGCGCAGAACTCGTCCCAGGCGCCCTCGGGCGGAATGGCGGAGAGCGCCTGCTTCGTCGCGCGCTCGGCCGCGACGCGGATCAGCGCGGCGGCCATGTCGGCGATGCGCTGCTTCGCCTTGGCCTTGCGCGCCTGCCACGCGCCGCCGCCGAGCTTGTCGAGCGCGACGCCGGCGGCGTCGGAGCCGAAGCGCGAGAGGATCTCGATGTTCTCGACGGGCAGGAACAGCTTGTCGCCGCCGTCGTAGATCAGCCGCAGGCATTCATGCGCGGCGCCCGAGACCTCGATGGTCGCGAGGCCGTCGTAGCGGCCGATGCCGTGCTCGGCGTGCACGACGAGGTCGCCTTCGGCGATCTCGGTGGCGTCGGCGATGAACTGGTCCGCGCGGCGCTTGCGGCGCGGCGGGCGGGCGATGCGCTCGCCGAGCAGGTCCTGCTCGCCGGTGAGGACCAGGTCGGGCGCGACGAAGCCGCGTTCCACGCCGACCGTGGCGAGCGCGACGGCGCCCTTCGCCAGGCGTCCTGCCTCGTTCCAGTCCTCCACCGGCTCGCAGGCGATGCCGTTCTCGCGCAGCAAATTCGCCAGCCGCTCGCGCGAGCCGCGCGTCCAGGCGGCGAGGACGGGGCGGTGGCCGCGGGCGGCCATCGCCTTCGCGTGGTCCCCGTACGCCGCGAAGACGTTCTTTCCCTCCGCGCGCACGTCGGCGAAGAGGCGCCCGGGGCGCCCGCCGGCATCCACCACGCCCGGCAGGTCGGACGCGGCGGCGAAGGGGACGAAGCGCATGACGGTGGGCGGCGCCAGCATCGCCTCCCACGCATCGAGGTCGAGGTAGAGGCGGTCGGGCGGCGCGGGGCGGTACGGCACCTCGCCTTCCCGCGTGCCGCCGCGGCGCGCCTCGTAATGGTCGGCGACCATCTCCATCCGCACGGCCAGCGCGTCGTCGGATTGGTGGTCGAACGACACCGACCCGCCCTCGCCCCCGCCCTCGCCAAGGTGGTCGAGCAGCGTCTCCATCGTCTCGTGGAACAGCCCGGCCCAGTGCTCCATGCCCGGATGCTTGCGGCCGGCCGAGACGGAGACGTAGAGCGGGTCTTCCGTCGCGGCCGCGCCGAACAGCTCCCGGTAGCCGGTGCGGAAGCGGCTGATCGAGGCGGGGTCGAGGAAAATCTCGCCGACCGGTCGCAGGGTAAGCTCTGTCAGGCGTTCGCCGCTGCGCTGCGATGCCGTGTCGAAGCGGCGAATTTCCTCCAGCTCGTCGCCGAACAGGTCGAGGCGGATCGGATCGGACTCGCCAGCCGGGAACAGGTCCACGATGCCGCCGCGCACCGCGTATTCGCCGTGCTCCATGACGGTGCCGGTGCGGTGGTAGCCGTTGGCTTCCAGGAACGCCGCGAGTTTGGCCGGATCCTGCCGCCCGCCGCGCTTGAGCGCGAGCGTGGCACCCCGGAACGCCGCACGCGGCGGCACCTTCTGCACCAGCGCGTTGACCGTGGTGAGCAGGATGCGCGGCGCGCGCGCGGGCTCGGCGAGCCGCGTCAGCGTCGCCACGCGTTCCGCCACGATCTCCGGGTTCGGCGAGACGCGGTCATAGGGCAGGCAGTCCCAGGCGGGGAAGCGCAGCACCTCGAAATGCGGGGCGAAGAAGGCCAGCGCCTCCGCCAGCCGCGCCATGCGCGAATCGTCGCGGCAGACATGCAGGACCGGCGCGCGCGATTCGGCGCGGCGGCGGGCAATCAGGAGCGCGTCGAAGCCTTCCGGCGCGCCGTGGACGAGGATCGTATCCATCAGGCCTTCAATTCGTTCGGCACTCCCGCGCCGACTCCTCCGCATTCAAGCGCCATCCGCGCGAGCATGGGCGTCGCGACCTCGCGCGGGATCGGGCGCCGGCCGGAGAGCCAGTCGGCCAGGTCCACGTCCGGCAGTTCCAGCACGGCTTCCAACTCGTCCAGCTCCGGTTCGGTGAAGGCCGCGATGTGGCGGGCGACGAAGCCGCCGATCATCAGGTCGGCCTCCTTCGTGCCGCGGTGCCAGGCGCGGAACATCAGGCGGCGGCGCCGAGGCGGCAGGGGGGGTGGCAGGGGCTGTGGATCGCTGTCTGGCATGTCGGCAGGGCGGCTTGGGGGTGCCATATAGGGGCGCATGGGAATCCTGTCAGCCCGCGAGCCCAGGCGTGCCGCAGCCGATCGTTGAGGACGCGCCGGCAGTGGCCGGGTTGCTCGCGCCCGTCGCGGAGCTCTCGGGCGTCGGGCCGACGCTGGCGAAGCTGATCGCGGAGGCGACGGGCGGTGACCGCATGCTGGACCTGCTGCTGCACCTGCCCGAGCGCGTGGTGATCCGCAAGCGCGTCGCGAGCCCGGAGGACGCGCGCCCGGACGAGGACTGCGTGATCGAGGTGGAGGTGAAGGGCCTGCGCGCCGCCCGCGCCCGCTCCACCGGGCGCCCGTATGTGGAGGTGCGCGCGATGGCGGGCGGGTGGCCGCTGACGGTGCGCTACATGAACGGGCGGCTGGCGTGGATCCAGAAGCTGCTGCCGGCCGGCTCGTTCCGCTTCCTGGCCGGCCGCGTGCTGGCGGAGGGGTCGCGCGGCTGGGCGATGCTCAACCCGCTCTCGGCCGAGCGGCCGGAGGCGCTGCCGCTGGTGGAGCCGGTCTGGCCGCTGGTGCGCGACCTGACGCCGAAGCGGCTGCGCGGCGCGATTGGGACGGCGCTGGAACGGCTGAAGCCGCTGCCGGAATGGGCGGATGTGCCGCTGTTGCAGCGGGAGGGTTGGCCAGCCTTCGACGTCGCGATCCGCACCTTGCAGCAACCGGTGGGCCCGCTGCCGCAGGCGCCCCGCCGGCGGCTGGCCTATGACGAGCTGCTGGCCGGGCAGGTCGCGGTCGCGCTGGTGCGGCGGCGGCAGCGCAGCCGCATCGGACGCGCGCTCGCCGGGACGGGCTCGTTGCAGGCGCAGGCGCTGGCGGCCTTCGGGCATCGCCTGACGCCGGGGCAGGAGGGCGCGCTGGCGGAGATCGGCGCCGACATGGCCGCACCCCGCCGCATGCTGCGGCTGCTGCAAGGCGATGTCGGCTCTGGCAAGACCATCGTGGCGGCGCTGGCCATGCTGAGGGCGGTGGAATCGGGCGCACAGGCGGCGATCATGGCGCCGACGGAGCTGCTGGCGCGGCAGCACCTGCGGACGCTGGCGAAGCTCTGCCTGCCCGCCGGCGTGGATGTCCGCCTGCTGACCGGCAGCGTGAAGGGCGCGGAGCGGAAGGAGGTGCTGCGCGGCCTCGCGTCCGGCGCGGTCAACGTCGTGGTCGGCACCCACGCGCTGTTCCAGGAGGCCGTCGCCTTCCGCGACCTCGGCCTCGCCGTGGTGGACGAGCAGCACCGCTTCGGCGTCGGCCAGCGGCTGATGCTGGCCGCGAAGGGGCGCGACGCGGACATGCTGGTGATGACGGCGACGCCGATCCCGCGGACGCTGCTGCTGACGCAATGGGGCGAGATGTCCGTCTCCCGGCTGGAGGGCAAGCCGGCCGGCCGCCAGCCGATCACCACCCGGATCGTCTCGCAGGACCGGCTGCCGGAGATCGTGGACCGGCTGGGCGAGGCGCTGGCGCGGGGCGAGCGGGCCTATTGGGTGGTGCGGGCCATCTCCGGCGGCGAGGCGGATGACAGCGTCGCCGCGGAGGACCGCTTCGCGGAGCTGTCGGCGCGCTTCCCCGGCCAGGTTGGCATGGCCCATGGCGTGCAGGACCTGGCGGTACGGGAAGCCGCGCTGGCCGATTTCGCCGCCGGCCGCACGAAGCTGCTCGTCGCGACCACGGTCGTGGAGGTCGGCGTGGACGTGCCGGAGGCGACGATCATGCTGATCGAGCAGGCCGAGCGCTTCGGCCTGGCCGCACTGCACCAGCTGCGGGGGCGGGTCGGGCGCGGGTCGAAGCCGTCCTCCTGCCTGCTCGTCCATTCCGAGGGGCTGTCGGACACCGAGAAGCGCCGCCTGCTGGTGCTGCGCGACACGGAGGACGGGTTCCTGATCGCCGAGGAGGATTTGCGCACCCGCGGCGGCGGCGACGTGCTGCGGGAGCGCCAATCCGGGATGCTGGCCGGCCGGCTGCTCGACCCGCGCGAGGAGCCGGAGGAGTTCGACCGCCTGACCCACATCGCGCACCGCGACGCCGCGGCGCTGATGGAGCGCGACCCGGAGCTGGCGAGCCCGCGCGGGCGGGCCGCCCTGGCGCTGCTGGCCCTGTTCGGCCACGATCCGAGCCTGGCGATGCTGGATGCGGGGTGAACTCCCTCCCCGTTTACTTCATCTCCCTCCCCCGTTTACGGGGCGTTCGACGCCGAAGGCGTCGGACGCCGGAGTTGCGGCGCAGCCGCTTACGCAGGCTGGCCGGGGTGGGGGGGTAAGTGGCTTCCTGAGGTTTCGCTCGCGGCCCCCCCACCCAACCCTCCCCCGTAAACGGGGGAGGGCTTTGAGGGCCGGGGACTTGCGCGGGCCGCACCCCCTGCGTAATCGCAGCGCATTCGGGGAACACCTGGGGACCAGCGTTGACCGCCCATATCGAAATCGAGCGCCTGACCAAGCGCTTCGGCAGCTTCACGGCCGTGGACGACGTCTCCTTCACCGTCGCGAAGGGCGAGGTGCTCGGCTTCCTCGGCCCGAACGGCGCGGGCAAATCCACCACCATGCGGATGCTCGCCGGCTTCATGACGCCGACCGCCGGCACCGCGCGCATCCTCGGCGAGGACGTGGTGGAACGGCCGGTTCCCGCCAAGCGGCATCTCGGCTTCCTGCCGGAAGGCGCGCCCACCTATCCCGAGATGACCGTCACCGGCTTCCTCGGCTTCTGCGCCCGCGCGCGCGGCTTCCGCGGCGGCGCGCTGCACGACCGCGTGGCGCACGCCATGGCGCTGACGCAGCTCGAAGGCGTGCGGCTGCAACCGGTGGAGACGCTGTCGAAGGGGTTCAAGCGCCGCGTCGGCTTGGCCGCGGCGCTGCTGCACGATCCGCCCGTGCTGGTGCTGGACGAGCCGACGGACGGCCTCGACCCGAACCAGAAGCACGAGGTGCGCAACCTCATCCGCGCGATGGCGCCGGAGAAGGCGATCGTCATCTCGACGCATATCCTGGAGGAGGTCAGCGCCGTCTGCACCCGCGCCGTCATCATCGCGCGCGGCCGCGTGGTGGCCGATGCGACGCCCGCGGAGCTCGCCGCGCGCGGCCCCAGCATGGACGCGGTGTTCCGCACGCTGACCCTGGCCGAAGCGCCGCGGGAGGCCGCGTAGCATGTCCGGCGTCCTCACCGTCTTCCGGCGTGAGCTGGCGGGCTATTTCGCGACCCCCGTCGCCTACGTCTTCATCGTCATCTTCCTGGTGATGGCCGGCGCGCTGACCTTCACGCTCGGCAACTTCTTCACCCGCGGACAGGCGGACCTCCAGCCCTTCTTCACCTTCGTGCCCTGGCTGTTCCTGTTCCTGGTGCCGGCGCTGACCATGCGCCTCTGGGCGGAGGAACGCCGCCTCGGCACGATCGAGCTGCTGCTGACCCTGCCGCTGGCGCAATGGCAGGCCGTCGTGGGCAAGTTCCTGGCGGCCTGGGCCTTCTGCGGCATCGCGCTGGCGCTGACCTTCCCGCTGGTCGTCACCGTGAACGCGCTCGGCAACCCGGACAACGGCGTGATCGCCACGGGCTATCTCGGCTGCCTCATGGTCGCGGGCGCTTTCCTCGCGATCGGCGCGGCGATCTCGGCGATGACGAAGAACCAGGTGATCGCCTTCGTGCTGGCCGTCGCGGCGTGCTTCTTCCTCGTCGCCGCGGGCAGCCCGGTGGTCACGGAGTTCCTGTCGAAGCGCATCCCCGTCCTCGCCGAGATCGCGCGGGGGATCAGCGTGACGGAACGCCTCGCCGGCTTCTCGCGCGGCATCGTCGCGGCGCGGGACATGGTGTTCTTCGCCAGCTTCATCGCCTTCTTCCTCTTCGCGAACACCCTCGCGGTGGATCAGCGTAAGGCCGATTGATGTCCGCCACCCTCCCGGCCCGCGGCAAGCGCGGCCTCTCCGCCCTCCTCGCCCTGATCCTCGCCGCGGTGCTCGCGGTCGGCGTCAACATGCTCGCGGACCGCACGCTGTCGCGGGCGCGCCTCGATCTCACGCAGAACCGGCTCTACACGCTGTCGGACGGCACGCGGCAGGTGCTGGGCGGCTTGCAGGACCCGGTCACGCTGCGGCTGTTCTACTCGCGCCGCCTCGGCTCCGTCGTGCCGGCCTATGGCGCCTATGCCGACCGCGTGCGCGCGATGCTCGACGAATACGTGGCCGTCAGCGGCGGCAAGCTGCGGCTTGAGGTGCTGGACCCCGAACCCTTCACCGAGACGGAGGACCGTGCCCAGGCGCTCGGCCTGCAGGGCGTGCCGGTGGACCAGTCCGGGGAGCAGGTCTATTTCGGCCTCGTCGGCGTGAACCTGCTGGATGACGAGCGCACCATCCCCTTCCTCCAGCCCGACCGCGAACGCTTCCTGGAATACGACCTGACTCGGCTGGTGTGGGAGCTGTCGAACCCGCGCCGCCCCGTGCTGGGCGTGCTGTCCTCCCTGCCGCTGAACGGCGACCCGCGCGCGATGATGATGCGCCAGCCCGGCGTCGGGCAGCCCTTCGTGGTGATGAACCAGCTCCGCCAGTTCTACACCGTGCGGGATGTCGCCGCCGACGCGCAGGTGATCGAGCCGGATGTGCAGGTGCTGCTGGTGGCCCACGCGCAGAACCTGCCGGACGCGACGCTCTACGCGGTGGACCAGTTCGTGATGCGCGGCGGCCGGCTGATCGCGATGACCGACCCGCACAGCGAGAGCCAGGCCTCCCGCCCCTCCCCCGGCCAGCCGCCTTCGCGCGACACGTCGAGCAGCCTCGACCGGCTGCTGAACGCCTGGGGGATCGAGGCACCGTCGGACCGCGTGGTGCTGGACCAGCGCGGCGCCTGGCGCGTGCGCGCCGATCCGCGCGACCGCGTGCAGGCCGTGGACTACGTCGCCTGGTTCAACGTGCCGGGCGCCGGGCTGAACCGCGTGGAGGTCGCGACGGCGGAACTCGCGCAGGTCACCGTCGCCTCGGCCGGCGAGGTGCGCCTGCGCGACGGCGCCGGCGTGGAGTTCGTGCCGCTCGTCACCACCAGCGACCGCACGATGGTGGTGGATGCCGCGCGGGTGCGGCAGGAGCCGAACCCCGCGCGCCTGCTGGCCGAGTTCCGCCCGGAAGGCGGCCCGCGCGTGGTCGTCGCGCGGGTGCGCGGCGCGCTGACTTCGGCCTTCACCGAACCGCCGCCGCCGCCCGAAGGCGCCGAGCGCCCTGCCGACTTCCCCGCGCACCGCGCGCGCACCGAAGGCCCCGCCAACCTCGTCGTCGCCAACGACGCGGACATCCTGGAGGACCGCTTCTGGGTGCGCGTGCAGGACTTCTTCGGCCAGCAGGTGACGACGCCCTTCAGCGACAACGGCGCCTTCCTCATCAACCTCGCCGACAGCATGGCGGGCGGCGAGGCGCTGGTCTCGCTGCGGTCGCGCGGGGAGTCGCTGCGGCCCTTCGAATACGTCGAGGACATCCGCCGCGGCGCCGAGGCGCAGTTCCGCCAGACCGAGCGCGGCTTGCAGGAACGCCTGGAAGCGACCGAACGGCGCCTGCGCGAATTGCGCCAGGGGCCGGGCCAGGGTCAGGCGGCCGCCACCGTCATCACGCCGGAGCAGCGCGCCGAGATTGACCGCGCGCGCGAGGAGATCCGCCGCACGCGCGGCGAGTTGCGGGGCGTCCAGCTCGAGCTGCGCCGCGACATCGAAGGGCTGGAAGCCCGCCTCCGCCTGCTCAACATCGCGCTCGTGCCGCTGCTGCTGACGGCCTTCGCCATCGGCCTCGGCATCTTCCGCGCGCGACGCCGTGCCGGGGCGCGCGCATGAACCGCCGCGGCCTGCTGCTGCTCGGCGCCGCCGCCGCCGCGACGGTCGGCGCGGCGATCGTGCTGACGCCGGACCGGACGGAGCCGCCGAACTCCTCCGCGACGCCCCTCGCCTTCCCCGGCCTCGCCGCGCGCCTCGCTAACGCCGCGCGCATCGAGGTGACGCGGCACGACGGCACGCTCACCGTGAACCGCGCCGCACCGGACCGCTGGGTGCTGCCCGCCAAGGCCGACCACCCCGTGCGGCCGGAGAAGGTGCGGGAGCTGCTGACCGGCCTGACGGAGCTTCGCCTGACGGAGCCGCGCACCGCGAACCCGGAGATGCTGGAACGCCTCGGCGTGGAAGACCCGACGCGGCCGAATGCCACCTCCTCGCTGCTCCGCGTGCTGGATGCGAACGGCGCGCCGATCGCCGAACTCGTCGTCGGCCGCCGCCGCATGCGGGTCCAGGGCAACGTGCCGGAGAGCGTCTATGTCCGCCGCCCCGGCGAGACCCAGGCCTGGCTCGCCGAAGGCCGCCTGCCGCTCGATTCCGATCCGAACCTCTGGATTGACCGCGACATCGCCAACATCCCGCGCGACCGCGTGCGCGCGGCCGAGATCGCGCGCGAGGGCGAGCCCGCCCTTGTCCTGCGCCGCGGGCCGGAGCCGGAGAGCCCGCTAGCCGTCGTGGAACCGGCGGAGACGCCGGAGCTCGACGAGATCAGCCTCGACGAAGTCGCGCGCGCCTTCGAGTTCCTCACCTTCCTCGACGTGCGTCGGGAAGCCGACATTCCCGGCGAACGCCTGGGCGAGTCGCGCTTCGAGCTGACCGACAACCTCCGCATCGCCGCCGTCGCGTACAAATCGGGCGAGGAGCTGTGGGTGCGGCTCGTCGCAACCGGCGACGACGAAGCGAATCGGCTGAACGCGCGCTGGTCCGGCTGGGCCTACCAGGTCGGGCAATGGAAGGAGAAGGCGTTGGTGCCGCGCCTCGCCGACCTCGCGAAGCAGCCGCGTTGAACGGCAACCCGCGCGAGTATCCGACACGTCCCTGGGTCGGCATCGGCGTGCTCGTCTTCCGCAGGGAGGACGTGCTGCTCGTCCGCCGCGGCCGCCCGCCACGCCTCGGCGAGTGGTCGCTGCCCGGCGGCGCGCAGCGCCTGGGTGAGCGCGCGGAAGACGCCGCGCGTCGCGAGTTGCGCGAGGAAGCCGGCATCGAGGTCGGCCCGCTCGAACTGCTGGCCGTCGTGGACGCAATCACGCCGGGCGAGGCCGAGCGCGGGCCGCGCTTCCACTACACGATCATTGACTACGTCGCCCGCTGGGAGTCCGGCGAGGCACGCGCCGGCGGGGATGTCAGCGCGGTCGCCTGGGCCGCAGCTGCGGGCCTCGACGGCTACGCGCTCTGGCCCGAGGCGATTCGGGTGATCGGACTCGCGCGGCAACGGATGCGGGCCGCGCGGACATTTTAGTTTACGCGCGCGCTCCCCGGCACCACGAAGGCGGTGTGCGGACCGATACGACATCGGCCGCGGTGCCGCGCATGCGCAGCGACCGCGGCTTCCTGCTCCTCCGCCTCGCGGCGGTGCTCGTGCCGCTGCTCGGCATCGCCACCGCGGGCATCGCGTCCTGGCAGTCCGTGCAGCAGGAGGCCGGCGCCCGCGTCGAGCGCACGGTGGAGTTGCTGCGCCAGAACGCGCTGCGCGCGCTGGCGGGACAGGAAGCGGTGCTGACCGCGATCGCGCATGCCGCCGGCGGCCGCGGCGCCGAGGAGTTGCGGGCGGACCGCTCGCTGCACGCGCTGCTGGCCGACCTGTCGGCAGCGGGCGCGCCGGAGGTCAGCGGCATGCTGGTCACCGACGGCGCGTTCCGGATCGCCAACGCCTCCTGGGAATTCCCGGCGCGCCCGGTTGACCTCTCCGATCGCGACTACGCCCTGGCGCTGCGCGACGGGGCCGCCCGCCGTTCCATCGGCGCGCCGGCGGTCGCGCGGCCGATGGGGTGGAACATCTTGCCGGTCGCCGGCCGACTGCCGGGCGCGCCGGACGGAGAGAATCCGCCGGGGATGGTGGTCGCGTCCTTCAACCCGGCGGTGCTCGCCGCCTTCTACGCCACCTTCGCCGAAACGCCGGACACGGCCGTCGCGATGCTGCGAACCGACGGCATCGTCCTCGCGCGGTACCCGCCGCTCGCCGAGCCATCGGCGGCGGCGGCGCGCGAGGCGACGTCCGCGATGCTGCGCGGGCTGCTCGCGGGCGATCGTGCGCGATGGACGCCATCGCCGCTCGACGGTGCGACGCGGCTGGCCGCGGCGCGGGCGGTCGGCGACTGGCCGATCGCCGTGTTGTACGGGCTGGACCGCCCCTCGCTGCTGCGCGACTGGCTCGATCGCATGGTCGCACCGATCGCCGGCGGCATCGCGGCGATCGGGCTGCTGCTCGCGCTTTCGGCGACGGCTCAGCGGGACGCCAGGCGCCAGCGGGAGGAGGCGGAACGCCGCGCCGAGGCGGAAGCCCAGCTCTCCCGCGCCGGCCGCGCCTCGGCGCTCGCCCTGCTCGCCGGCGGCGTCGCGCATGACGTGAAGAACCTGGTGCAATCCGTGCGAAGCGGCACGCGCGTGATGCAGCGCCGCGCCGAAGATCCGGCGGAAATCCGCCGTTGCGCGGGCCTGCTGGCCGACGCGGCGGAACGCGGCGGCAAGCTCGCGGATGCGATGCTGATCTTCGCCCGCGGCGACGCGCCCGGCGGCGATGCCTCGGCCTTCGCCGTCGCTACCGCGCTCGCCGAGGTGCTGGACCTGCTGGGACGGACGCTCGGGCGGGGTTGGCCGGTGCGCGCGCTGGTCCCGGACCGGCTGCCGGATGCGCGTGGCGACCGCGCGGGCTACGAAGCGGCGGTCGTGAACCTGGCCGCGAATGCGCGGGATGCGATGCCGGATGGCGGCACGGTCACCATCTCCGCGTGGACGGAGGAGCTGGGCGAATCGGCCGAGGAAATCGGGCTGCGCCCCGGCAGCTACGTCGTCACCGCCGTGCGCGATGCCGGCCCGGGGATGGATGCGGCGGCGCTCGCGCGGCTGGAGGAGCCGTTCTTCACGACGAAGGCGCCGGGCGCCGGGCTGGGCCTGGCGACGGTGCGCGGCTTCTGTGCGCGCACGGGCGGGGTGCTGCGGATGGAGAGCAGCCCGGGCCGCGGCACCACGGCCGCGATCTGGCTGCCGGCCGCGTAGCCTACTCTGCCGCCGCGCCCCAGGCGGCGCGCTTGCGGTAGAGCGTCGAGGGGCTGATGCCGAGATGCGCGGCCGCCTTCGGGATGTTGCCGTCGCACAGCGCGACCGCGCGCTCGATCGCCTCGCGTTCCAGGTCAATCAGGGGGCGGATCAAGCGCGCGGCGTCGGCGGAGGAGCTGGCCGGCGGCGCGGGCGCGGCGCGCAGCGGCAGCATCGCGGCTTCCACCTCCTCCGCGTCGTGCAGCACGACGGCGGTGCGGACGGCGTTCTCAAGCTCCCGCACGTTGCCGGGCCAGCGATGCGAGAGCAGCGCGGATTTCGCATCGGCCGCGAAGCCGCGGAAGCGCTTGCCCTCCTCCGCCGCGCTGCGGGCCAGCACGGCTTCGGCGATCGCGACCACATCCGCTCCGCGCTCGCGCAGCGGCGGGAGGCGGATGGGGACGACGTGCAGGCGGTAGTACAGGTCCTCCCGGAAGCGGCCTGCGCGCACCTCCTCCATCGGGTCGCGATTGGTGGCGCAGACGAAGCGCACATCGGTGCGGCGCGGCTGCGTGCCGCCGACCGGCTGGAAGGTGCCGGACTGGATGAAGCGCAGCAGCTTGCCTTGCAGCGACAGGTCCATCTCGCAGAGCTCGTCCAGGAACAGCGTGCCGCCATCCGCGGCCTGCGCGGCGCCGATGCGGTCCGCGACGGCGCCGGTGAAGGCGCCGCGGAGGTGGCCGAACACCTCGCTCTCGATCAGCTCGCGCGGGATGGCGGCGCAGTTGATGGCGACGAAGGGCCCGGCATGGCGCGGCGACAGCCTGTGCACGGCCTCGGCGGCGAGTTCCTTCCCCGTGCCGCTCTCGCCCGTGATGAACACCGTCGCCTTCGACTGGGCCGCGGTTTCCAGCACGCGGTACACCGCCTGCATCGCCGGCGCGGCGCCGACGAAGCCCTGGAAGTTCCTGCGCGCGCGTCCGGCCGTCAGGTCCCGCACTTCCCGCCGCAGCGCCGCGCGTTCGAGAACGTTGGCGAGCGTCACGGCCAGGCGTTCGGCCGCGAAGGGCTTGACGAGGAAGTCGGCGGCACCGGCGCGCATCGCGTCCACGGCGGTCGCGACGCTGCCATGCGCGGTCATCACGATCGCCGGCACTTCCGGCATCTCCCGCCGCAGCGCGCGGAGCACGGAAAGGCCGTCGCCGTCGGGCAGGCGGATGTCGAGCAGCGCGGCATCGGGCGGCGCGGCGCGGGCACGGCGCAGCGCGTCCTCGGCGTTCGGTGCGTGGTCGGCGAGGTAGCCTGCGCCGCGAATATACTCCGCATAGACGGCCGCGAGCGAGGCGGTGTCCTCCACCAGCAATATGCGGGCGCGCGGTTCAGGCACGGCGGCGCCCGCGACGCATGCCGAGCAGGAGGAACAGCGCGCCGAGCATGGCCGGGATGAGCCAGCCCGGCGCTTCGAGGACCGGCAGGATCACCGCATCCCACAGCTCCGGCGAGAGCCGCCGCTGCACGCCGGCCTGGAAGGTGTTGAGCAGCGGCGGGTAGAGCGCGAAGATCACCGCGCCGAGCGGCGCGCCCGGCCCGAACCACGCGGCGATGCCCGCCGCGAGCCCGAGAAGCAGCGCGCCGATGAACCTCACGCCCAGAGCCGTTCGCCCTGCAGGCCGTTGTACATCCCCGCGACGAACTCGCCGTAGCCGTTGAACAGGCGCGTCGGCACGCGTTCACCGCTGCCGATCAGCCGCTCCGTCGCCTGGCTCCAGCGGGGATGCGGAACCTCCGGGTTCACGTTCGCCCAGAAGCCGTATTCGTTGCCCTGCAGCGTCTCCCAGAAGCTGCGCGGGCGCTGGTCCGTCAGCGTGATGCGGGCGAGCGACTTGCCGGACTTGAAGCCGTATTTCCATGGGAAGAGCACGCGGAACGGCCCGCCATTCTGCGGCGGCAGCGGCCGGCCGTAGATGCCGACGGCCATCAAGGTCAGCTCGTTGGCCGCTTCCTCGATCGTGCAGCCCTCGATATGCGGCCAGGGATACCAGGACTGGCGCAGGCCGGTCATGTGCGGTGTCACCTGCGCTGTCTCGAACCGGACGAACTTCGCGGAGCCCTGCGGCCGCACGATGTCGAGCAGCTTGGACAGCTGGAAGCCGGTCCACGGCACCGTCATCGCCCAGGCCTCGACGCAGCGCAGGCGGTAGGTGCGTTCCTCCAAGCCGATGCGGCGGATCAGGTCGTCCACGGCGAACTCGCCGGGCTGTTCGACCATGCCGTCCACCTTGATCGTCCAAGGGCGCGTCGGCATGCGCAACGCACCCTGCCAGATGTCCTTGTTGCTGCCGAATTCGTAGAAATTGTTGTAGGTGACCGGCTCTCGTTCCGGCGTCAGCGCGCGGCCGGGCTGGTAGCGCTCGTTGCGGGTCGCGGCGGGCAGGTCCGGCAGGTCCGGCGGGTTGCGCATGAAGGGATCGTTCGGCGTCTCGCCGCGCCGGAACAGCCACTGCGCGCGCGCAGCCTCCGGCAGCAGCATCGTGCCGGCGCCGGCCGCGGCCACCAGGCTGCGGCGGTTCAGGACGAGGTGTTCGGGCGTGGCTTCGCGATCGGGTATTTCCCAGCCGCGGCGTCGAAGAAAGCGCATCTCGGTCTCCGGGGTCTCGTGCGTAAGGTTCGGATGGCGGGCTGCCGCGTCAAGGATGCGGCAGGCGGACGGCGGGCGGCGGCCCCGGGCGGGTCTCGACGCGGAAGACGCGGTAGCGTTCCGCCTCGATGCCGTTCCGTGATCGCACGAGCGTGAGGCCGACGGGCTCGGCGCCGGGCCAGTCGGGTGCGCTGTCCCGTCTTTCGCTCTGGACCAGCAGCCCGGTTACGCCGGGCGCGGGCCGCGGCAGCTCAAACAGCGCCCAACGGTCGCCGAGCGCGATCACCGGGACGGAGGCGGGCAGGCGGAGCGCGAGCTGGGACGCGAGGCCGTATTCCTCGGCGGCGACGAAGGATGTTCCTGTCCGCGCGCGCGCGGCCTCCACCGCGGAGGCGAGCTCATCCCAGCCGCCGAGCCGTGCCAGGGTCGGGTCCTGCCGGCGCGGCAGCGGCACCGGCGCGAAGGCGGCCTGGATAAAGACGCCGAGGGCCAGCACCGCCCCGAGCGCGACGGCTGGCCAACGCCAGTTCCGCAGGGCGCGCGGTGCGAAGGCCGCGGCGGCGATGCAGGCGGCGGGGTAGAGGATGGCCGGCCAGTTCCCCTGCACGCGGCTGCCGGTCGCCTGCCAGACGAAGATCGCCGCGCCAGGCACGATGAAGGCCGCCAGCAGCGCCGCCGCCGCGTCGCCGCGCCGCCACCATGCCGCGAGTGCGGTGGCGGTGCCGGCGGTGCAGAGCACGAAGACGATCGGCGTTGCCAGGCCCGCCTGTCCGGCCAGCAACTCGCCGAGGTAGCGCAGCGTGAAGCCGGGCGCGTCGGCACCCGCGCGGCCGCCCTGCTTCGCGAAGGAGGCCCAGCCATGCGCGGCATCCCACGCGAGCACGGGCGCGAAGAGCAGCAGCGCGATCGCGCCACCGGCGTAGAGCCGCCAGTCCCTCCACCATCGCCAAGCCGCGCGGCTGCCGATCAGCCAGGCGAGCGCGCCGGCGCCGAGCAGCACCGCCGTGTATTTGGACGTCAGCGCCAGCCCGGCGAAGGCGCCGAACACCAGCCACCAGCGCCCGTCTCCCGTTGCATGCAGCCGCGCAACCGCCCAGATCGCGGCGGTCCAGAAGACGAGCAGCGGCAGGTCCGGCGTCATCAGGAGGCTGCCGACGCCGACCAGCAGCGTCGCGTTGAACAGGGCCGCGGCCCAGGAGCCGGCGCCGCGTGCCGGGAACAGCGCATCCGCCGCGCGCGAGAGCAGCACCGTCGCCACCGCGAGCGACAGCGGGCCGACCAGCCGGATGCCGAGCGCCGTCTCGCCCGCGAAACTCGTGCCCGCGCGGACGAACAGCGCGACCATCGGCGGGTGGTCGAGATAGCCCGGCTGCAACGCGCGCGACCACACCCAGTAATACGCCTCGTCCGGCGCGAGCGGCACGATGCCGGCGAAGGCCATCCGCAGCGCCGTGACGCCGAGCAGCGCTGCCAGCGGCCAACGCATCGTCAGAGGGTTAGGGCGTGCGGTCACCTGCGTCGCTTACCTTGCGGGCGCGGCGATGCAAACCATGCGCGACAGCCCCCGCCGTTGCGATGGCGGTCCCGGATGGAAACACGTGACACCCGATTGAGCTTTCCTCACCGCAGGCCGCCGACGCACCGTCCGCGCGGCGGGGAAGGCGCGCGCCCCGCCGATCCCGGAGGAGAGAACGAGATGGAAATGGACATCACGCGCAGCCACATCGAAATCGGTGGCATCCGCTACTTCGTCGGCAACGCCGTGGACATCGAGTTCGGCGGCTACGGCGACAAGAAGACGCCGCTGATGCCGGGCGACCCGCATTGGCTGAACCAGGTCGGCACCGTCCCGCCGCGCAACCTGGAAGGCGTCGAGGTGGAGCTGGACCTGCTGAGCTTCCAGTCGAACGACGAGGCGGGCATCCGCGGATTCGCGAAGGTCAAGGTCGCCGGGCTGGGCTCGGCGAAGATCGATCTCGAGATGCGGCAGATCAACAAGTATGACGTGCGCATGCTCCGCATTGCGCCGCGCGACGACAACGAGCTGATCAAGGCGATCAACGACTCGCCACGGGTCAAGCAGCAGCTGATTGACATCGGGGGCGATGCGCGCGTCGTGGAGGCCGTGCTGGTCGCGGTCACCTATGAGCACTACAGCAAGCTGAAGGTTGGGCTGCAGGGGAAGGCCGCCGTCGTGATGGACGGGCTGGTCGTGAAGGCGGGCCGCTCGGCCGGCTGGTTCGACGAGAACGAGGTGAGCGTCGGCCGCGGCACCTGCCTGGGCTACAGCCTGTCCGAGCCGAAATGGGACGCGACGCGCGACAAGAACAAGACGCGCGTGGTGTCGCTGCGGCCGGACCAGCAGGGGCGGTGATCGCGCGCGGCGTCGTCGAGAGATCGGCGACGCAAGCGGTCGAGAATGGTGAGCCCGCTGGGACTCGAACCCAGGACCCCATGATTAAAAGTCACGTGCTCTACCGGCTGAGCTACGGGCTCGTCTCGCGCGCGGGTTAGGCGTCGGCGGCGGGGGTGCTGTCAACCCCGCTGCCAGCCTCCGGCGCCACCGGCGCGGCGCCGGGGCGCATGGATTTCACCACGTCCGGCTCCCGCACTATCCCGTTCGAGCCACTTCCCCGCTTGATCCTGTCCACGATGTCCATGCCGGACGTGACGCGGCCCCAGATGGTGTACTGGCCGTCCAGGCTCGGCGCGGGGGCGAACATGATGAAGAACTGGCTGTTCGCGCTGTTCGGGTCGTTGGTGCGTGCCATGCCGCAGGTGCCGCGCTGGAAGCGCGCCTTGCCCGGCGGGGTGAACTCGGCCGGCAGGTCAGGCAGGTCCGACCCGCCGGTGCCCGTGCCGGTCGGATCGCCGCCCTGGGCCATGAAGCCCTCGATCACGCGGTGGAAGGGCGTGCCGTCGTAGAAGCCGCGTGCGGCGAGCGTGCGGATGCGTTCCGCGTGCTGGGGCGCGAGGTCGGGCAGCAGCTCGATGGTAATCGTGCCGTCCTTCGTCTCGAGGAGCAGCGTGGTGTCGGTGGCGGGCGTCGCGTCGCTCATGCGTCTCGTCCTGTGGTCTGTGCGGAAAGGTTCAGGCGCCGAGGCGCGCGCGGATAAGGCGGTCGGGGTCGCGGACGCTGCCGGATGGCCCGCTGCCGCGCTTGATCTTGTCCACCGCCTCCATGCCCGCCGTGACGCGGCCCCAGATGGTGTACTGCGTATCGAGGTTCGGTGCCGGCGCGAACATGATGAAGAACTGGCTGTTGGCGGTGTTCGGATCCTGCGTGCGCGCCATGCCGCAGGTGCCGCGCAGGAAGCGCGCGCGGCTGGCCGGCACGAACTCGGCCGGCAGGTTCGGCAGGTCGGAGCCGCCGGTGCCCGTGCCGGTCGGGTCGCCGCCCTGCGCCATGAAGCCCTCGATCACGCGGTGAAACGGCGTGCCGTTGTAGAAGCCGCGGCCGACCAGCGTGCGGATGCGCTCGACGTGGCGCGGCGCGAGATCGGGCAGCAGCTGGATCGTCACCGGCCCGTCCTTCAGCTCGAAGGTCAGCACGTTCTCGCCGGACACTGCGCCCCCCTGGGCGCGCGCCAGCGCCGGCAGCGAGAGCGCGCCGGTTGCGCCCAGCAGGAGGCGGCGGGTGAGGATCATTCGGCGTCCTTCCGGTTCCGCACGCGCGCCAGCGTGCGTTCGAGGGTGAGCGGCGGCACGAAGCTGGCGATGTCGCCGCCGAGCGTCGCGATCTCCTTCACGAAACGCGAGGAGATGAACTGGTTCGTCTCGCTGGCCATCAGGAACACCGTCTCGATCTCCGGGTCCAGACGGTGGTTCATGCCGGTCATCTGGAACTCGTAGTCGAAATCGGAGACGGCGCGCAGGCCGCGCACGATCATCCCCGCGCCGACCTCGCGCGCGAAACCGATGAGCAGGCCGGTGAAGGGCTGCACGACCACATCGCAGCCCGTGCGCGACGCGATGGCGGTGACTTCCGCCCGCACCAGCTCCGCCCGCTCCTCCAGCGGGAAGAGAGGTCCCTTCCCCGCATTGACCGCGACGCCGACCACCAGCCGGTCCAGCAGCCGCGCCGCGCGGCCGATGACATCCATGTGACCGTTGGTCACCGGGTCGAAGGTGCCGGGGTAGAGGCCGACGCGATCAGGCATCCGTCTCGGGCTCCGTCAGGCCGATCGCGCCGCCCTCGGCGGCGGTGCCGGCGACGCCGGCCTGCGCCGGCTCCTCCTCCTCCATGACGGGGAAGCAGGAGGTCACGCGCTCGCCCTCGTCCAGGCGCAGCAGCATCACGCCCTGCGCGCTGCGGCCGGTGATCCTGACCTGCCCGGTCGGCAGGCGGATCAGCCGCCCGGCATCGGTGACGAGCATCACGCCGTCGCCGGAGCGCACCGGGAAGGTCGCCACGACCTCCCGGCCCGTGCGCGGCGTCAGGCTGATGTTCGTGATGCCCTGCCCCCCGCGGCCGGTGACGCGGTACTCGTAGGCCGAGCTGCGCTTGCCGAAGCCGCGGTCGGTGACGGTCAGCAGCACCTCCTCCGCCGACTCCAGCTCCTCGAAGCGCTCGTCGGAGAGGGCGACGGTCTCCACCGGCCCTTCCGCCTCCTCCGCGACGGCCGTCGCGTTGCCGTTCGCCTCCGCCGCGTCCTCGCCCTTCTCGCGCCGCTTCTGCACGGCCTGGCGAAGATAGGCCGCGCGTTCCGCCGGCGTGGCATTGACGTGGCGCAGCACGGCCAGCGAGATCACGGCATCCCCGCCGAGCAGCCGGATGCCGCGAACGCCGGTGCTGTCGCGCCCGGCGAAGACGCGCAGCGTCTCCTCCTCCGCCCGGAAGCGGATGCACCGGCCCTTGCGCGTCGCGAGCATCACGTCGTCGCCCTCGCGGCACGTCGCCACGCCGATCAGGCTGTCGCCCTCGTCGAGCTTCATGGCGATCAGGCCGGCCGCGCGCACGTTGCGGAAATCACTCAGCCGGTTGCGGCGCACGTTGCCGCCGGCGGTGGCAAAGACCAGGTGCAGGTTCTCCCACAGCGACTCGTCCTGCGGCAGCGGCAGCACCGCCGTCACCGTCTCGTCCTGCTGCAATTGCAGGACCTGCCGCAGCGAGCGCCCGCGGCCGGTCGCGCCGCCTTCCGGCAACTGCCAGATCTTCTCCCGGAAGGCGATGCCGCGGCTGGTGAAGAACAGCACCCACTGGTGCGTGTGCGCGACGAAGCTGCGCAGCACGATGTCGTCCTCGCGTCGCCCCGCGCCCGTGCGCCCGCGCCCGCCGCGGTTCTGCGCCCGGAACACGTCGAGGCCGGTGCGCTTCACGTAGCCGTCGCGCGTCAGCGTGACGACCATCGTGCCCGGCTCGATCAGGCTCTCGTCGTCCTGGTCGGCCACGCCCTCCACGATCTGCGTCAGGCGCGGGGTGGCGATGGTCGCGCGCACGGCGCGCAGCTCCTCCGCCATGATGTCCATCCGGCGCGGGCGCGAGGCCAGGATCTCCAGCAGTTCCCGGATGGTGGCACCGACCTCGGTCAGCTCAGCGATGATCTTCTCGCGCTCCAGCCCCGTCAGGCGTTGCAGGCGCAGCTCCAGGATCGCCTTCGCCTGGTCCTCCGTCAGCCGCACCGTGCCCCCGGGCGTCAGCAGGTTGCGGTCGTCATCCACCAGTGCGAGCAGCGGGCCGATATCGGCTGCCGGCCAGTCGCGCCCCATCAGCCCGGCACGCGCCGCGTTCGCATCGGGTGCCGCGCGGATCAGCGCGATGACCTCGTCGAGGTTGGCGACCGCCACCACGAGGCCGATCAGGTCGTGCCCGCGCTCCCGCGCCTTCGACAGCCGGTGGCGGCTGCGGCGCGTGATCACCTCCTCCCGGAAGCGGATGAAGGCGGCCAGCGCGTCGCGCAGCCCCATCTGCTTCGGCCGGCCCTCGTCCAGCGCGACGAAGTTCACGTTGAAGCTGATCTGCAACTGCGTGAAACGGTAGAGCTGGTTCAGCACCACCTCCGCCGTCGCGTCCTTCTTCAGCTCGATCACCAGGCGCACGCCGTCGCGGTCGCTCTCGTCCCGCATGTCGGAGATGCCCTCGATCGCCTTGGCGCGTACGAGCTCCGAGATCTTCTCCTGCAGGGTCGCCTTGTTGACCTGGTAGGGCACCTCGGAGACGACGATCATCTCCCGGCCCCCGCGCATCTCCTCGATCGCGGCCTTGGCGCGCAGCACGACGGCGCCGCGCCCGGTCTCGAAGGCCGAGCGGATGCCGGAGCGGCCGAGGATCAGGCCGCCCGTCGGGAAATCCGGGCCGGGCATGATGCGCATCAGCTCATCCAGCGGCGTCGCCGGCTCCTCGATCAGCTTCAGCGTCGCGTCAATCACCTCGCCGGGATTGTGCGTCGGGATGTTCGTCGCCATGCCGACGGCGATGCCCTGCGCGCCGTTCACCAGCAGGTTCGGGTAGGACGCCGGCAGCACGCGCGGCTCCTCGGCGGATTCGTCGTAGTTGGGGACGAAATCCACCGTGTCCTCGTCAATGCCGGTCAGCAGCGCGGTGGCGGAGCGCGCGAGGCGCACCTCCGTGTAGCGCATGGCCGCGGGCTCGTCCCCGTCCATGCTGCCGAAATTGCCCTGGCCATCAATCAGCGGCACGCGCATCGAGAAGGGCTGCGCCATGCGCACGATCGCGTCGTAGATCGCGTTGTCGCCGTGTGGGTGATACTTGCCCATCACGTCACCGACCACGCGCGCGGACTTGCGGTGCGGCTTGTCGGCGGCGTTCCCGGCCTCATGCATCGCAAAGAGGATGCGGCGGTGCACGGGCTTCAGCCCGTCGCGCGCATCCGGCAGCGCGCGCGCGACGATCACGCTCATTGCATAATCGAGGTAGGATCGGCGCATCTCCGTCTCGAGCCCGACGGGCGCGATGTCGGACGGCGCCGGAGAGTCCGGGGTGGTGTCGCTCAACTCGTCATCCTCTTGGCCGGGGCGGTCCGGCGATGGAGCACGTCAGTGCGACACCGGGCCCGGCATGCGCGGACGCCGGGCCTGCCGGCCGCGCCCGACGCCATGTCGAAATCTAGGCTTCATATAGCAGCGCGGACCCGGAATGGCACCCTCGCGGGCCGCCGAATCCTCTTACCGCGCCGCCCCCGAAGGACGAACATCGTTCCGAATGACGAAGCCACCCGATCGCGCTGATTTCGTTGGGAGACCCAGGGTGCTGCCGGACCGGCTGGACCGCAGCCGGACGGGCCTTGCCCAGCGCGTCGGCGGCGACTCCGACCTCTACAATCTCGGCAACGACAACGAGGATCCGCAGCAGAACGACGAGAACGCGATCGAGAAGCACGGGCTGACGGTGGAAGCGCCGTACGGGGCGGAAGTCGGCGTGCGCTTGGCCCGACGGCGGCGCCGTAACGGGCGCGCCCTTGCGGGCGAAGACGCGTCGGGCCGTGCAGCAGGCCTGCAGGAGTCCCGCCCATGCCGCATCGTCCGCCGCCGAGGCCGCCCGGATACGACAAGCGCGTCGGGCTTGTCCTGCAAGGCGGCGGTGCTCTCGGCAGCTACCAGGCGGGCGTGTACGAGGCGCTCGCCGCGTCCGAATACCTGCCGGACTGGGTGGCCGGCATCTCGATCGGTGCGATCAACGCGGCCATCATCGCCGGCAACGCCCCCGAGAGCCGCGTCGCCAAGCTGCGGGAGTTCTGGAGCCTGGTGACCGAGCCGTCTCCGCTGTGGCCGGGTTGGCTCGACAGCGTGTTGCCCGCGCCGCCGGCGCTTCGCCGCAGCCTGGGCGCCGCGGCGGCCGCGGCATTCGGCCAGGGCGGCTTCTTCGGTCCGCACGATCCGTCGCTTTGGCTGTTCGGCCCGCCGCCGGCCAGCTTCTACGACACCGCCGCGCTGCGCGGCACGCTGGAGCGCCTGGTGGATTTCGACAGGATCAAGGCCGGCGAGCTGCGCCTCAGCGTCGGCGCGGTGAACGTCCGCACCGGCAACTTCGCCTATTTCGACAGCGCCGAGACGACGATCCGGCCGGAGCACGTGATGGCCAGCGGCGCGCTGCCGCCCGGCTTCCCGGCCATCGAGATCGAGGGCGAGCACTACTTCGACGGCGGCCTCGTCTCCAACACCCCGCTGCAATACGTGCTGGAGAAGATCCCCCGCCGCAGCCGCCTGACCTTCCAGGTGGACGTGTTCCACGCCAGCGGCCCCGTCCCCATGACGCTCGCCGAGGTAACGGAGCGCGTGAAGGACATCCGCTACAGCAGCCGCACCCGTGCCGCGACGGACCAGATGCGCGTGGCGCACGACCTCCGGCACAACATCAACGCGCTTTGGGACAAGCTGCCGGAGGCGCTGCGCGCGACGCCGGAAGGCCGCTTCCTGTATGCCTTCGGCTGCGTCACGACGATGGACATCGCCCAGCTCATCTATCGCCCGAACGAGGCGCAGGGCCACGCGAAGGACTACGATTTCGGGCGCGCCACCATGGAGGAGCGCTGGCGGCAGGGCCGGGATGACGCGGAGGCGACGCTCGCCGCCTCGCCGTGGCTCGCGCCCATGCCGCCCGAGCTGGGCGCGCGCACCTTCGACGTGCCCGGCGAGCTGGCGCATGCCGCCCGCCACGCAACCGACACCGGACCGCAACAATGACCGCCTTGCGTCGCGTGGCGAAGGCAGGCTGGATGATGCACCGCAGCAGGGGGACGCGCGATGCCGATATGGCTGGCCGAACTGGTGGTCGCCGCCGCCGGGGGCTACGCGGCAGCCGGGCTGGCGGTGGCCGTCGCGTTCCTGCTGTTCGGGCTCGATCGCGTGGAGCCGGCCTCGCGTGGCGCCTATGCCTTCCGGCCGCTGCTGATCCCCGGCCTCGCGCTGCTCTGGCCCTGGGTGCTGCTGCGCTGGTCCGCCCTCGCGCGGCGCGGCGGCTGAACGCGATGCGCCTGCGTCATCGCCGCGCCCACGCCGCGGCCTGGATCGCTCTCGCCGTTCTGCTGCCGGCGCTGCTGGTCGCGGCCTTCGCCCTGAGGGACGGCCCGGCGACGGAGCCGCCGCGGCAGCTCGCCCCGCCTGGGGGAGCCGCATGAGCGCGCGCCACCGCCCCGTCGGCTGGACGCCGGCTAAGCGCGCCTATGATCTCGTGCTGTTGGCCGGCGTCGTCGGCTTCCTGCTCGCCTTCCTGCGCCTCGCGCCGCAATTCGGCGATCCCGCGCTCGCCCTCGACGGCCAGAGCCTCGCGATGAAGGCGTACGGAAGCTGCGCCTTCCTGCTGTTGTCGCTCGCCCTCGCGATCGGCCCGCTCGCGCGGCTCGACGCGCGGTTCCTGCCACTGCTCTACAACCGCCGGCACCTCGGCGTGGTCGCGTTCCTCGTCGCCCTGTCCCACGCGCTGGAGGTGCTGGGCTGGCACTTCAACTACAGCCCGACGCCGCCGTTCGTCGCGATGCTCGCGACGGACACCCTCTTCGTGCCGCTGGGTGTGGCCGCGCTGCTGATCCTCTTCGCGCTCGCCGCGACGAGCCATGATTTCTGGCTCTCCTTCCTCACCCCCGCCGCGTGGAAGGCGCTGCACATGGCGATCTACCCTGCCTATGCGCTGGCGATCGGCCACGTGGCCTTCGGTGCGTTGCAGGACGGCGTGGCGCCGGCGCTGACGCTCGTCGTGCTCGGCGCCGCGGCGGGCGTGGTCGCGCTGCACCTGCTCGCCGCCCTCCGCGGCCGGCGCGCCGATGCGGCCGCGGCGCGCGCGGGCAGCTCCGCCTGGATCGCGGTCGGCCGCGCCGACGCCGTGCCGGAGGGCCGCGCCGTGATCGTGCATCCGCCGGAGGGCGAGCCGGTCGCGATCTTCCGCCATGCCGGCCGCCTCTCCGCGGTGACGAATTTGTGCCCCCATCAGAACGGCCCGCTCGGCGAGGGCCGCATCGTGGATGGCTGCATCACCTGCCCCTGGCACGGCTTCCAGTACCGGCCGGAGGATGGCTGCGCGCCGCCGCCCTACACCGAGAAGCTGGCGACGTATCGCCTCGCGTTGGACGGTGACACGCTTCTGCTCGACCCCCGCCCCAACCCGCCCGGCACCCGCGTGGAGCCGCTGCCCGCGCCCTCACCCGCCGGCCCGGCACCCGAGCCGCCCTTCTTCATCGGCTGGGCGCGCGGCCTCGCGCAGGGGCTGCGCGGCGTCACCGGCGCGTCGGCCGTGGCGGTCGGGCTGGGGCTGCCGGCGCTCGGCCTGCTGCTGGGCGTGCTGGCGAACGACCCGGCGGATGCGGCCTTCGCCACCGTGCCCGGGCAGGCGGTGCTGTCCGATCTGCCGGAGCCTGTCTCGCTGCGCGGCGTCGTGGTCGCCGGCCCCTATCCGCTGCTCCACCTGCCAGGCACGCCCGGCCGCACCCTGCTGCTGGCGAGCGACGGCAAGCTCGGCGCGCCCGCCGAGGTTCGGGCACTGCATGGCCGCCACGTCGCCGCGGAGGGCGCGATCCTGCGGCGCGGCTCCATCGAGATGCTGGTCCTCGGCGCCCCGCTCGTCCCGGTTGAGGACGCCCCCGCCGCTGCCGCGCCGACCGCCGAACCGCTCGGCCGCTGGCGCATTCCCGGTGAGATCTGCGACGGCAAATGCGCGGCCGGCGGCATGCGCCCGGGCACCGGCGTCGGCCACCGGGCCTGCGCGACGCTCTGCCTCGACGGAGAGCTTCCCGCCGTCTTCGTCGCGACGCGCCCGGTTGCCGGACACGCCTTCCTGCTGCTGGGCGATGTGCGCGGAGGGCCGGCGCTTCCGGCGCTGCGCCACCTGATCGGCCGCCGCGTGACGCTGGAAGGCGAGGTGGAGCGCATCGGCGATATCCTCGTCTTCCGGGCCGCTCCGTCATGAGGCCGGTCCTGCTCACCCTGCTGATGCTGGCCTTGTGCTGGCCGCTCTGGCTCGCCGCCGGCTGGATGTCGGAGATGGCCGCGCCCGCCGGGGCGGGCCTGCTGATGCAGGCCGGCCTGTTCATCCTGCTGCTCCGGCTGCTGGAGCCGCTCGAAGCCCGCATCCCTTCAAGCGAGGAGCCCGCGCGCCATGACTGAGCCCAGCATCGCCCTGGTGACCGGGGCCGCCGGCAACCTCGGCCGCGCGGTCGTCGCCGCGCTCGCCGCGCGCGGCAGCTGCGTCGTCGCGCTCGACCGGGCGGCGGGCGACGTGGAGGGCGTCGTCGCGGCCTTGCCGGGGGCCGGCCACCTTGCCCTGGCGGGCGTGGACCTCGCCGACGCCGGTGCCTGCGAGGCCGCGATCGGCCAGGTAATGTCGCGGTGCGGGCGGCTCGACGGCGTCGTGCACACGGTCGGCGGCTTCGCGGCGGCGCCCATCGCCGAAGGCGAGCCCGCGCTGTTCGAGGCGATGTTCCGCCTGAACCTGCTGACCACGGTCAACCTGCTGCGCGCGGCGATCGGCGCGATGCGCCCGGCCGGGCGCGGCAGCCTCGTCGCCATCGGCGCGATGGCCGCGCTGCGGTCCCCGTCCGGCCTCGCCGCCTATTCCGCCGCGAAATCCGGCGTCCTGCGGCTGGTCGAGGCCTATGCGGAGGAGCTGAAGCCGGAGGGTTTGCGCGTGAATGCGCTGCTGCCCGGCACGATAGACACGCCGCAGAACCGCGCCGCGATGCCCGGCGCCGATACGAGTGGCTGGGTCGCCCCCGCGCAGCTCGCCGAAGCCGCCGCCTTCCTGCTCTCGCCCGAGGCGTCCGGCATCACGGGCGCGCTGCTGCCGGTGACGGCGCGCGGCTGAGGCGCGCTCAGAACGGAATGTCGTCGTCCAGGTCGGACTTCGCCGGCGCCCGGCCGCTGCCGCCGCCCGACCGGCCGCCCCCGCCGCTGTTGTCCCACCCGCCGCCGCGGCCGCCGCCGCCGGAGGAGCGGCCACCGCCGCTCTCCATCGGATCGCCCATCTCACCCCCGGCGCCGCGGCCGCCGATCAGCGTCAGCTCGCCGCGGAAGTTGCGCAGCACGATCTCGGTCGAATAGCGATCCTGGCCGGACTGGTCCTGCCACTTCCGGGTTTCGAGCTGGCCTTCGAGGTACACCTCCGACCCCTTGCGCAGGTACTTCTCGGCGATCTCGCCGAGCTTCTCGTTGAAGATCGCGACCGAGTGCCACTCGGTCTTCTCCTGCTGGTTCCCCTCGCGGTCCTTGTAGCGCTCGGACGTCGCCAGGCGCAGGTTCACCACCCGGCCGCCGTTCTGGAAGTTGCGAACCTCCGGGTCCTTGCCCAGGCGTCCCAGCAGGATCACCTTGTTCACTCCGGCCATCTCTCGGCTTCCCTGTCCGTCTGGCGCGAAGGCTATCCGCCTCCGCGATCGCAGGCCAGCCATGCGGGGCGGAACCCCTATGGCGAAACCTCTTCCAAGCCCATCTATATGGGCGTAAACCCCCGAGAACACAATGCGAACGTGACGTCCACAGGGCACCCCCTGCGCGCGCCCGTCCGCCTGCGATGTGGTGAGAGATGAGCGGCCAGATCCGCATCCGCGGCGCGCGGGAACACAACCTGAAGAACCTCGACCTCGACATCCCCCGCGACACGCTGACGGTGGTGACGGGGCTGTCGGGGTCGGGGAAGTCCTCGCTCGCCTTCGACACCATCTACGCGGAGGGCCAGCGCCGCTACGTCGAGTCGCTCAGCGCCTATGCGCGGCAGTTCCTGCAGCTCATGCAGAAGCCCGACGTGGACAGCATCGAGGGCCTGTCGCCGGCCATCTCGATCGAGCAGAAGACTACCAGCCACAACCCGCGCTCCACCGTCGGCACGGTGACGGAAATCCACGACTACATGCGCCTGCTGTGGGCGCGCGTCGGCGTGCCGTATTCCCCGGCGACGGGGCTGCCGATCGAGGCGCAGACCGTCTCCCAGATGGTGGACCGCATCGCCGCCATGCCGGAGGGCACGCGGCTGCTGCTGCTCGCCCCCGTCGTGCGCGGCAAGAAGGGTGAATACCGCAAGGAATTTGCCGAGTGGCAGCGCCGCGGCTTCGAGCGCGTGAAGGTCAACGGCACGCTGCACCAGCTCAGCGATCCGCCGAAGCTCGACAAGAAGTTCAAGCATGACATCGAGATCGTCGTGGACCGCGTGGTGGTGCGCGAAGGCGTGCAGTCCCGCCTCGCCGACAGCCTGGAGACCGCGCTCGGCCTCGCCGAGGGCATCGCCTATGCCGAGAACGCCGATGGCGGCGAGCGCACGGTCTTCAGCCAGAAATTCGCCTGCCCCGTCTCCGGCTTCTCCATCGAGGAGATCGAGCCGCGGCTGTTCAGCTTCAACTCGCCGCAGGGCGCCTGCCCGACCTGCGACGGGCTCGGCACCCAGGCCTTCTTCGATCCGCAGCTCGTCGTGCCCGACGATGCGCGCAGCCTGAAGGACGGCGCGGTGCAGCCCTGGTCCGGCGCCTCCTCGCCCTACTACGACCAGACGCTGGAGAGCCTGGCGCGTCACTACAAGGTCGCCATGACGACGCCCTGGGCGGACCTGCCGAAGGCCGTCCGGCAGGTGATCCTGAACGGAACGGGCAGCGAAGTGGTGACGCTGCGCTACAAGGACGGCCTGCGCGGCTACGACGTGAAGAAGCCGTTCGAGGGCGTGATCCCCAACCTCGAACGCCGCTTCCGCGAGACCGACAACCCGTGGACGCGCGAGGAGCTGACCCGCTACCAGGCGGAACGCCCCTGCCCGGCCTGCCAAGGCTTCCGGCTGAAGCCGGAGGCGCTGAGCGTGAAGGTCGCGGGCTGCCATGTCGGCGAGGTCAACGCGCTGTCCATCCGCCGCGCCGGCGACTGGTTCAAGGGCGTGATGCCCACCCTCACCCCGCAGCGCCAGGAGATCGCGCGCCGCATCCTGCGCGAGATCGAGGAGCGGCTGCAGTTCCTGAACGATGTCGGCCTCGACTACCTCTCGCTCGGCCGCTCCTCCGCCACGCTCTCCGGCGGCGAGTCGCAGCGCATCCGGCTGGCATCGCAGATCGGCAGCGGCCTGACGGGCGTGCTGTATGTGCTGGACGAGCCGAGCATCGGCCTGCACCAGCGCGACAACGAGCGCCTGCTCGCCACCCTGCGGCGCCTGCGCGACCTCGGCAACACCGTGCTCGTCGTCGAGCACGACGAGGACGCGATCCGCAGCGCCGACTACCTGGTGGATATCGGCCCCGCCGCCGGCAAGGGCGGCGGCCGCATCATCGCCCAGGGCAAGCCGGAGGAGGTGGAGCGCAATCCCGCCAGCCTCACCGGCCAGTACCTCTCCGGCGCGCGCCGCATCCCGATGCCGGAGACGCGGCGGAAGTTCGACCCGAAGCGCACGATCAAGGTGGTCGGCGCGCGCGGGAACAACCTGAAGGACGTGACGGCGGAGATCCCGCTCGGCACCTTCACCTGCATCGCCGGCGTCTCCGGCGGCGGCAAGTCCACGCTGACCGTCGAGACGCTCTACAAGGCCGCGTCACGCCGCCTGATGGGCAGCGGCGAGGTGCCCGCGCCGCATGAACGCATCGAGGGCCTCGAACACCTCGACAAGATCATTGACATAGACCAGTCGCCGATCGGCCGCACGCCGCGCTCCAACCCCGCGACCTATACCGGCCTGTTCGGGCCGATCCGAGATTGGTTCGCGGAACTGCCGGACGCCCGCGCGCGCGGCTACGCACCCGGCCGCTTCAGCTTCAACGTCAAGGGCGGCCGGTGCGAGGCGTGCCAGGGCGACGGCGTCCTCAAGATCGAGATGCACTTCCTGCCCGACGTCTACGTCACCTGCGACACCTGCAAGGGCAAGCGCTACAACCGCGAGACGCTGGAGGTGAAGTTCCGCGGCAAGTCCATCGCCGACGTGCTCGACATGACCGTGGACGAGGGCGTGGAGTTCTTCTCCGCGGTGCCGGCCATCCGCGAGAAGCTGGTGGTGCTGCGCGACGTCGGCCTCGGCTACATCCATCTCGGCCAGCAGGCGACGACGCTCTCGGGCGGCGAGGCGCAGCGCATCAAGCTCTCGAAGGAGCTCTCGCGCCGCGCCACCGGCCGCACGCTCTACATCCTCGACGAACCGACGACGGGCCTGCACTTCGAAGACGTGCGCAAGCTGCTGGAGGTGCTGCACACGCTCGTCAGGCAGGGCAACACGGTGGTGGTGATCGAGCACAATCTGGAGGTCATCAAGACCGCCGACTGGATCCTCGATCTCGGCCCCGAAGGCGGCGAGGGCGGCGGCCGCATCGTCGCCGCCGGCACGCCCGAGGACGTGGCGCGCGTGCCGGAGAGTCACACCGGCCACTTCCTCGCGCCCATCCTGGCGAGGGACGGCGCGGTGGCGGCGCCGGAGCCGGTGCGCAGGCGGAAGCGGGCGTAAGCGCGGCCGGCGCTACCGCCCGAATGGCGCGACGCACCGCTTCTCCTCCTCCGTCAGGTCAACCCAGGCCAGCTCCCGATCCAGCGGGAACACCGGCGCCCCCGGCGCCGTAACGCCCAGCGCGACGCCCTGCGCCGGATAGAGCCAGAACGGCTCGGCCTTCGCCGGCAACTGCCACTGCGACCGCGCCGTCCCATCGAGCGGCGTGACGAACCAGCCCTCCCTGCCGCGCTGAAGGCTGATCGGCACCGGCCGCAGCCGCTGGCCGGACATCCCGCGCATCGCCTTGCGCTGCCGACCGCCGCGCAGGATCAGCGCGACGCCCGCGATCCCGACGCCGACCGCGATCGCCATCATGCCCGCCAGCGTCAGCGCCCGGTTCGTCAGTTTGTCCTGTCCGAGATCGGTCGTCAGCAGGCCCGGCCGGTCCCGCGCGCCCATCGCCTGGACGGTGTACGCGCCGAGATGCGGATCGAGGAAGATGTAGGTCACCTCCCGCGTCGCCGGGCCGCTTCCCTTCACGACGCCGGCGGTGATCGTCACGTCGCAGCTCTGGAAGATGCCGTAGCGCGTCTGGCAGCGGCCGCGGATGTTCCCGTTCACCGGCTCCGCCACGCCGCGCAGGCTCAGATCGTCCAGGATTGCCGGGCCGAGCGACGCCCAGCCCCACCAGCCCAGTCCGATCGGCACGGCGAGGCAGATCGCGCCGAGCAGCCAGTTGCGCCATCGCGCGATCGGCGCGGACAGCGTGAGCGGTCGGTCCGGAAAGGCGGCATCGAGCGGCGACATGCCGGCAGGGTGCCAGCCGCGCGCCGGTCGTTGCAATACGGTCCGCCCTGCGTGCGCGACGCCGCGCGCGCCGTCACACCGCGCCCCTGATCCCGGCGAGCGCCACCGCGGCGCGGTCGCCGAAGCCGCGCGGCGCCGGCACGGTCCCGCCCGCGGCGAGCCGTCGCAGGTCGCGCGCCGCGAGGATCGCGGGCAGCGCTGCCGCGACTGCCTCCCGCGGGATGCCGCGCGCCGCGCCCCGTGCGGCAGCGAGCGGCCCCGAGCCGTCCGCGGCCAGGCGCCGGATGACCGGCGTGGCCCGCGCCGGATCGGCGATCACCTCTTCCGCACCGAGCTCCGCCTCGGCGAGCACGTCGCGCGGCAGCAGGCAACGGCCCTGCGCCGCATGCACCGCGACGCTGCGCAGCATGCCCGCCAAGCCGAACCCTGCCCCAAGCCCCTGCAGCACAGCGGATGCCTCGCCCGGCGCCCCGAGCAACCGCCCGGCGACGACGGCCATCCCGCCGGCGGTGCCGCGCAGATATGCGTCGAAGGCCGCGCGCGTCGGCAGCCCGTCCTCCTCCGCCTCCGCCTCGCGCGCATCCACAAGGGCGGTGAGGTCGGCGGGGTCGAGCAGCCCTCCCGCGATCGCGTCGTGCAGCGGCGCGGCCACCTCGTGGCGGCGCGGCGTCCTTCCCTCCGCGGCCTCGGCCACCGCCTCGCGCCACCATTGCAGGCGGATCAGCGCGGCGATCGGGTTGGCCGCGGCCTCCCGCGCGCGGGCGAGTTCGTGGTTGAACGCGATGAGCGTGAGCAGCGCGCCGCGCCGCGCGGCCGGCGCGAAGAGCGCGCAGAGGAAGCGGTCCGGGTCGTGCCGCCGCACGAATTCCGCCAGGTCGCCGCCCGTTTCCGCCATCGCCCGTCAGATGACGCTCCCGCGCGCCATCCGCAAGCGCGGTTGACGCCCCTATGGGCCACGCCTAGGTCAAACGCCGGCCGTTCCGCGCCAAACGGGAGAAACCGATGCCCTTCACCCTGCCGCCCCTGCCCTATTCCACGAACGCGCTGGCCGCCAACGGCATGTGCCAGGAGACGCTGGAGCTGCATCACGGCAAGCACCACAACGCCTATGTCACCGCGCTGAACGGGCTGGTCGAGAGCAAGGGCCTGGCCGGCAAGAGCCTGGAGCAGATCGTGGCCGATGCCGGCAAGGCGGGCGCCGACGGCCTGCCCGTGCTCAACCAGGCCGGGCAGCACTGGAACCACATCCTGTTCTGGCAGGTGATGCAGCCGGGCGGCGGCGGCGACAGCATGCCCGCCGCGTTGCAGCAGAAGGTGGACAGCGACCTCGGCGGCCTGGCGAAGTTCAAGGAGGATTTCAAGCAGGCCGGCGTGACGCAGTTCGGCTCCGGCTGGGCCTGGCTGGTGATGGCGTCCGACGGCAAGCTGAAGATCACCAAGACCCCGAACGGCGCCAACCCGCTCTCCACCGGCGAAGGCCAGCCGATCCTCGGCGTGGATGTGTGGGAGCACTCCTACTACCTCGATTTCCGCAACGTCCGCCCGAACTACCTGCAGAACTTCCTGGACAAGCTGGTGAACTGGGAAGTCGTCGCCGACCTGATGCAGAAGGGCGGCCTGCGCAGCGGCCAGACGGCCTGACGGGAGCCACCCCGTCGGCGGTGCAAGCCCGCCGGCGGGTGTGGTAGGATGGAGGCATGAGCGAAACGGGACTGCTCCGAGACCAGCCCTGGGTGCCCCGGCGGAAGCTCGACGTCGTCGAGTATCAGCGGATGGCGACCACAGGCATCCTGACCGAAGACGATCGCGTCGAGCTGATCGAGGGGGAACTCATCGCGATGGCGCCGATCGGCGAACGGCATGGCTGGGCGAATGTCGGCTTCACGACGAGCCTGGTCCGCGCATGTGGCGATCGCGCCCTGGTCGCGGTGGGCAACCCCGTCGTGCTCGATCGGCACAATGAGCCGCAGCCCGACTTCGCTCTCATACGGCCGGAGAAGTTCGGTCGCGGCCCGGTCCGCGCTGAGGACGTGCTGCTCCTGATCGAGCTTTCCGACAGCAGCCTGCATTTCGACCGCAACGTGAAGCTGCCGCTCTACGGCCGGCACGGGATCCTCGAATTCTGGATCGTGGACCTCGCGACCCGCAGCGTCGAAGTCTGCCGCGAGCCCATCGCCACCGGCTACGCCCGCATCGAACGCTTCGACGCCGCAGCCGTGCTTGAGCCGGAGGCGCTGCCGGGCGTCCGGCTGCGCCTCTCGGACATCCTGCCCTAGCCCTTCGCCGCGTCGTTCGCCGCGGCCGGCGGCATCACCACGCTGCTGATCGTGCCGCGCAGCACGGTGATCCGCACGCCCGGCGCGATCTCCACCTCCACCTCGTCGCTGTCGTCGCGCACCTTGCTGACCGTGCCGACGATGCCGCCGCCGGTGATGACCTTGTCGTTGCGCTTCAGCGTCCCGAGCATCGTCCGGTGCTCCTTCATCTTCTTCTGCTGCGGGCGGATCAGCAGGAAGTAGAACACGGCGAAGATGAGGATCAGCGGCAGGAGCTGCATGATCACCGCCCCGGTGCCGCCAGCGGCGTCCTGGGCGTAGGCGGTCGAGATCCACATGGGCGGTCCGGCGTCCGTCTCTTTGGCTGGGATTGCGGGTGGCGGGGCCGCAACCTAGCCTCCGCCCCCCCGCCGTCAACCCGTGCCGCGGAAGCGCAGCCTTGCCCGACCACGCCCCTTCCGACCACGCCCTGTCCGACCCCGCGCTGCTGCCCGCGCTAACCCGGATCGCCGAAGCGCTCGAACGCCTCGCCCCCGCGCCCGCAGTTAAGCCGGACCTGCACGCGGCCGACGCCTTCGTCTGGCACCCGCTGCCGCCGCGCCTCGCGCCGGTGCCCAAGGTCTCGGCGGTGGACATCGTGCTGCTCCAGGGCATCGCGCGGCAGCGGGAGATCCTGCTGGAGAACACCCTCCGCTTCGCCCGCGGCCTGCCCGCGAACAACGCGATGCTCTGGGGCGCCCGCGGCATGGGCAAATCATCCCTCGTCAAGGCCGCACATGCCGCGGCCAACGCCGAAGCGCCGCGCAGCCTCGCCCTGGTCGAGATCCACCGCGAGGACATCCGCACCCTGCCCGACCTGCTGAACCTCCTCCGCACCGAGTCGCGCCGCTGCCTCGTCTTCTGCGACGACCTCTCCTTCGAACGCGAGGACGCCGACTACAAGGCGCTGAAATCGGTGCTGGACGGCGGCATCGAGGGTCGGCCCGCGAACGTGCTGTTCTACGCCACGTCCAACCGCCGCCACCTGATGCCGCGCGACATGATCGAGAACGAGCGCGGCAGCGCCATCAACCCCGGCGAGGCGGTGGAGGAGAAGGTGTCGCTCAGCGACCGCTTCGGCCTGTGGATCGGCTTCCACAACTGCGACCAGGAAACGTTCTTCGCGATGATCGAAGGCTACGCCGGGCGCTTCGGGCTGCCGATCGCACCGGAGGAGCTGCGCAAGGCCGCCGTCGAATGGTCCGTCACCCGCGGCGGCCGCAGCGGCCGCGTCGCCTGGCAGTTCGTCCAGGATCTCGCCGGGCGGCTCGGCGTGAAGCTCGCGGGCTGATGGGCGTGGGATGAATTCGGGGACGTAATCGAAACGAGCACTTGCCGATGGGCGGCAGCACGGCGAGCGTCAGCCCCGCGCGCCCTGCCGACCCCGCCGCGGACGACCGGCGCGCCCTGACCGGAGCCCCGCATGTCCGCATTGACCACCCTGGCGCTGTCGCCCTTCGCCCTGATCTTCCGTGCCTCCTACGCGCGGCCCTGGCTCGCCGTCATCGTGAGTGCCGCGGCCGGGCTCATCGCGCATCTGCTCGGGCACGATGTCTGGGCCGTGCTGTTCGCCTCCTTCATGTCCTACATGATGATCTGGATAGACGAGACCCGGAACCCGCGCGCGACGGAGCAGCTTCCCGAGGAGTGATGCGACCGCACCGCCGGTCAGCCCGGCGGTGCGATCCGCTCCATCCCACCCATCCAGGGCCGCAGGACGTCCGGCACCGTCACGCCGCCGCCCTCGTCCTGGTGTGTCTCCATCACCGCGATCAGCGCACGCCCGACCGCGACGCCGCTGCCGTTCAGCGTGTGCACGAACTCCGTTCCCTTGCCGCCGGCCGAACGGAACCGCGCATCCATGCGCCGCGCCTGGAAATCCCGGCAGTTCGAGCAGGAGGAGATTTCCCGCCAAGCCCCCTGCCCCGGCAGCCAAACCTCCAGGTCGTAGGTCTTCGCCGCGCCGAAGCCGGTGTCCCCGGCCGAGAGCAGCACCCGCCGCCAGGTCAGGCCGAGATCGGTCAGCACGCGCTCCGCGCAGCGCGTCATCCGCTCGTGCTCCCCGGCGGACTCCGTCGGGGCGGTGATGGAGACCAGTTCCACCTTGCTGAACTGGTGCTGCCGCAGCATCCCCCGCGTGTCGCGCCCCGCCGACCCCGCTTCCGAGCGGAAGCAGGGCGTCAGCGCCGTCAGGCGGATCGGCAGCGCGGCTTCGGCCAGGATCTCGCCGCGCACGAAATTGGTCAGCGGCACCTCCGCGGTGGGGATCAGCCAGCGGTCGTCGGTGGTGCGGAACAGGTCCTCGCCGAACTTCGGCAACTGCCCGGTGCCGTACATCGTCGCGTCGTTGACGAGGTAGGGCACGGTCGCCTCGGTGTAGCCGTGCTCCTCCGCGTGCAGCGTGATCATCCACTGCCCGAGCGCCCTTTCAAGCCGCGCGAGGGCGCCGCGCAGCACGGTGAACCGCGCACCGGCGAGTTTCGCGGCAGTGGCGAAGTCCATCAGGCCGAGCGCCTCGCCGAGCTCGAAATGCTGCCTCGGCGTGAACGGGTAGTTGCGCGGGGCGCCGTGGGTGTGGAGCACGACGTTGGCCGTCTCGTCGGGGCCGTCGGGGACCTCGTCGTCGAGGCGGTTGGGCAGAGTCGCGAGCAGCGCATCGCGCGCCGCCTCATGCACGTCCGGCGTCGCGGACGCCGCCGCATCCATCGCGGCCTTGACCTCAGCCTTCAGCCGCTCGGCAGTGGCGGTGTCGCCCGCCTTCATCGCCGCGCCGATCTGCCGCGACAACTCGTTGCGCGTCGTCTGCGCCGCCTGGACCAGCCGCGTCGCTTCTACTCGGAGGTCGTCCAGCCGTATCGCCTCGGCCGCGACCGGGGGCATCGCGCGTCGTGCAAGCGCCGTGTCGAAGGTCGCCGGATCGGCGCGCACTGCCTTGATGTCGTGCATGTTCGTGAGCCCGAGGCCGAAGATACAGCAAGCAGCGCTATGGCAGCTTCGCCAACCCGTCAATGAAGGCCTGGTGCTCCTCCTCGGTCCAGCCGAGGCCCTCCTTCCAATAGGCAAGGAGGCCAGCGCGGTTCATCTCGACCCAGACGCGCAGTCCAGCCTCCGCGGCGGCCGCCTCGCGCGGAGGCAGGCCGCGGTTGATGGCGCGCGGCGGCGCTTCGAGCGTCATCACGAGGCACGGCGCGTCGCGCCCTGGACGCCCGGGATACCACTTCACGCGCGGCCCATGCCGTCCCTGCATCGTCGAGGTGTAGATCACGCCTTCCAGCCCAGTCCGGCGTGACGACAGGTTGGTCACGTCAAACATCTCGTCATCGAGTAACGCATCATCCAGCAGCACTTGCTCCTCACGCAGTCCCCTTACCACGTCGAGCCGTCGCAAGGCGGCGAGCGCGTCTTCGGTGTACGCGATCTCACCTGTCCAGTACCGCACCAGCACGTCGCGGTTCAGCGCGATCCAGTCGGACAGCAACCTGAAGTCCCCGGCGTCGAGCTCGCCCGGTGGGATGACGCGCGGCTCCGGCCGCACGGCCACCGAGACCATCGCCGAGGGATCCGCGCGCGGCCCGCGCGCAACCTTCACCCGCACGTCGTGCCGCGCACCGCCCTGCTGCGAGATGAATACGACGAAGGGCAGCCCGGTCCGCTCGGGCCTGATATTCGCCATCTCGAACATGCCCTCGTCGTCAACACCGATGCCGAACGGGACCTGTTCCTCGCGCATGCCCTCCGTCACGTCTTCAGCGCCTCCGCCTCCGCCCGCTTCTGCCGGCGCAGCATCAGCGTCGCCGCGATGATCGAGATCTCGTAGAGAAGGATCAGCGGGATCGCCAAGCCGATCTGGCTGATGATGTCGGGCGGGGTGATCACCGCGGCCACCACGAACATGATCACCACCGCGTAGCGCCTTCCCTTCTTCAGCGTCTCCACCTGCACGATGCCCACGCGCGCCATCAGCGTCAGCAGCACGGGCAGTTGGAACGCGATCCCGAAGGCCAGGATCATGTGCATCACCAGCGAGAGATACTCGCTCACCTTCGCCTCGAGCTGGATGGCGACCGTGCCCGCCTCGGCCGGCGTCTCGAAGCTGATGAAGAACTGCCAGGCGAGCGGGAAGATGAAGTAGTACGCCAGCGCCGCGCCGCCGACGAACAGGAAGGGCGAGGCGACGAGGAAGGGCGTGATCGCCCGCTTCTCGGACCGGTAGAGACCCGGCGCGATGAACAGCCAGAGTTGCGTCGCCCACATCGGGAAGCTGACGAAGGTGGCGCCGAAGAAGGCGACCTTCAGGTAGGTGAAGAACGCCTCGTAGAGCGCGGTGAAGATCATCCGCCGCTCCTGCCCGCTCTGCGAGGCGAGGATGTCGGCCAGCGGCGCGGCGAGGAAGCCGTAGATCTGGCGCGAGAAATAGTAGCAGACGGCGAAGGCGATGATGAAGGCACCGATGGACCACAGGAGCCGCGTGCGCAGCTCCAACAGGTGGTCCAGCAACGGCATCGGCTTGTCGTCAATGGTGTCGTTCGGGTCGCGCGGCACGGCGATGGCGTCCGATGTCAGGCGGCGTTGCTGGTGCTGGCGGGCGCCGCGGGGGGCGGTGCGGCTGAGGCGACGCCGGGGGGGATGAAGGCCGGGGCGCCGGCGGCCATCGGCTCCGGCGACGGCGTCTCGGGCGCAGGTTCGGGTGGCGGCGTCACCACCGCACCCGGCTCGGCCGGCTTCGCCTCCCACGCGTCGCGCAGCGGGTTGCCGATCGGATCCTCGGTGAAGGTCTTCCGCATGGACCCGTCGCCGTCCACGTGGCGTTCCACCGCGCCCCGGAAATCGAAGTTGCGGATTTCGTTGATCTGGCTGCGAACGTCTTCCAGCTTCGCCTCGCGCACGACCTCGTCGAGCTGGCCCTGGAACTCGCCGGCCATGCGCCGCAGCTTCTGGATGCCCTTGGCGATCCCGCGCACGGCATCCGGCAGGTCCTTCGGGCCGATGACGACCACCGCGACCACCGCGATCAGCGCGAGTTCCGTCCAGTCGAGACCGAGCATGCCACCCCTTCCCCAAGCCGCGGGCCTCTACCCGGGCGGGGCGCCTCCCGTAGCAGGAAGGGCCCGCCCCGCCAATGAGCCGGGCCTGTCACTTAGGGTGTCTCGGCCGCGAATACGAAGGCCCGCTCGGCATCCATCGCGACGGAAACACGCTCGCCCCGGCTGAACCACCGCCCCGGGGGCAGGCGGGCATGAAGATGCAGCAACCCGCCCGTCCAGTCCGGCACGGCCAGGTGGACCAGGGTGGTCGCGCCGATCAGCCGGCAGGCCTCCACCTCGGCCACGGGCGCCGCATCCCGCGGTTCGCCGATGCGCAGGCCCTCCGGCCGCAGCAGGACCTCCAGCCCACCCTCGGCCGGCGCCCGGTTGCCGAGCGCGACCGGGCCGATCGGCGTCTCCGCCTGCCCGTCCTGCCGCCGCGCCGGCAGCCGGTTCACCTCGCCCAGGAAGGTCGCGACGAAGCGCGTTTCCGGCGAGAGGTAGAGCTCCGCCGGCGTGCCGAGCTGCTCGATCCGCCCCTCGTTCATCAGCGCGATGCGGTCGGCCATGAACATCGCCTCCTCCGCGTCGTGGGTGACGATCAGGGTGGCGATCCCGGCTTCCTGGAGGACATGCAGCGTGTCGTCCCGCACCTGCTCGCGCAGGCGGGCGTCGAGGCTCGCGAAGGCCTCATCCAGCAGCAGCACGGCCGGCCGGGGCGCCAGGGCGCGGGCCAGCGCCACCCGCTGCTGCTGCCCGCCCGAGAGCATGTAGGGCCAGGATTTCGCATATGCCTCCAGCCCCACGCGGGCCAGCGCGTCCATGATCCGCCACTTCCGCTGCCCGCGCGGGACGGATCGCAGCCCGAAGGCGACGTTGTCCTCCACCGTCAAATGCGGGAACAGCGCGTAGTCCTGGAAGACGTAGCCGACGCCGCGGGCCTCCGGCGGCACTTCCCGGTCCGGCTCCGCAATCGTCCGGCCGTCCAGCGCGATCCGCCCGGCCTGAAGCGGTTCGAGGCCGGAGGCGAGCCGCAGCAGCGTCGTCTTGCCGCAGCCGGACGGCCCGAGCAGGCAGACGATCTCCCCCGGCTTCGCCGCCAGCGACAAGCCCCGCAGCACCTCGCCCCGCTCGGGATAGCTGTGCCGCACCCCTTCAAACGCGATGCTCACGCGGGACCTTAGCCCTCCCCCGCGCTTGCGGGGGAGGGTTGGGTGGGGGCAACCCCTTCCCCGATATCCGCTTCCTCGCCCCCCGCGCTCAGCAACGGCGCCGCCGCCTCCGCGCTCACCAGCTCCTCCCGCCGAGGCAGGTCCTTCAGCGACCCCAGGCCGAACTGCTCCAGGAACCGGGGCGTCGTACCCCACAGCGTCGGCCGCCCCGGCACCTCCTTGTGTCCCCTCGGCGCGATCAGCCCGTTCTCGAGCAGCGCCTCAAGCGTCGCCTGCGAGAGGCCGGCGCCGCGGATTTCCTCCACCTCCCCCCGCGTCACCGGCTGGTGCCAGGCGATGACGGCCAGCGTCTCCATCGCCACGCGCGGCAGGCGCCGCGGCGCCTCCACCACCCGCGTCAGCGCCGGGGCGAGGTCCGGCGTCGTGCGCAGCGCGTAGCCGCCGGCGACCTCCGCCAGCATCACGCCCCGCCCCGCCAGGGTGTCCCGCAACGCACCCAGTACGGCGTCCGCTGACTGCCCTTCCGGCAGCACCGCCTGCAACCGGCTCGCCTGCACGGGCCGGTCCGAGGCGAACAGCAGCGCCTCGGCAATCCGCACCGCTTCCGCACTCACCGGCGCGGTATTGTCAGGCGGCGCGCACATCTCCGATCTCCTCGACCCGCTCGGCGCGCCGGAGCAGGATGGGGCCGAAGGCCCGCTCCTGCCGCAGTTCCAGCGACCCGCCGCGGGCCATCTCCAAGCCCGCCACGAGCGTGCTGGCAAGGGCCGCCCGCCGCTCCACGGTGTCGAGGACCTCGCCATCCGGCAGGAAGCGCTGCAGCACCGCCCAGGAGGGGAAGTCGCCGAGCACGCGGGACAGGCGCCCGATCGCCTCGCCGACCGACCACAGCCGCCGCGGCTTCGGCCGATATGGACGGCGCGCCAGCGCGCGGCGCCGCGCCGCCACATAGGCTTGGCAGAGCGCTGGCAGGTCGGCCCGCAGCCCCGACTGGTCCTTCACCGTCAGCGCTTCCGGCGCGCCACGCGGGAACAGGTCGCGGAAGAGCTGCGGCCGCGCGCCGAGCCAAGCGGCACCCGCCCGCATCCGCTCCAGCTCCGCCAGCCGGTCCGTCAGCCGCCCGGCCAGCGCCTCCGGGTCCTCGCCCAGTTCCTCCTTCGGCAGCAGCAGGCGGGATTTCAGCCAGGCGAGCCACGCCGCCATGACCAGCCATTCCGCCTGGATCTCCAACCGCAGCCCGCGCGCCTGCTCGATCACCGCGAGGTACTGGTCCACCAGCGGCACGATCGGGATCGTCCCGAGGTCGAGCTTCTGCGCCCGCGCGAGTTCCAGGAGGAGGTCGAGCGGCCCCTCGAAGCCGTCCAGCCGCAGGTGCAGCACGGGCGTGCCCTCGGTCATGCAGGCCCCCCATGGCCGGACAGGATGAAGATGACCCGCAGCACCGGCAGCGCCGCGTTGCGCACGAGCCAGCCGAGCGGGTCGAGGCCGGGCACCGCATAGGGCAGCACCAGCACCAGCCCGATGACCAGCAGCAGCCCGAAGCGCTCCGTGCGTGCCACCGCGCGGGCCGCCGGCGCCGGCAGAACCCCGACCAGGATGCGGCCGCCGTCGAGCGGCGGGATCGGCAGCAGGTTGAAGCAGGCGAGGATCACGTTCACCAGCATGCTGACGAAAGAGAAGCGCAACAGCCACTCCGTTGCCTCTGGCGGCAACGACTCGGCCCCGGCGACCACCCCATGCGCCGCGATCCCGAACGCCCAGGCAAGCGCGAAGTTGATCGCCGGGCCTGCCGCGGCAACCAGCACCATGCCCCAGCGCGGGTCGCGCAGCCGCCAGATGTCCACCGGCACCGGCTTCGCCCAGCCTAACATCGCCTCCACCCGCCCGATCGTGAGGAGCTGGCCGACGAGCAGCATCCCCGGCAGCAGGACCGTGCCGACCGGGTCCACGTGGCGCAGCGGGTTGAGGCTCAGCCGCCCGAGCCGCGCCGCCGTGTCGTCGCCCAGCGCCCGCGCCGCGTAGCCATGCGCGGCTTCGTGCAGGGTGATGGCCAGGATGGCGGCGAGCGCGACCGCCGAGACCTCCCCGATCCAGGACATCTCGTTCAGGCGACCGCCGGCCACGGCTGCCGGGCAGCCGCCCGCGCCGCCGCCAGCCGCCGCGCCGCAGCGTCCGACAGCACCGGGCAGGTCGCGAGCACGGCCTCGGTCTCCGCGAGCACCCCGGTGCAGTGCAGCACCAGGTCGCAGCCCGCGCCGATCGCGGCAGCGGCGAGGTTGCCCGGCATGGCGCACACGGCCCCCATCGCCAGGTCGTCGGAGACGAGCACCCCGTCGAAGCCGATCTCGCCCCGGATCACCCGCCCGATCACCGCGGGCGAGAGCGTCGCCGGCCGGTCGGCGTCCCAGGCCTCGTAGAGGATATGCGCCGTCATCGCCCAGGCGCCGCTTCCCGCCAGCGCCCGGAACGGCGCGATGTCGGCTTCCAGCTCGGCCGCCGTCGCGTCCACGCGCGGCAGGCACTCATGGCTGTCGGCGCAGGCCCGCCCGTGACCGGGGATGTGCTTGATCACCGGCACGCACCCCGCCGATTGCAGTCCCCGCACCCAAGCCGCGCCGAGCCGCGCGACCTCCTCCGGATCGGCGGAGAAGGCGCGGTCACCGATCACGTCATGGGCGCCCGGCAGCCGCAGGTCCAGCAGCGGCGCGCAGACCACGTCGAGACCGGCCGCCGCGCATTCCAGCCCGAGCGCCGCCGCATTCGCCTCCGCCGCCGAGTCCGGCCCGTTCTCGAAGACGGAGGGCGGCGGGAAGGCCGTCCAGTGCGGTGGCCGCAGCCGTGCGACGCGCCCGCCCTCCTGGTCCACCAGGATCGGCGCCTCCGCCCCCAGCTCCTCCCGGATCGCCGCTGTGAGCGCCGCGACCTGCGCCGGCGACTCGACGTTACGCCGGAACAGGATTGCGCCGAGCGGCCGATGCCGGCGGAACGCGGCGGCCTCCCCGGCCGACAGCGCCGTGCCGCAGACCCCGACGATCGCCGCCTTTGCGCCCAGCAATTTCAGCTCCGCACCGGCACGCAGGCGCCGCCGCGGGCGCGGACCTGTGTGCAGAACTCCACGGCGGAGTCCTGATCGGCGATGCCGCCAGTGCGCAGGCGGAACAGCGGCACCTGTCCCTCCCCGCGATCCAGCCGGGTGATCTGGGGCGTGCGGCCCTGGAACAGCTCCGGCGCGCGGCGGGTCAGCCGTTCCCACTCCGCCCGCGCGGCCTCCTCGGTCGGCAACGCGCCGAGCTGGACCTGCGTGCGGCCGGCGGGCACCGGCCGGGCGACGGGCGCGGCCGCTGGTGCCGCGGTGGGCGGCACGGGCGCGGGCATCGGCTCGGCCTGCGGAGCGATCGCCGGCACGGCGACCGGCGCGGCAGGCGCGGCCGCACG